>ENA-ORXR01000173-ORXR01000173.1-marine-metagenome-genome-assembly--contig:-NODE-173-length-101017-cov-6.734080_pt1 | contig 101017 bp, 76 predicted proteins | sample MGYA00237866_ERZ511479 | MGnify/ENA metagenome assembly ERZ511479
TCTGTATCTGTATCTGTATCTGTATCTGTATCTGTATCTGTATCTGTATCTGTATCTGTATCTGTATCTGTATCTGTATCTGTCATAGTCAACTACCTTTTTCAGTTGCATAATTACGTCATTACAAGTATTATTGTAATATGAATGAAAGTCAAGCTATAGCGGCATTGGGCGCGTTATCACACAAGACGCGTCTTCAAATTGTTCGACACCTGATTAAGGTGGGAAGACAGGGCGATAATGCGGGATCAATAGGTACGGCTGTAAATGCAGCGCCATCAAAAATAACCTTCCACATTTCAGCACTAGAGAGAGCAGAATTAGTCAGCTCCGAGCGCGTGTCCAGACAGATTATTTATCGAATCACATATGAGCAGATTGGAAGTCTACTTAAGTATCTGATGGACGATTGCTGCAAGTACAACTCAACAGTACTGGAATGTTGCGGTGTGAAGAATAATGAAAAGTGCTGCTAAATATTTAATCTGGTGTAGCCATAAATATACAATGGCCCTCTTTTAATTGCACTTTGGAGACTTCACAACTCCATTACTTTCACTGGGCTGATTTCAATGGAGGATACAATAGAGTAGTCGTTACCAGCTTCCGGTGTCACGGTAGTTGGGTCGCCGACAATGTAGCAATTTTCACCGATGCCACGGCTCCGCTGTCTCGTTGCTTCATGGATCCAACTGCACGTCGACCAACAATTTAGACTAACGCCTCTCGTGCATCCTTACAGCAACGTCCACTAGCGTCGGTACTGAACTTTTCAAATTTAATATTACGTTTAGCCGCCTACACGGATAATATTTCGGGTATCAGCTTTACCTGAACACTTTCGACTATGGATGTATTTTTTGTATCTAACAATAACGTTGTGAGACGTACTTTCGAGGGCTGACCGTATCTAGCTATAGTTTCAGGCATTGGATAGCTAACGTATAACAAACTTTACCGACACGGTATGAAATATTGTCAGTGATAATTACTCTTTTAACACTGATGATGTCCCAGTGTCGCCGACAATGGATTGCAATGACTCCCCATCGCTATCCAGTGAACCTTCGAGACTTCCCAGTATAGGCAATGGATCAACAAATCTCCATGCGGGCAGCGACGACAACATGCTGCTCATAATCGCACCACCACGTAGCAGATAAAGAATATAACCTACGGATAAGCCCGATGTGGCCGTAATAGCTGATCCAACGACACCGCGCGATGCGCTTATCTGAGATTCAAACGCTTCACGCTGCTTGTCGAAACTATCTGACAAACTCGAATACATTTCGGGATTCTGCTGTTGCGCCATTGCGAAAAGATTTGCAATGTTCACCGTATCATCAAATACATCTATCTTGATATGGTCCTCCGGAGAAAGCACTCGCTCGTCAGCTTGTTCCGCAAGATATTCTGAAAGAATGTTGTCACGAAGAACAACCCTTCGGTCAATGTCACCGTCTTCACCACCCATAATATTAGAAAAACCATTGCTCGGTAACCCCGGCATAATCTCGGCTGGGGCTGAGGCTACGGCTTCAACTGAGTCCTCTGATATCAAACTATTGTCGGACGCCGAGTAGCCATTGTCTGAGACCTTGGTTGGTTGCTGGCTATATTCTGGCAATGTTATCCCTTTAATCAATTCTTCAATTTCAGGCACTGATATTTCTGGGGGAGTTTGGGTCTCTTGATTGGCGGATTGCAGTGTTGGTTCAACAATCTCGGCAGCTGGACTAAATTGCACTTCGAACAGCATCTGTGCTCTGCCACCTTTATTATCGTTCGCCTCCAATAATAGTTCTTCACTGACAGCCTGCGTGGGTACCATCCCAAGACGCAAGTCGGTTGTTACAGGATCAAAAGATATCCAGCCTGGAAGCGAGCTACCATCAGATAAAGTCATTGAGTATTCTAATACATCCATATCCTGATCAAAGAAAGTACCATCTCCCATCGTTATCACACTGTTTGAATCAATCACTTGATCTACCCACTGCTGACTCAAAGCTGGTGCATCGTTGTCATCTCTAACATTAACGGTAATCACTTGTTGATCTGCTCCCCCTTTGCCATCAATCGCCTGGACTGTTATTTCGTGAAGATTATCTTCACCTGCATCACGGGGTAATTCAAAATCTGGATTATCCTGAAAAGTGATGTTCCCGCTGAAACTATCGATGGCAAATAGTGCTGCATCTACCCCACCGCTAATTGTATAGACTGGCGTGTCACCATCTTCATCAAATCCGTCTACAGATAAAACTATGGATTGATTTTCTACAACAGTAATGCTGTTCGCTGATAGTATCTCGGGATCTTCGTTAACGTTGCTGACGCTCACAGTGACTGCCTGCCTGTCAGAGTCGTCATCACCATCATTGACTTGCACTATCACTTCGTAGGCGTTATCGGCATTGACGTCAGCGGGTGCCTCAAAGTCAGGGGCATTCTGAAACATGAATGAACCGCTATTTCCATCAATAATAAGTGACGCTGCATCCGCTCCACCGACAATCGAATAGGCTGGCGCACCTCCATCGACATTAGAGCTGTTTACCGTAAGTACATTCGTCTGGTTCTCTTCAATGATTGACGACGCAAGTACATCAATAACCGGAATCTCGTCGACGTCAGTTACATTGACTACTATAGCTTGTGTATCAGTTTCGTTATTATCATCAGCGACTTGAACCGTTAGCTGATAGGTATTGTCATTATCTAAATCCAAAGATGCCTCAAAGTCTGGTGCCACCTGAAACTTCAATACACCGCTTGTAGGATCAATTGTAAACAATGCAGCATCTGCTCCACTAATGATCGAATAGATGGGCGCTCCACCATCTACATCTGAACTGTATATCGTCATAACATGGGTTTGATTTTCGGCAGAAAATGTTTCGACATTTGGTGCAATCTTCGGACTCTCATCAACATTGGTCACGCTTACCAAAATTGTCTGCTGAGAAATATCACCGTCAATATCGGCGACTTGAACTGTCACCTCATACGCATTGTCTCCGTCACTATCGCCTGGTACTTCAAAATCAGGTGCTGTCTGGAATACCAGCTCGCCACTGGTGCTGTCAATGGCAAACAACGCCGCATCAGCTCCACCGGTTAAGGTATAAACAGGTGCGCCACCATCCACATTGGAGCTGCTTACCGTGAGAACGCTGGTTTGATTTTCGGCAGCATTAGTTGACACCGTCGGCGTCATCACTGGCGTATCATTCTCATCAGTAACAGTGACCACTATCGATTGCATAGCGGTATCGCCGTCAGCATCCTCTACTTGAACTGTTACCTTATAGACATTGTCTCCGTCAACATCGCCTGGTGCTTCAAAATCAGGTGCTGTCTTGAATGTCAGCTCACCGACGGTGTTGTCGATGGCAAACGAGGAAAAATCAGCTCCATCGGTTAATGTGAATACAGGTGCGCCACCATCCACATTGGAACTGCTTACCGTGAGAACGCTGGTTTGATTCTCGGCAGCATTGGTTGACACCATAGGCGTATTCAACGGCGTCTCGTTTTCATCGGTAACGGTTACTGTTATTGATTGCGTGGCGGTGTCGCCGTCAGCATCCTCCACTTGCACCGTTACCTCATAGACATTGTCTCCGTCACTGTCGCCTGGTGCTTCAAAGTCAGGTGCTGTCTGGAATGTCAGCTCGCCACTGGTACTGTCGATTGAAAACAAGGCCGCATCAGCTCCACCATTCAACGTATAAACAGGTACGCCACCATCTACATTGGAACTGCTTACCGTGAGCACGCCGGTTTGGTTCTCTGCGGCATTTGCTGACACCGTCGGCATCATCACTGGCGCCTCATTCTCATCGGTAACAGTGACCACTATCGATTGCATAGCGGTATCGCCGTCAGCATCCTCCACTTGCACCGTCACCTCATACACATTGTCTCCATCACTATCGCCTGGTGCTTCAAAGTCAGGTGCTGTCTGGAATGTCAGCTCGCCACTGGTACTGTCTATTGAAAACAAGGCCGCATCAGCTCCACCATTCAACGTATAGACAGGCGCGCCACCGTCCACATTTGAACTACTTACCGTAAAAACGCTGGTTTGATTCTCGGCGGTATTCGTCGACACAAATGGCGTCATCCCCGGTATCTCATTCTCATCGGTAACGGTGACCACTATCGATTGCATAGCGGTGTCGCCATCAGCATCCTCTACTTGCACCGTCGCCTCATACGCATTGTCTTTGTCACTATCGCCTGGTACTTCAAAATCAGGTGCTGTCTGGAATGTCAGATCGCCACTGATACTCTCAATGGCGAACAACGCCGCATCAGCTCCACCGTTTAATGTATAGACAGGCGCGCCACCGTCCACATTGGAACTGCTTACCGTGAGAGCGCTGGTTTGATTCTCAGCAGCATTGGTCGAAACTGCCGACGCCAGAATAGGAGTCTCATCACTATTGATCACAGTCACTACGATGCTTTGCGTGTCACTCCCACCATAACCATCGTCAACTTGCACTATCACTTCGTAGATATTGTCAACGTCCGTATCGCCGGGAGCTTCAAAGTCTGGCGAACTAGTAAATGTCAAATCGCCGCTCGCGCTATCGATAGTAAATAGAGCGGTATCCGTTCCACCAATGATCGAATACGTCGGTGTATCCAAATCTTCGTCCGTACTAGTCACTGTGATAACACTGGACTGGTTTTCAGCAACACTGGCATTGCTGAGCGAGGTAATCACAGGCACTTTGTTAGGGACTGGCTCATCCGATTGAATAGGAGCAAACGACAGGTCCCGCACGTTTTCTGAAACACTCACTGACGCGCTGACTGTATCGAATGAGGAATTTATTCCATAGATATTGTTGCTATCATCAGCCACTAGCAAACGATCATTCAAAGAATCATATGTTAACGCTTGCGCCTCCGCGAGATTTAACGTCTGCGATCCACTGTCAGTTGTGTACCGCGCCACCAACCCCAAATCCGGTTCTGACCAGAAGACCTGATCTTCAGCGTCGTTGACAGCTAATGCGTAGGGATTTTTAACCAACGAACTGCCATTCGCTACAATTTGCGGGTTGGGTACCTGTGGATCCTGACCTGAAGGCCGTGTCTCCACTGACATGATATCTTCAGGTCCGTCAGTTTTTTCTGACCAATAAAGAATATTGCTATCCTGATCATGTTCGATATCCGTGGGCACACCCGAAATAGTCTGGATCAAAGCACCAGCGCGCTCCTCAGCTTCCGTACTGTACGTATCACTCTTGAAATATTGGATAATACTTGAGCTGTCGCCATCTTCAGCTGCGATGAAAAATCGCTCATCGACAATATCCAATGCGAATGCAACAGCGTCGACACTGACACGACGCTCAACCGCAATATTCGTACCATCGAAATTTGCACTCTTTATTTCATGATTATCCGAATCCAACCAATACACTCGATAGTTAGCGTCGTCCACTTCAATATCAAGCGGATTAGCTACCCCATCTATTATCTTTTGTGTGTAACTAAAGTTGGTGTCGGATCGAAAGATGGAATTACTGTCAGTACTCCAGAACACCATGCCACCTGGTAAGTCAGATGTATGGCCACCTATATTAGGTGTACCACCCACGGTGGCTCCATTAATTGTCGTTTTGCCTACGCCTGTGCTGCTACCACTATTGATCGCAGGGCTCGTCGGATCAATCGAAATATTGGAACGATTACTACCTTCCGCACTGGAGAAGGTAAAGCCAGAATCAACACCTAAGATATCAGTTGACTTAGCATCGAAATTAACAGCAGTTTCCACGAGATTGAAACCAGATAATTTAACTATAAATTTATTACCTGCAAAGCCAGCCGTATTCTCAATTCCTTGAAAATCGTTACTTATTTCAGCAGCGGTATTGTTAGCAACAACAGAATTAATTAGAGTAACGTTATTACCTGAACTTAATATCCCTCCTCCACCGTTAATTACCTTGCTGCTATTACTGATAACGATAGTATCGCTCACCAAAGTAGCGCCCTCCAGTTTCAATCCACCTGCATAACTATTACTGTTATTTTCTGCAATAACCGAATAGCTGATTATCATAGTGCCATCTGCTGCGTTGAAAATACCACCGCCAGCGTCGAATTCGTCGTTGCCTGTGACAGTGTTTCCGGATACTGTGACTCGCTCAAGAGTGGCGTTGCCAGCGTTGCGAAGTGCACCCCCTGTATGCTCTGTATTATTACCGATCAATTCAGAATCAAGTAAAGTCAGCTGACCAAAATTGTTGATGGCACCACCATCTGATTTTGCCCAATTTTCCAAAAAAACTGTGTTCTGGATGGTGGCAGTGCCATTGATCCCGATCCAAATCGCCCCACCACGTGTGTTTTCGCTGGCCTGCCCAGTATCTGCAGAGTTTTTTTCCAGCACAGAATCGTAAATTTCCATTAACCCCAGAGAAAAAATACCACCGCCGTCATCTTCGGCACGATTGTTATCTATCGTGCTGTTTTTTATGACAACGGTAGACTGTGACCCTGCGTAAATTCCTGCCCCTTGTACAGCTTCGTTGCCTGAAATTGTCACATTATCCAGAGTTACACTACCTTCTACCCACAAAGCGCCGCCCGAACCAACAGATACATTGTTGGTAAACGTGACGTTATTGAGTATTGCCTCGTCCCCCTGCTGCACGAGAAGGCCACCACCAGGAATGGAATTTCCCGATCCATTTTCTTGCAATTCCAAAGCACCATCACTAATAGTCAGATCAGAAAACGTTACTGGACCCTCCCGAACTTCAATTACTCGTTGGTTCGCAACATCCTGCCCAATGATCGTGTTTTCCTCGCTTTCGCCTTGAATGGTGAAAGAGCCGTCAAGGTCAAGATCGCCCTCCAGATTCGCATCCTCATTCCAGTTACCGCCATCCAGGGTTAATCGGTAATTGCCATCTGGCAACCGTATGATATCAACGTTGTCGTCGGCGTTAGCGACAATAGTTGCTTCCCGCAATGAAACCAGCCCATCCCCACCGGCGCCATTGTTATACGCCACAAACGAACTCATGTCGGTGGCGTCGACACGATCATCCACTGTGGTCACGTTGATGATGATCGGAGTGACACCATCGTTTAGCATAACGTTTGCGTTGACGTCGTCGTCTATGCTGAAACCAACCCTTATCGAATCGTGCAAGGAATCCAAATCTGCGTCGGATCCGTTCTCGATAACAAAGTTTTCACTGATCTCATCTGTAACGATGAGCTCGTCCTCTGAGCCTGTTAAGTCTTCAGATGACTCACGCTCAAGAGCATGCAGCATGTCCAATGTAACAGCCGCAATCTGGCTATCACGCAAATGCTCGAAGTGTTCCTGAAAATCAGCGGCGCCAACAGCCACACCAAGTGGGTGGTCGGCAGAAAACAACAGGCGTGGCTCCAGTACGTCAATCAGCGTAGGATGCTGTATGGATTCGTTGGTCTGAGTACGCGTTTCACGTAGGCATCGTTCTAGGGCGGCTAGTTTTATCGCACGTAAACGCATGCCAGGAAAAAATGTCACGGCTGGAACCTGTGCTGAACAAAGCATTGACTCTGCACGATATATTCCATGCGGAAAAACGGAATTAAGCCACCCCTCGAGTGTTCAATCAGTTCGCTTTACTGTACACCCCCATCCTGTATCAAGGTATAAACCGGCACTTTTCCGCCCTGCGCAGTCAACATATTGACGCATCACTAGCTAATAACTGCATGTACCTTTAGTGAGCTGGATGTGTTGCTTTTGTTCAGAAAACCCTCTATCTCTTTCAACTCTACGCGATGGGAAATCAGACGCTCAATATCCGGGCCAATGGTTTCGATAGCTTTTAACGCTTCGGGTATGTTGTGATTCAACGAGTGCGTGCCCGCTATTCGTATCTGTCGACGAAACACATCATGCGGCGATATTGAGATAGTCTCACCTGGTGGGCAGACACCGAAAAACAAGACGTTTCCACCATTGGCAGAATAATTAATCAAGCCTTCGGCCACTTTGGGTATACCGGTAGCATCAGCTGCCAAATCTACCGATTTTTCCAAAGCGTCTAGTTCGCTAGAGCCCGCTGCAATCGCCTTTAAACCAAATGACTCAGCCAGCGATAGTCGTGATTCGTCCGGATCGACCATCGTGACGTTGTCGACTCCTCTTGTGCGAAGGGATAAAGCTATCAACATGCCAATTGGCCCCGCACCAAAAATCAGAGCACTTTGCATTGCATCAGTGTCGAATGCATCCAGCCCGTTAAGTACACATCCAACAGGCTCTGCCAGCGCAGCAACGCCGTAAGATAAATCGCCTATGGGAAATACATTAGCCTGATTGACAGCACTGTATTCTGCAAAGCCTCCGTGCACGGTAACGCCGTAGGCACCAAGATTGTCGCAGAGGTTGGTTAGCCCTTTTTGGCATGCTCTACATTCACCACAGTGAATATTTGGATCAACTACAACACGCTCGCCTTCGCGCAAGTTGGTTACATTTTTGCCAACGGATATCACCTCGCCAGCGTATTCATGGCCAGGGACAAGCGGGAATGTCGAATTTCCATAACGACCATAGAGTATGTCTATATCCGTGTGGCATACGCCACTGGCGCACACACGAATAACAACTTCATCAAGGCTGGCGCTCGGGTCCGCTATTTCGCTGGTTTGCACTTCTCCATGCGCTTTGTAAGTAATGGCTTTCATAGTTATGTTTATCTACGTAGCTTCAGGACGAAAGGTAGCGTTCTACAGTGGCTGATGTTCCGTTTTCCCACAGGCTGTTCAAGGCATCAGAAAAAGCCCTTATAAATTGTGGTTCTCTGGCAAGGGCACCATAGACATCTCCTAACTCAAGCCAGGTCTGCGGATTGTTTTTTGCCAATGCGGCTTGTTTTGTCAAGCGCTCCCATTGAGGATCATTTGCAGGTATAACAGCACCCGAATCAGTAGTGCCGAAACAATATCGACACCACAGCGCGCACTCTAATGCTACACCCTCTATTGAATGATTATCTTGTAAACGCGCCTCAACGATTGGCAGCACAAACTTTGGTTGGCGATTAAACCCATCGAAACACAATCGCCCAATAGTGTCACCAATGGCGCTATTAGAGAACCGCTCAACAACCTTGGCATAATAGGCTTCGAAACTAACGCCAGGGATGTGATCCAGTGTTGGGATAATCTCCGTTTTTTCCAGTTTTTCCAGGTAACGCGCAACCAGGGAATTACCCATTGCGTCGTGAACATAGTGAATATCGAGAAGACCAGCCAGATAAGCTATCGATGCATGCCCAGCGTTAAGTATTCGCAACTTCATTAGCTCATACGGAGCTACATGCTCTACAAACTCCACGCCCACTTTTTCCAGTGCCGGGCGGCCATTCGAGAATTTGTCTTCCAGTACCCACTGATGAAACGGCTCGCACACTACCGGTGCTTTGTCGTCAATACTAAATGAGTCTCGAATCATAGCGATTTCAGACTCCCCCGTGCTGGGCGTTATACAGTCAACCATCGAATTGGGGAACTCTACATTCTCTGCAACCCAGTCATGTAAATCGCAATCAAAACTTCTGGCAAGCCCCAATACTGCTCGTTTGGCAACGTAGCCATTTTCGGGTAGATTGTCACATGACATCACTGTGAACGGCTGTATCCCGCTGAGTCTTCGCTTGTTCAAAGCTGCGATTATTATCCCGAATACGGTTTTGGGCTGCTCTGGATTATTGGCATCTGCAACGATATCCGGGTGTGATGCGTCAAAGCCATCGGTTCCGGCATCCACGAAATAGCCGCCCTCAGTGACCGTTAATGACACGATGCGAATATTCGGTTGCGCCATCGCCTCGACTACCGAGTTGGCATTTATCTCGACAAAATCAACCATCGGGCCAATGATTCGGGCTGAGAGTTTATCAGGATCAAGCTCCACCACGGTGGTCAACCAGTCCTGCTCTGCCAGCCGGGTACGCATTGCCTCGTCATATTGCGTAACACCTGCACCAACAATTGCCCAGTCTCGATCAACACCCAGCTCGAAAAGACGATGTAAATAGCTGGCCTGATGGGCACGGTGAAAATTACCAATGCCCACATGGACAATACCAGGCGTTAGATCATTTTTTTGGTAAGACGGTTTTTTTACGTCGGCGTTAATATCGCTCAACGTTTGTACTGAGAGTTTTGTTAATTTCACGCTCTAGCTCATCCATTGCCCACCATCTACGTTGTATGTTTGTGCAACAACGTATTCGGCTTCTTGCGAGGCTAAAAAAATCGCCATGCCGGTCAGATCTTCCGCCACACCCATGCGACCAAAGGGCACGGCCTCGCCTACTTCTTTTTTCTTTTGCCCCGGCGCCTTGTTTTCGTGTTTTGCAAAAAAGGCATCAACGCCATCCCAGTGTTCACCGTCTACCACGCCGGGTGAAATTGCATTGACATTGATGCCATGTTTTATCAGATCCATACCAGCAGACTGTGTCATTGAGATAATGGCAGCTTTGGTAGCACAATAAACAGTAACAAGGGCTTCACCTCGTCGTCCTGCCTGGCTGGCCATATTAATAATCTTGCCACCCTGCCCGCGTTCAATCATATGCCTGGCAACTGCTTGCAGAGTAAATAATGAGCCTGCAAAATTTACCGCAAATACCTTGTCATAATCTTCACGCTTGATATCGACAATTGGGGCCGCTGTGAACAAGGCTGCGTTGTTAACAAGAATATCGATATGTCCAAGCTTCTCGATCGTCTCAGCAACACCTGCATCAATGCTATCCTGCCTGGTAACATTCATACACACAGCTACTGCGCTATTTCCCATCTCCCTGGCTGTATCATTTGCAGCGCCAATATTGATATCTGAAATACAAACACGCGCACCTTCACGTACATAGCTTTGCGCAAATGCTTTGCCGATGCCACGAGCAGAACCTGTAATCAATGCTGTTTTACCGGCAAGACGACTCATCAAATCGAGTTCCCGTTATTATCAAACTTATAGATTCGCTCTGGATTAGCATCAAGATAAACCGTATCACCATGGTGAACGTCTATCTCGCCGTTGACTCTCGCTGTGAGAATCGTATTATCTATCTGCACACGGAAAAAAGTATCTGACCCCAAATGTTCTGACACCCCAACCGTGCCTTTCCACATTCCACTCACTTTACTAACATTAAAGTGTTCAGGACGAACCCCGATTGCATGAGCGTTGAACTTCTTAGCCTCGGCGCCCTCTATGAAGTTCATTTTTGGCGAACCTATAAAGCCTGCGACAAAACGATTTCGCGGCTTATTATAGAGCTCAAGCGGTGATCCGACTTGTTCAATGCGTCCATCAGAAAGAACAACGATTTTGTCGGCCATTGTCATAGCTTCAACTTGATCATGCGTAACATACACCATTGTCGTTTTCAGCTTTTGATGTAGCTCTGAAATTTCCAAACGCATATTGACGCGTAAAGCGGCATCAAGGTTTGACAAAGGCTCGTCGAAAAGAAAAGCCTGGGGCTCGCGTACAATTGCCCGGCCAATAGCAACACGTTGGCGTTGTCCGCCGGACAATTGCCCTGGTCGACGTTGAAGGTAATCTGTCAGGTTAAGCACTTGGGCTGCGGCTTCTACTTTACGATTGGCCTCGGCGCGGTCAACTTTAGCCATTTTCAATGGGAAAGCAATATTCTTTCTCACAGACATATGCGGATAAAGCGCATATGACTGAAAGACCATGGCTAGTCGGCGTTTAGCTGGCGGGACATTAGTGGCATCATTGCCGTCGATTAAAATCTGCCCGCTACTAACATCTTCTAATCCCGCAATAAGCCGTAGCAATGTAGATTTTCCACAACCGGAAGGGCCAACGAATACAACAAATTCGCCGTCCTCAACGATCAAATCAATCGGTTGTATAACTTCAACGTTGTCAAAGCTCTTGGTGATTTGTTTGAGTGTGATTTGTCCCATCTTGATTCCTATTTAACCGCGCCGAATGTCAAACCACGGACGAGTTGTTTCTGACTGAACCAACCCATGATTAGAATTGGCGCGATTGCCATTATTGATGCCGCACTGAGTTTTGCGTAGAACAGCCCTTCAGGGCTGGAATAGCTTGCGATAAATGCGGTAAGTGGCGCGGCTTTCGAGGCCGTCAGGTTTAGTGTCCAAAACGCTTCGTTCCAGGCAAGGATAATGTTGAGCAGAACCGTCGAGGCCATACCCGGGATTGCCATCGGTGTCAGAACATAAATAACCTCCTCCTTCAAAGAGGCACCGTCCATACGCGCAGCCTCCAGAATTTCACCTGGGATTTCTTTAAAATAGGTGTAGAGCATCCACACGATGATAGGCAGATTTATCAGCGTGAGTATCATGACCAGACCCACACGCGTGTCGAGTAATCCTGTGTCACGAAATAATAAATAGATGGGTATGAGCACACCCACAGGTGGAAGCATTTTTGTTGAAAGCATCCACATAAGTATGTTCTTAGTTTGCTTGCCAGGCACAAAGGCCATCGCCCAGGCTGCAGGAACCGCGATCAACAACCCCAACAGTGTGGAACCGACCGAGATGACCACCGAGTTCATGAAATGTTTGAAGTAGTCTGAGCGCGCCATAACGGCGCTAAAACTATCGCTGGTCCAACCTGAGTTAAACAGAATTTCCAAAGGGGCTCTGATCGCATCCTCTTCGGTTTTGAAAGCAAGAACCAGTATCCAAAGAATTGGAAAGAACATCAGGAAGCCCAATGTTCCTGCCATGAGCGTATTAACGAGTCTTATTTTGTTTGAGACTGCGCGCGCCATATTATTTCTCCCCTATGCGTCCAGGTTCTTGCCGATCATGCGCATCAGGAAGATCGCGACAATATTGGCCAGAATGATAGCGAGCACGCCACCTGCACTGCCCATGCCAACATCATATTGCAACAGTGATGAGACATAGATCAGATAAGTTAAGGTAGTTGTTGCTGTGCCAGGCCCCCCGTTAGTAGTGACAAGGATCTCGGCAAAGACCGACAGCAGAAAGATGGTTTGTATAAGGATGACAACGGTAATGGCCCGTGCCATGTGTGGCAGCACCATAAACCAAAAACGATTCAGCCAATTTGCTCCGTCCATTTCAGCCGCTTCAATCTGCTCTTGATCAAGCGATTGCAATGCTGTCAATAAAATCAGGGTTGCAAAGGGAAGCCACATCCATGAGACGATAAAGATGATGGACGCCAACGGGATCTGTCCGAAGAAATCCACAGGTTGCATCCCTATTGCTGAAGCAAGATGGCCAAAAATGCCATTCACGGGATTCATGAACATGTTCTTCCAGACCAACCCGGAAACGGTTGGCATAACAAAAAATGGCGCGATTACCATAATACGAATGACGCCTTGGCCAAACATCGGGCGATCGAGCAGTAGCGCAAAGCCTATACCACCAAGTGTGGTTATCAGGAGCACACCGCCAACAAGTATCAAGGTATTGAACAGTGCAGCTTTGAAGCTTGGGTCAGTGACAAACCAATAATAGTTTTCCCAACCTACAAAAGGATTACCACTGCCTGGCTGCAGCAAGTTGTAGCGCAGGAACGAAAAATACAGCGTCATGCTGAGAGGTATAAGCATCCAACCCAGCAGCAAAAGCACAGCAGGGGAGATCATTAAACGTGCAGATAATCTGGACGCTTTAGTAGCCATGCGTTCTATCCTCTCAGATGTTGGATGTTAGCGAGTGACTTGAGAATACGCTGAACCGTCGTGTAAACGATTGTGTATATACTAGTTTTAATAAAATTACGAGCCGGGGCGCAAGGCCCCGGTTCGTTTTACTGCACGACTACTGGATGTAACCGGCTTTAGTCATTTCACGAACAGCAAACTTCTGGCTGTTTGCCAACGCTTCTTCTACAGAGCTCTGACCCGCTAATGCTGCAGCAACTTGCTGACCTACATAGTTACCGATGCCTTGAAACTCTTCAATAGCTACAAACTGAACGCCAGTGTAAGGCACTGGGTCGCGTGTTGGATCTGCAGGATCAACAGACAGGATAGCCTCTACAATAGTATTAGCAAAAGGAGCAGCCTCTAGACGACGCGGATCCTCTTCAACCGATTTACGTGTTCCTGAAGGAACAGCAACCCAGCCTTTTGCCTCACCAACACTTTCAAAGTACTCTTTGGATGTTGCCCACTTCAGGAAACTCTTGGCAGTATCTACTTTCTTGGAGCTCTCTGGAATAGCAAGAGCCCAGGACCAGAACCAACCTGTACCTTTGTCGGTTTCTTGCATAGGAGCTTTGAAGAAGTCAGTTTTGTCTGCAACAGCTGATGTATCAGGGTTACGAACATCACCAGCGGCTGATGTTGCGTCAACCCAGGTTGCACATTTGCCATCTTTGAAAAGCGCACGGTTTTCGTTGTGACCATTAGCAGATGAACCTGGAGGGCCTGATGCATTCATTAAGTCTACATAGTAGTTAATTGCAGCATTCCACTCTGGGGAGTCCAGCTGAGGGTTCCAGTCTTCATCAAACCAACGGCCGCCAAATGCGTTAGCAACAGTACCAACGAAGGCCATGTTTTCGCCCCAACCCGCTTTACCACGCTGACAGGTGCCATATACGCCATTGTCAGGATCATGCAGCTTCGCTGCCATCTCGGCAAATTCTGTATACGTTATTTGCTCAGTTGGCACTTCAATACCCGCTTCCTCAAACAAGTCTGTGCGGTAGAACGTGAACGAGGTTTCGGAGTAAAGCGGCAATGCGTACAAGCTACCGTCTGCTGACAAACCGTTACGAACTAGTGGGAATACATCTTCCAGATCATAGTCAGCATCATCAGCAAAATCGTCAAGCGGTGTCAACCAGCCCTTTGCACCCCAGATAGGCGTTTCGTATGCACCAATAAACATAATATCGAAAGAACCACCACCAGTGGCAATATCGGTTGTAGTGCGTTGACGAAGAACATTTTCTTCAAGTACAACCCAGTTGACCTTGTTACCAGTGGCTTCTTCCCACTTGGGAGCAAGCTCCTGCATTGTAATCATGTCGGCGTTGTTTACGGTCGCGATGGTTATCTCCTCGGCATTCGCAGCGTGCGAAGCCGAAAGAGCAGCCATTACGCCCAATGCGCTTAGGCTTAATTTTAGATTCATAAATCCTCTCTCTCTTTATTAACAAGTGAAAAAAACAACGGTTGCACAGTTGATTCTCATTTTATGAAATAAAAAAGAACCTATGCGCGGTTAAGCACCTATAAAACGAAAAAATTCACGCGGACTCTCTCAGGCGCAGTTCCGCATCGAATGTTCTTTTAACGCCCTTACCCTTTCGGCGGCCATTTTCAATCTGATCCAGGATTTGCTCAACCGCAGCCCTACCCATTTTTTCGGTATTTCGGGAAACTGTAGTGAGTGCTGGATAGACGTATGCTGACAAAGGGTGATCGTCATGGCCCGCAACGCGAAACTGGGATGACTCACCTTTTCGCTGAGATAACAAATGATGTCGGTTAGCGGCCCGTATAACACCAATTGCCAGCCGGTCATTGGCACACAAAATTGTGCTATCGACATATTCTCCCCGACCAAAATATTTATCCATCGTCTGATAGGCAAAATCCTCAAAATTCCAAACCGAGTCTGAGCTACTGACAGGGATGATACGCGGTTCAAATCCGAGTTCCTCCGCACTGTTCAGATAGGCTTGCTCGCGCTCCAGGCTGTTTGAATTGATACGTGGCATTCCAAGAAACACCGAAGCACCACCAGATCGATGCAGATACCCAACCATTAACGATATGCTTTGTTGATTATTAGTACCTACAAAATCGATATCATCGCAAGTATCTGGAAATCGCGAGTCGACAAACACGATCGGCAACTTATCATTTAAACGCGTGATAGTGCTTAATGAGCTAGCTTGCCCTATCGGGGCTGCAATAATACCGTCGGCACTCATAGCTACTAAATTCTCAAACATCTTGGATTCAAGTGCGGTGTCGGCGTGGGCGCATTGTATGATAATCGTATAGCCTCGCTTAAGTGCATATTGTTCTATGGATTGTATCAGCGAGGTAAAAAAAAGATCGTTTAAGTAGGGCACAATCACTCCGATAATGCGAGTGGCTTGCCTGTTCATGTTAGTTGCGAAAAAATTCGGTATGTAATCGACAGTATCGAGTGATTTTTCTATACGCTCGCGCGTACTATTTCGTACAGATCCTGCATCACGGAAATACTTGGAAAGTGTTGGCCGAGAGATACCTATGGCGGACGAAAGCTCCTCCATTGTGCGTATCTTCTGCCTGGTCTGTTCCAACTCTCTCACGGCTATTCGTGCATTCCTGTCAACGATAAAGTGGTAGCCGCTGTGACTTACAACAAAAAGCCAGAAAACGGCAGTGCAAGGACCTTACAGTATTTATTTACGCGTGTAAATTATTTTTCATGTGTAAACTTCTGTTTTTCGCGCCAAAACCACTGATCCGAGGCTTTTCACAGCCACTCTTTACAATTTATTTTTACATGCGTAATATTTGATATCGACTCGAAAGTCCTTATTTTCATCGGTTAAATGCTCAATGGGATCCAAAATGCGCTCCGTTATTGCTGTTGGTGAATTGCTGGTGGAGTTCGTTTCTCACAAAAAAGGGTGTGAGCTACGAGAACTTGTCACCTACTCTGGCCCATACCCAAGTGGCGCACCAGCAATATGTATTGACCAGGCAGCCAGAATTGGGGCTTCAACTCAAATATTCGGTGCTGTAGGCGCAGATAACTTTGGCCAGGCACTGATTAATCGCTTGCAGTCAAATGGTGTGGAGACATCAGGGATAGAGAGCCTTGAAGATAAATCAACAGGCGTCGCTTTCGTTTCCTACTTTGAGGACGGCAGTCGTACATTTATCTTCCATTTGAACAACACCGCAGCAGACGCCCTGCAAGCAGAATCAATACAGCTGCCTACCGGCCCTTTAATCATGCACTTTTCTGGTTCCTCACTTGGGAATCTGAACCTGCGAACGGCCATACAACGCACAGCAACTGAAGTAATCAAACGCGGCGGGCAAATCAGTTGCGACCCTAATGTGCGACCAGAGCTGATGAAAGATCCAGACGTCAAGGCGGTGTTGATGAGCCTGATAGAAAAGAGCAGCTACCTATTCCCCAGTGATAGTGATCTTGAATTTCTCTATCCGGATATTCCACAGGATGAGACCATTTCCAACTTACAGGATACAGGCGTCAAAACTATCGCACTTACTCGCGGCAACCAGGGTTCGACTATCTTTACACGAGATCGTGAGCCTGTGAAGCTGGGAGGCCACGAAGTTGAAGAAGTTGACCCTACGGGGGCAGGAGACTGCTACTGCGGCACCTTCCTCGCAATGATAGCGAACGATCATCCAATTGAGTTATGCGCACAGTACGCCAACGCGGCTGGCGCTATCGCCGTTACAAAACGTGGACCCATGGAAGGAAATTCCAGCCTTGACACCGTCAAAGCATTTTTAAAAAGCAATCCTGCCAACACCTCGATGTAACGGAACATTGATGCTAGATATTACTAAAAAAATCAATAAAAACAAATCTGGCCTATCGACAGGTATCCCATGCTTTTGCACCGCGAATGAGCTCGTACTGCGATCAATATTTCAGTATGCAAAGAAATATCAGGTTCCAGCAGTGATTGAGGCTACTTGTAATCAGGTGAACCAGGACGGTGGCTATACAGGCATGAGCGCATCGGGATTTCGTACCTGGACCGAAACGCTCGCTGCTGAGTACGGCGTATCATCTGATAATTTAATACTCGGTGGGGATCATCTTGGCCCTAATCCGTGGAGGCATCTATCGCCAGAGGAGGCAATGAAGAAAGCCGAAGTTCTGGTTAAAGAGTATGCAGCTGCAGGTTTTCGTAAAATCCACCTCGACGCTTCCATGGCTTGCGCAGGCGAAGCGACACCATCATTTGAGCTGGTTGCTCAAAGGGCTGCACGCTTATGCAAAATTGTTGAACAGCACTCTCCGCATAGCGAAGAGTTGTTTTATATCATCGGCACCGAAGTCCCCATCCCTGGAGGCGAAACTGATGATATGGAGGAGCTGTCAGTCACCGGTGTCGAACGCTTGAACGAGACGATCGAAACCCATCGACAAGCATTTGAAAGTGAAGGTCTCTCAAATGTCTGGCCAAAAATCGCATCGGTTGTTACTCAACCAGGCGTTGACTTCAGCCACACTGCTGTACATCGCTTTGAACAAGAGAAGGCATCACAACTATCAACTGCAATATCGAATTTCGAGAATCTCTCGTTTGAAGCGCACTCTACTGATTACCAGCCAACAGACGCTCTCACCGAATTGGTTGACAACCACTTTTTCTTCTTGAAAGTGGGACCCGAACTTACCTTCAGAATGCGAGAAGCTATGTTCTCACTCGCCTCCATTGAAGACATTCTTATCCCGGAGAAGGATCGATCCGGATTAATTCAGGCGATTAATCATGCGATGAGCGAAAACCCTGAGCATTGGACCCCGTACTACCGTGGTGACAACGACCTGGTCACGCAGCTTAAACATTTTAGCTACAGTGACCGAATTCGCTACTACTGGACAGTGCCTGCGGTTAAAAAAGCGCTTGAAGTGTTATTCTCGAACCTTGGCCGAAAAAAAATACCCAATACAATTGTGTCGCAGTATTTCTACGAAAGGGATTTCGGATCATCAAATGTATCCGCCGAACAATTAGTGACTGATCATATCGCCTTGTGCATCAGTAGATACTACAAGGCATGCGGCTATGATTAGCGTGATGCCTTGAAAAGGCTTATCCGAGCCTGCACTGCATAGTTAATTATTTCACGAGCCCTTAGCCGATTTTTTCTATTGCGAGATCGAACTTTTCGATTGTAGCCTGGGCTATGTCGATATCATCCTGGTCTTTGGCGCCTGATACGCCTAAGCCGCCGATACACAAGCTGGCATCGACTATCGGCAAACCACCGGGAAAGAACAATACGCGATCCCTGTTTGCAAAACCCATTGCAACCGGTGGCTTTACGGCAACTCGTTCGTATAGCCCTTGGGTACTGATGGCAAAGTTTGCGGCTGTCCAAGCTTTGTCGATAGCATACTCAATTGCCGGAGCCATAACATTGTTGGTGCGTGCTAACGCAACCAGATGCCCCCGTGGATCGCAAACAACTGCACAAACTTCAACGTTCTTTTGTTCAGCCAGTTGTATTGCACTCCCAACCATTTGATAGGCCAGGCTTGAATTAATTTCGCGTCTCTCAATAGATTTCATTGCTATTGTTTAAGTTATCCAGGCAAACCTGAACTGGCTGTTATTTGGTAATTTTCAGCAAGATTGTACACACTTTGCCATAAAGAAAGCAGAGGACCATTCTTTACCCTAGTGTTGCATAAAATTACGAGTCCAGAAGCTTATAGAGCTGTATATAAGGGGCTGCACGGAGTTTTTACTGGATTGAGCCTAGTCACTCTAGGTGAGATCCAGGAAAAATGAGTACAGCCCCTTAGATGCTGCTATAGAAGCAGCGAAGCGGTTCTGGGCCGGAATTTTATGCAACGCTAGGGTTTAGTGATCGTGAAATCACATCGTAGAAAATTGCCATTCGCCAAAAGTCAGCCGCAGTCTTTTCTGCAGCTTCGTCGGGTGCGAATGCAGTTGCCGTAACACGAATGTAACCATTAGCCACGAACTCTGCACCGATAAGACGGCCAACGAATGATAACCCCGCGTCTGATTTCACAAGGTACTTTTGACCCAAGTTTACGGATAGTACCGTTGACTCAATGCAATGGCATCCCGGTTCAATCCAGTCTCGCCAGACTCAGTCAATATTTTGTCTTAGATACCGCTGAACACGATTTTCCCGATAACACGGAAGTAACGCGAAAATTCGCTGAGGGAGAGGAGTGTTACCTGACCGGTGTTAACATTAAAGCGGTAGTAAACCCCAAGGTAGACACTTTCTGGCAGAAAGTTCTAACCACGGCATGTAGTAGACATATGGGCCCTACGATACTTCTGAGCGGAATTGAATTCTACATTGACTATCAAGAGCATGAATTTTTCAGCGTCGCCGTCACCACTAGCTGGCTTTACTCTATGCAAAAGGCTTATGATTCACTAATCGTACTGGAGGGTACAAATGTCTAAATTTGCGATCAATGCAATTCTATCTTTACTGCTTATCGCCGTTACTGGTGGAGCTTTTGCTAATACACCCGCGGATCTTGAAAATAGGGTCACAAAGCTTCAGCAGGAAAAGGCGCATCTACTACAGAGACTAGATAGAGTAATAGCGAATTCAAAATCTTATGAAAACGAGCTTGGAGAAGTGACTGCTGACCGAGCATTTGTGCGTACCAGGCTCGATCGCGTTTTAACAAACTCGAAAGAACTCGGCAATGAGCTCGAGAAGGTAACTGCTGACCGGGCATTTGTGCGTACCAGGCTTAATCGCGTTTTAACAAACTCGAAAGAGCTCGAGAATGAGCTTGAGAAGGTGACTGCTGATCGAGCATTTGTGCGTACCAGGCTTGATCGCGTTTTAACAAACTCGAAAGAACTCGGTAATGAACTCGACAAAGTGACGGCTGACCGCGCATTTGTGCGCACCAGACTCGATCGCGTTTTAACAAACTCAAAAGAACTCGATAATGAACTCGAGAAAGTGACTGCTGATCGCGCATTTGTGCGCACCAGACTCGACCGCGTATTAAAAAATTCAAAAGAACTCGACAGTGAGCTCGAGAAAGTTTCCGCTGACCGCGCATTCGTACGTACCAGGCTTGATCGCGTATTAACTAACTCAAAACAGCTCGAGAATGAGCTCGACAAAGTGACTGCCGACCGCGCATTTGCGCGCACCAGGCTGCAGAGAGTATTAGATATTTCAAGAGAAAATGAAAGTAAGTTAGCTGATAACTTGAATGCCGGGGCTAATTGGGCATCGACCACGAGCTCGTCGTTAGACGCCAAGATTGGTGGTCTGAGCGGCACAACGATAGTCACGACAAGCGACAATAAGGTATTGGTGCAAGTTGGTAACACTGGTCTGTTCCGAACCAGTGGAACTTCTCTGAGCAGTACTGGCATAGCACTGCTCACAACCATCGCACAAGATCTTGCGAATCAGGATGCCAATATCACTGTTGTCGGGCACACCGACAATATCCCTGTTGGTAACGGCAGTGCTTTCAATGATAACGAGGAGCTTTCTTTTGCACGCGCCGCCTCCACCCTGCGCTTCCTGAGCAGTCAAGGCATCCCGAATGAGAACATATCCGCAGCGGGCTATGGAGCGGATTATCCAATTGCAAGCAACGCTACAGAAGAAGGAAGAAAACAGAATAGACGCGTAGACATTGTCCTTGAACAGCGCTAGATCATAGTATCAGTAGCCGTGAGGATACGGAAAAACTCTTCATGAACGCACTAGCTGGTACTCGGCATCATACAAACAATCATCCACGACTTCCGCCTTCACCGCTTCACCGATCACCTCGACTTGCAGTTGCGTACCGCTGGCAGCAAACTCGGGATTGACAAAGCCCATGGCTATGTTTTTGCCGACCCGGTAACCCCAGCCGGCAGAGGTCACCGTGCCAATCACAAGGCCGTCGTGCAGAATGCTGTCGCCGCCATGCGCCGGTGCATGCGTGCAGTCCAGTGTCAATGATACAAAAGATTGACGCAACGTATCGCTCTGCAGCTTCTGTTTACCGATGAAATCCGGTTTGTCCATCTTCACGAACCGGGACAGATTTGATTCGAATGGATTGAATTCCGTCAGCAGATCGGCCTTCCAGTGCCGGTAGCCTTTTTCAAGCCGCATGGACTCGACAGCATATGAACCAAACAAGCGCAGCCCATGTGCCTGACCAGATTTGCGTAACGCCTCATACGCTGCTTGCAATTGCGCATTGCGCACATGGATCTCATATGCCAGTTCACCCGAAAAGCTTACCGACATCACTACGGTCTCTGCAATGCCTATATAGGCTTTTCGCACTGACAGCCACGGAAAGGCTTTGGCCGACCAGTCACCCCGGGCAGCAGCCGATAACACATCTCTGGCCTTGGGGCCTGCGAGTACAAGAATGGTGTAGTCGTTAGTCAATGAACGGATGGCTACCGAACCATCGTCTGGCATGTGTGCCTTTAGCCAGTCCATGTCGTGATATTCTGCAGCCGCGGCAGAGCCATACCAAAGTGTGTCGGCATCAAGATGGGCTATCGTTGCCTCACCCTTGATATTGCCTTGATGATTCAACAGATAACCCAGAGCCACTCTGCCGGGTTTGCGAGTCATTTTGCTGCAGAAAATCGTTTCCAGCCATTCTGGCGCACCATTACCGGTGATTTCAAAACGATTGAAACCGCTGACCTCAGTCAAGCCGACCCCGATTTGCACAGCCCTGATCTCGTCAGCCACCACATCGAAGGTTTCATTGAAATGAAAGCCGTGCGTTTCATGAAAATCTGCCGACGGCTTGATATAGGCAAGGCGTTCCCAACCATTGACTACACCGAATTCACCGCCTTCCGCTATCAGTGTTGATGTCAGTGGGGTTGTCTTCATTGGTCGGCCAGCTGGACGATGCTCGTGCGGTAAATGAAAGCGAAATTCGTTTTGATAATCCTCGATCGCCTTCAGCGCACACAGCTCTACATTGGTGTGTGTGGTGAAACGGCGAGGGTCGATCACCCAGGTATCGTACTCAGCCTCACCGTGAACAATCTGTTGGGCCAATAGCCAGCCGTGACCGCCGCCTTCGCCAATACCTGCTCGCAAACCAATGATACAGAACGCATTGCGTTTGCCGGGAATGGGGCCAACCAGGGGTGCACCATCAATGGTGTAGGTTATCGGTCCGTTGATGATGGTATGGATTCCAACATCTTCCAGTACCGGCATTCGTGCGAACACATTTTCGAGCACTGGCAGAAATCTGTCGGTATCTTCAGGGCACAGAGCGTTTACAAAATGTGGGTCTATGCCGTCCATGCCCCAGGTGCGACAGTCCTGTTCGTAGAAACCTACCAGCAAGCCTTGCTTTTCCTGACGACAATAAAAATCATCAATCGGGCAACGCAGCAGCGGCAGGCGATAATCAATAGCTTCAATCTGCGCAATGGGCTCGCTCAGCAGGTATTGATGCTCCATCGAGATGACCGGATGCTCGACACCCATCATGGAACCGACTTCATTGACTCGATAGCCACAAGCGTTAACCACGATCTCACAATCAATATCCCCGTGTTCGGTATGCACCGTCCAGCTGTCATCCCGGTGCTGTGTCAAACCGGTGACCGGTGTGTGACGATAAACTTCAGCACCCGCTTTACGGGCACGACGAGCCAGTGCCTGGCACAGCTGCGCTGGGTCAATATCGCCATCCATCGGATCCCACAAGCCACCCATCAAGCGATCAGTGGTAATCAACGGATGGCGTCGTGCGCATTCCTGCGCGTCCAGTAACTCAAACTCCACGCCCATGCCTTTGGCGACACTGGCGAAATGGCGATAACCATCCAGGGTAGTTTGATCATTGGCTAGTCGAATACCACCATCACCGTGGTGATAATTGATTGGATACTCCGGATCAGCAGCCAGTTCTTCGTAGAGCTTGATTGAATGACTCTTCAGTCCGACCATGGTTTGTGTCATGCCGAAGTTGGTGACCTGAGCCGCTGAATGCCAGGTGGTACCAGAGGTCAATTCATCACGTTCGACCATGACGACATCTGTCCAGCCTTCCTGGGTCAGGTGATAAAGGGTTGAACACCCGGCAATTCCGCCGCCAATAACCACCACACGCGTTTGCGTTTTCATCGCACCTTTATTCCTGTGTCAAACTTTCGCATTTTATTTCACCGTAAAACGGCATCGCACCTTCACGGTCGCGCCAGACCGGCAAACCGGAGTTACATCTGTTTCCCTGTTTACTTATGATGGGTCTAAGCTGCAACAAGCAGTGATTGAGCCACTGTTCTATAGGGTCCGTCAATTGGCGCAAAGCAGATTCGGAAAATCGGAATTGCTGATTTCAGTTCACGAAATACTAATAAATCATTTGCCAGACGTCGGCGTTGCAATTAATACTGTTTACCAAATCAGCCGATATGCCCAGCGCTTTGAAGGCTCCTGGCTAACATAATCCACAGGTTTCACGACAACGGGTCAGTGTATGCAAACTGCAAGGTCACCTCGGCGATCCGGATCCAGAGCTGCGAAAATTGCGAGAAGCAAGTTGCCACCTACTGTCGACCCATGCCCACCCGGCCAACGAGGCGGTGCCTACCAGCCGCTGAGCGAAGCAGAAATCAAGGCCGTCTATGAGACGGCCCTGCGACTGTTGGCCGAGCTTGGCATGGGTGAAGTCCCCGAGGGGCTGGAACGCCAGTTGTTGATGGGTGATGGGTGATGGGTGATGGGTGATCGGCATTTTCTGGGCGGTGCACACACCATGGCGGCCATGGAGAGAGACTACTTCTATCCCAAACTGGCCGATCGGGATGCACCGATTACCTGGGCTGAGAAAGGTCAACCGGACGCCTGGGGCAAGGCACGCGGGAAGGCCAGAAACATCCTCGCCAATCATCACCCACAGTATGTTGACCCAGAGATCGAGGCTCGGTTGCGTGGTGAATTCAACATTCTGCTGGAGACTTGAATGATTTGCGCAAATAGGCCCGAGTTCTCAGGCGTTGGCAAACTAAAAACACTGCTGAACTGGCTCGCACCTTCTGCGTAGCTAAACGAAATCAGCTGTCGATGATTGACAGCGTTTCGCCCAGCCACGGTGCACGGGCTCGACCCGGCTCAACGATCCCGGCTTGCAGGATGCTGCGTAGACTGTCAGCAATGATGCTGGCAATTTCCGGCATCCAGTCCTCGCGATAGTACAACGACACGGTGCGCGAAAAACCACTGAATGGCAGTCGATACAGATCCACCTGATCCTGATAGCGCCTGGCACGCAAAGCGCCGACAAGCGTCGAAATCGTCCAGCCACGGCCGTTGGCGATGAGACCGAAAATTGCCTGATTGCTGTCGAGTTCGACCTGCCCTTGTGGAGACAAACGCAGCCTGGCAAGTTGGGCCGCAATTTGACGACTCACCAGCAGACTTTTCTCGTAGCGCAGAAAAGGCAGAGCACTCAGAGACTCTATTTTATCGGGAGCTCCAGGACAGTAGCCACGAGGCACTGCCAGCACAAACGGATCGCGCAGAATCGGTATGTCGCTGACACCCTCGGGCGGATTCTGCGGTCCTGCAGCAATACCGATATCAATGTGCTGCGCAGCAATTTGTTGAAGAATACGCAGCGACGGCGCAGTAACCAGCGTCAACAGGGTACTAGTTAACACACCTGCCAGAGCAACACTCAAGTGCGGTGTGACCTCACTGTCGAAATCATCGATGATGCCAATACGCAGAGTCCCCACCGAGCCAAGGTCGTCAAGCATCAGCTCGGCGGCACCCTGACGCAAGTGCATCAATGCGGCTTGTACGTGTGTCAGGTAGGCACGACCACTGCGACTCAACATCAAAGGACGACGGCTATGCTCGACCAGAGCACGTCCAAGTGCAGATTCCAGGTTTTTCAGTTGTTGTGATGCAGCTGGCGCCGACATACCCAGATTGGAGGCCGCCGCCTGTACCGATTCTGTTCGGCTCAATTCATCGAGCACCTCAAGTCCACGTAAACTGATGTCATCGCTGATCTTACGAGGCAATATTGAGGCTCCGGTTCGTCGGTTTTACTCGGTCTGATATATTAATTCAACGCACAAGGAGATTCTGATTTAAAAATGCATTGAAAGCCAGCCTTGCAGCGTGAGCGCTCAGTGCTGTCGTTGATGCTGATCAAGAGATGGAGCAACGTCTGGCGTTATAATGCGACTGGATAACTGGCCGAGTGAGTCGGGGAAAGCGATATGACTGACACAACCGATCAAATCAAGAAAAAACGGATTGTCGAGCATGCGCCTGGTGTAAACACAGCTAACGAGGAGCTGCCGCCGCCGCTGCCCAAAATTCATCCGGTGCCTTTCAATGCGCCTGTGGGATGGCTGAAGAGAGGTGTGAGCGATTTTGTCGGAACACGATTTCAGGGCGCGTTCTATGGTTTGGTGTTTGTCGCGATGGGTTATCTGATTGCCTGGGTGTACGCCACCAAATGGCAACTGACCATGGGACTGATTGGCGGTTTTTTTCTCATGGGGCCGTTTTTGTGTACTGGCATCTACGACTTGTCGCGCCAATATGAGAAGAAGAGTAGTGCCAGTCTATTCAAGTCATTGACCTGCTGGTTGCGAAACCCCGGCAGCATTGCTTTTTTTGCCATCATCCTTACCTTCGGCATGATCGTCTGGGCTCGCGTATCGCTTATACTGTTCGCCCTGTCGTCCAACACCAGTTTTCCAACGGTACAGGGCGTTTTGCAACAGATATTCTCATCTGAGAACCCTCAGTTTCTTCTGCTGTGGACAGGCGCAGGGTTCATTTTTGCCTCCATCGTGTTTGCCATTGGCGTCATTGCCGCCCCGATGATGATCGATCGCGACTCAGACACCCTGGCTTCGGTGTTCAGTAGTGTGCGCTCAGTGCATGCCAACCCAAAGGCGATGTATCTCTGGGCTGTGCTGATTGTTGCCATTATTGGCTTGAGCCTGCTGGCAGGCTTCATCCCTCTGCTGGTTACTGCGCCCATTATCGGCCATGCTACATGGCATGCCTATCGAGACCTGCTGGAAGCTGAGCCCGAAACCACATAATGTTTGGATTCACTGAGTCGCAAATTGCGACCTTCGGCATGACCTTCGGCCTTGGCGGTTTCATGCTGTACATGTTGTTTATCGTCTGGAATCTGGCAAAGGAATCCAACGCAGGCCGCACCGGCACCATCGTCCTGTTCTTCGTCCTGGGTTTTGGCATGCTGGGCTTCGTTGCCAAAAGCATTATCCAGAAAATCCTGGACATCTAGCCTGGACTCAAGCGCATAATGCCTGTTTCCGACCTTTCATTGCTTGCCGTATTTCTCACCGGCTTGTTCGGTGGTGTGCATTGCGCTGGAATGTGCGGCGGTATTGTCAGTGCCTTGGGTATGATGCGGCAAAAACCTGCCAGCAGTTTCGGCGGTATACCTGTCACCGCATCGATAGGTAACGCCATCGGTCCACCCCCCACCTCGGCATTGTCAGCTGTCAGTCTTTACAACGTGGGGCGTATCAGCATGTATACGTTTCTCGGTACCCTGGCAGGTGCTATCGGTTCGGTTGCGTGGCTTATGCAATCGATGCTGCCAGTGCAGCAAGTGGCTTATCTTCTGAGTAATGTGCTTCTTATCCTGATGGGTTTGTATGTCATGGGAATCAAGCGCATAGCCGTGGTTGTGGAGCTCCTCGGTGCACGACTTTGGCACTGGGTGAGGCCATCAGCAACTCGCAGACTGACTGGAGCAGGGGTAGGTAATTCGATCCTGGCTGGTGCGTTATGGGGTTTGGTTCCCTGTGGCATGGTGTACGCCGTGCTGAGCATTGCACTGGCTTCCGGTAGTGCTGCCAATGGGGCGCTACTAATGCTGGTATTCGGTCTGGGCACGTTGCCCAACCTGATGCTGCTGGGCATGTCCGGTCAGTGGTTGGCACGTGCCAGTAGAAACCGATGGATCAGACTATTTGCTGGCGCGTTGATTATCGGCTTTGGCCTCATGGGCATAATGCATTTGATGATGATGAGCGCAGCATGAGCTGCTATCACTGCGCACAACAAGTACTGGACCATGAGCGTTGGCAGGTAGATTTCGATGGTGCATCACGAGATGTGTGTTGTGCGGGTTGCCAAGCCATCATGCAGGCCATCCTGGATTCGAACCTGGGCGACTATTATCGGTTCAGGACCGAACCCGCACAGTTCGGTGTCATACCTGATGATCTGAGTTCACGTATGAACGAGCTGGCTGTATTCGATGAACCGGAAATCAGCGAACGCTATCTGCATGTAGCAAGCGATAGTCAGAAGCCTTGCGTGGATCCGGAGCTCGTTGAGGTCAATCTGTCGGTGGAGGGTTTGCGTTGTGGTGCCTGTGTATGGGTACTGGAGCGTTGTGTATCGGGGTTACCGGGAGTGGAGAGCACGAGCGTCAATTTCTCCAGTGCGCGTGCCACTATCATGTTCAATCCGCACAGACAGAAGCTCTCGCGCATATTGGGAAGAATGGCAGAGGTTGGCTACAAGAGCCTGCCTTTTGATGTTCATGAGCGCGAATTGGCACTCAAGAAGGAATCCAGGACTATCATGCAACGCCTGTTTGTTGCTGGCATCGCAACCATGCAGGTAATGATGTATGCCCTGCCTGCCTATATCTCAGATGCGGGTGATATAGAGGTCGAACACGAACAATTGTTGCGTTGGGCCAGTCTTGTATTAACAACGCCTGTGTTGTTGTATTCAGCACAGCCATTTTTGAAAGGTGCGTTCAATGATCTGAGAAATCGGCAACCTGGAATGGATGTGCCGGTCAGCATCGGCATACTGGCTGCCTACTTTGCCAGTGTCTGGGCCACACTGACAGCCAGTGGAGAAATTTATTTTGACTCGGTTGCCATGTTCGTTTTCCTGTTGCTGGGAGCGCGCTACCTTGAGTGGTCGGTGCGCTGTCGCGCCATGCGAGCGGTTGACGATATAAGTTCCGCTGCACCCGAGACGGCTCAGCGTATCGTTGCGGAGCAAATAGAAATTGTCCCTGCCGTGCGCCTGGCGGTCGGAGATAGGGTTGTGGTGAACAATGGCGATCGGGTTCCCGTGGATGGCACGGTTCGCCACGGCAGAAGTTCAGTTAACAACGCATTGGTTACGGGCGAGTCGGTACCGGTAGGAGTGGGACCAGGAGATGTAATTGCTGGTGGTGCCTTGGTTACTGGTGCACCTATAAGGATGGAAGTGCTACGTCGCCAGAGTGCAAGCACTCTATCGGTAATTGACCGGCTGATAGATCGCGGAACCGCCGAGAAGCCGCGTGCTGTTCAGATTGCCGATCGTATCGCGACATTGTTCGTGACCTTGTTGTTGATCTTCGCCACTGTGGTCTGGTTTGCGTGGATGGTTGTTGACTCCAGTCGTGCAGCAACTACAGCCATTGCGGTGCTGGTGGTTTCTTGTCCGTGTGCCTTGTCACTAGCTACACCGGCTGCATTGGCTGCAGCCACCGGCGAGTTATTGAAAAGCCGATTGCTGATTACACGAGGACACGCACTCGAGACCCTGGCAAAGGTGAGCGATGTGGTGTTTGACAAGACCGGCACTGTCACAACGGGCCAGCCAGCGGTTGAGTCTATCAAAAGCAACGAGTCCATGAGCCACCAGGCTGTATTGGACTTGGCAGTTGCAATGGAAATGGGTTCCACACATCCCTATGCCAATGCGCTCAGAGAAGAGCAGCGGCGTTGGCGCGGTGATGGCGAGCAACTAATGACCAAGCAGTCGGCTGATGCGACTTCAGCGCTTGCGTTGCAAGGTTATGAGGCGCTGCAGATTACTCACGAAGCCGGGCATGGGGTCAGCGCCAGGTTACTCGACGACAGTATTTTTTATCTGGGCTCTGCTCGCTGGTGTGGGGTGTCCGATCCGGTAACTGATTCAATACTTGCGCGCTGGCGACGCTCTGACAATGCCGACAGTGACTCTGCCAGTGAGGTTGTGCTGTCATTCCAGCAGGGTGTCGAACAGCCTCGGGTGTTGGCCCGATTTCTTGTTAGAGACGCTTTGCGTCAAGGTGTCAGATCGCTGATAACAGACTTGAAAGAGCGAGGCATACGCGTACATCTGCTCTCTGGTGATCGCTTGCCAGCGGTGCGAACAGTCGCAGCTGAACTTGCTATCGGCAACTATCGTGCGGCAGCAACGCCTGAGGACAAACAGGCTTATGTCGCTGAACTTCAGGATGCCGGCAAGGTGGTTCTCATGGTGGGAGATGGCATCAACGACGCTCCGGTACTGGCAAGCGCCAACGTGTCGATGGCCGCTGGCGACGCCACGGCACTTGCACGCACAGCGGCGGATGTCATCTCCCTGTTGCCCGGATTGGACGGCTTGCCGCAATTGCTTGGCAAATCTCGACAGACAGTCCGTATCGTGCGTCAGAATCTGGCCTGGGCGGCAAGCTACAATACGCTGGCAATTCCACTGGCTGCTACAGGCTATGTGCCGCCCTGGGCGGCTGCCATCGGTATGGCGTTGAGCTCGCTGCTGGTGGCGGGAAACGCACAGCGGCTGTACTCAAAACGCCGGGGAACAGAGCCGCTCTCTGGCATGCTGGTCAGTCATCCGTGAATCGTTGAACCTATGGAATCCCTGTTTATTCTTATTCCTTTGTCGCTGATTGCGGTAGTCGTGGCGGCATTCATTTTTTTCAGGATGAGCTCTGCCGGGCAGTTTGAGGATGACCAAGGCCCCGCCATGAGCATATTGCTTGATGACGATCGTGCCCCTGAGCAAGCTGAAGACAGCGCTGCATCAGATGATTCAAAACCCTGACCATGCCGTTATTGCTAAAAAAGTTGTCTGACTTACTTAAAATCAAGCGCAAATGAAAGACTCGTTACCTATTGGTGTCTCAGCCTGCATCTACATTGATTAAGATCAACACGAACCCGGACAGTGGCCTGTAATATACGCTCTGCGCAATATCACGCCCCGTCATGGTCGTTCAGTGGGTGTGAATGTGGCAATCAGTGACTCCACCAACGTGAGGCGCCGAGGTTAATTGCCGCAAGGAATGCTTGATTTTTACGCTTGAGGGTTATCAATGAGCACGACGATGAACGATCTGGCCACGCAGGGTGAGTCCTCTGAGGTCGTTGGGGTCAATGACACCTATAACTATAAGGTGGTGCGGCAGTTTTCCGTCATGACCGTAATCTGGGGCGTGGTGGGAATGCTGGTAGGCGTCATTATCGCCGCGCAGCTGACCTGGCCCGGATTGAACGGCGGCGTTCCCTGGTTCAGCTTTGGTCGATTACGTCCTTTGCACACCAACGCCGTTATCTTCGCTTTTGGAGGTAGTGCGCTGTTTGCCACTTCTTATTACGTCGTGCAACGTACCTGTCAGGCCAGACTGTGGGGCGGGGTACTGGTGCCGTTTACTTTCTGGGGGTGGCAAGTCGTCATAGTCGCTGCAGCCATTACGTTGCCATTGGGTATAACGCAGAGTAAGGAGTACGCAGAACTCGAATGGCCAATCGATCTGTTGATTGCTGCTGTCTGGGTCTCCTATGCGCTGGTTTTTTTCGGTACGATAGTTAAACGCAAGGTGCCACATATCTACGTGGCCAACTGGTTCTATGGCGCGTTCATTCTAACTGTTGCTGTCCTGCACATCATCAACGCTGCCGCCGTCCCTGTTTCGCTGGGTAAAAGTTATTCTGCGTATGCCGGTGTACAGGATGCCATGATCCAATGGTGGTACGGGCACAACGCTGTGGGCTTTTTTCTGACTGCAGGTTTTCTGGGCATGATGTACTACTTCATCCCGAAGCAGGCTGGCCGTCCGATCTATTCTTACCGCTTATCCATCGTGCACTTCTGGGCACTGATATTCACTTACATGTGGGCTGGCCCACATCACCTGCACTACACTGCTTTGCCTGACTGGACGCAATCCGTTGGCATGGTGTTCTCGTTGATACTGTTGGCACCAAGCTGGGGCGGCATGATCAACGGCATCATGACGCTATCCGGTGCGTGGCATAAACTGCGAACCGATCCAATTCTGAAGTTTCTTATCGTATCACTGTCGTTCTACGGCATGTCTACATTTGAAGGACCGATGATGTCCATCAAGACGGTCAATGCTTTGTCCCACTACACAGACTGGACCATTGGGCACGTGCACTCAGGCGCGCTCGGATGGGTTGGCATGATTTCCATGGGCTCAATCTACTATCTGTTACCTCGATTGTTCGGGCGTTCGCAGATGCACAGCATCAAGCTGATAGAGGTACATTTCTGGATCTCTACACTGGGTATCGTTCTGTACATTGCCTCCATGTGGATTGCCGGTGTCATGCAAGGACTGATGTGGCGAGCAACTAACCCTGACGGTACGTTGGTCTATGCATTTATCGAAGCGGTCAAGGCAACGCATCCGTACTACGTCATGCGTTTCTTCGGTGGGCTGTTGTACCTGAGCGGCATGTTGATCATGACATACAACATGTACATGACCATTCGAGCTGGCACGCAGGTTGTAGCCCGCATACCAGAAGTCGGTGGTGGACACGTGCCCGCAGCTCAGCCTGCCACACAAGCCTGATTAGCCGGAGACGCTATCCATGAAATTTTCACACGAGCTAATCGAGAAGAACATCGGCGTGATGATGGTTCTGATTGTTCTGACCATCTCAGTCGGTGGCTTGGTCGAAATTGTGCCTTTGTACTTCCAGAAGTCAACGACTGAACCTGTGGCTGGCCTTGAGCCGTACGGCGCTCTTGAGCTGACCGGCCGTGACATTTATGTGCGGGAAGGCTGCTACAACTGCCACTCGCAGATGATCCGGCCCTTTCGTGCAGAGACCGAGCGATACGGACCTTATTCAGTGGCTGGCGAATTCGTCTATGACCGTCCGTTTCAGTGGGGCAGTAAGCGCACCGGTCCGGATCTGGCTCGCGTTGGCGGGCGCTACAGTGATGAGTGGCACAAGGTGCATATGAACAACCCAAGGGACGTTGTGCCTGAATCCATCATGCCGGCTTATCCCTGGCTTGCAGAAACCGAGCTGAAACCTGACAAGATCACTCGCAAATTCGAAGTCTTGCGCATGCTTGGGCACCCGTATACCGATGAGCAGATTGCCGAGGCTCCATCTCTGCTGGAAGGCAAGAATGAGCTGGATGCTGTCATTGCCTATCTGCAGGTATTAGGTACAGCGGGTCGAGGTACACAGTAATGGGCGTCAACGATCTGCGTGTGGTTATCACGGTGGCCCTGTTCGTGGCTTTTCTGGGCATCGTGTTCTGGGCTTATAGCTCGCGACAAAAGGTTCGGTTCGATGAAGCGGCCAACCTGCCCTTTGCTGACGATGAAATGCAGCAGAGAACCGTCGAGAGAGGAGAAAACGACTCGTGAATGTATTGGTTTTGATAACGGCTGACTATCGCTTGGTGCAAACCCGACAGGAGGTGTCTCATGGCTGATTTCGTACACGGTGGCTGGGCGTTGTATGTTGCGGTTGGCACCATAGTATCCATACTGGCGTGTTACTGGCTGGCCTGGAAGGTCTCGCATGCAAAAACTGATGAGCCAGTTGATGGTGAGGTGGGTACCACCGGGCACGTCTGGGACGATGACTTGCAAGAGCTGAACAATCCCCTGCCACGCTGGTGGTTGTATCTGTTCTTCATTACTTGCATCTACGGAATGGTCTATATCATCCTCTACCCGGGTCTGGGTGAATTCGCAGGTGCCCTCAAGTGGTCTTCTGCCGGTCAGTACGAAGAAGAAGTTGCCAGGATCGATGCAGTCGCAGAACCTTTGTTCGCAGGCTATCTGTCGCAGGAAATACCGGAGGTTGCCGCGAATGCCGATGCGCATGAGATGGGCGAACGTCTATACCTGAACTATTGCAGCCAATGTCATGGATCGGATGCACGCGGTGGGCGTTCGTTTCCCAACCTGACGGACAACGATTGGCTGGGAGCAGGCGATCCCGCCTACATCAAGCACACCATCCTGAATGGTCGAAATGCCATTATGCCTGCCATGGCGGCAGCGGTTGGCAACACCGAAGCTGACGTTGAGGCAGTCGCCAACTACGTACTGTCGATGTCCAACAGTAACCACGATGCTGCTCTTGCTGCGCTGGGCAAGCCGAAATATGCAGTGTGCGCCGCGTGTCACGGTGCGGATGGCAAGGGCATGGCCGCGGTAGGCGCACCTAATCTGACCGATGACATCTGGTTGTATGGTGGTTCACTGAACGCGGTTAAATATGCGATCAATCAAGGCTTCAATAACAAGATGCCAGCGTTTGAACAACTTTTGGGAGAAGGCAAGGCGCATGTGCTGGCAGCCTACATCTGGAGTCTGTCCAATCCCTCCGATAAGGTTGCCCGAGCCAACTAGTCCTATGTTGTTTTAACGCTCCAATTTATGCATGGACGCATACGCGAGTACTTACCAGGAGTGATTTTCAAATATGGCCAGCCCCAACGCATCTCCCGGCATGAAGCAAGAACACATGCTGCTGGAAGTTCGCCGCAAGGTGTATATGCGATCTGTCACCGGTGTATTCGCACGCTGGCGATGGGCACTGGTCTGGTTTACCCAGGTGGTGTTTTATGGGTTGCCGTGGTTGTCGTGGAATGACAGGCAGGCTGTGCTTTTCGATCTGGGGGCACGCAAGTTTCATATCTTTGGCTTGATACTGTACCCGCAGGATTTCATCTATCTGACCGCATTGCTGATCATCTCGGCCATGTCGCTATTTCTTTTTACCACAGTCGCAGGCAGGCTCTGGTGCGGATACGCTTGCCCGCAGACGGTTTACACCGAAATCTTCATGTGGCTGGAGCGCAAGATCGAAGGTGATCGTGCGAAGCGGATGAAGCTTGATGCGCGGCCTTTTTCTGCCGCCAAACTGCGCATCAAAGCAAGCAAACAATCCGCGTGGCTTCTGGTTTCGCTATGGACAGGCTTTACCTTTGTCGGTTATTTTACGCCTATTCGAGATTTGCTGGGCCAGAGTGCATCACTCTCGCTAGGTCCGTGGCAAAGCTTCTGGATTCTGTTCTACGGTTTCGCCACCTATGGCAATGCCGGCTTTCTGCGTGAGCAGGTGTGCAAGTATATGTGTCCGTACGCTCGATTTCAGGGCGTCATGTTCGACAAGGACACGTGGGTTATCACCTATGATCCAGGGCGCGGTGAGCCGCGCGGAGCAAAGTCGAAAAAATCCAGTAGTGAGGGCACGGGTGATTGCGTGGATTGCAGTCTGTGCGTTCAGGTTTGTCCGACCGGAATTGATATTCGCAACGGACAGCAATACGAGTGCATTGGTTGTGCTGCGTGCATTGATGTCTGTGATCAGGTCATGGAGAAGGTTGGCAGTCCAAAAGGGCTGATCCGTTACGATACCTTGAACGGCATGGAAAATGGCTGGTCTCGTACAGAACTATGGGGGCGCGTATTTCGTCCGCGTGTGCTCGTATATTCGGTGATTTTGCTGACCGTTACTGGTGTACTCTTTGGGCACATCATTACTCGTGTTCCGCTGAAAGTTGACGTCATGCGTGATCGTGGAGCTTTGTCACGAGAGGTCAAAAACGGCGTTATCGAAAATGTCTATCGCTTGATGCTGATAAACAGTGCAGAGAAAGAGCGAACCTTCTCGCTTGAAGTCGATGGATTGCCATCGGTGCGAATTGACGGGCAAGATACTGTAGCGCTTGCCCCAGCATCCAACAGGCTGATTGCTGTAAGGGTTCGTGCAGAACCGGACTCGGGTGAATCGGGCAGTAATCGGATAGAGTTTATCGTCACTGCAACGGACGACGAGACGGTTGTGCAACGGGCTAAAACGTCCTTCTTCCTACCAGATCCATTTCCAGGACAAGACAACTGATGAGTGCAACTATCGCTATTGACCAACAAATATCTGTTCAGACAAAACCGTGGTATCGCTACGGTTGGCCCTGGTTTCTGATCAGCATTCCAATGGTGTCAGTTGTGCTTGGCTGCATGATGCTCTATCTGGCGTTCAATACCAATAATTCATTGGTTGTTGATGATTACTACAAAGAAGGCAAGGCGTACAATCTACGCATTGAACGCGACCGACTTGCCAGTCTGCTGGGTGTAGATGCCACTTTGACTCAAAGCTCTGAAGGCCTGCTGCTGGATCTGGAGCAACGTATGCCCGGCGATTTGCCGCAGAGTCTTGCAGCAGACGCAAATGCCGCACAATCAGCATTCGTCATGCCTGATTCACTTAGCGTTCGTTGGGTGCATGTAACGCAGGCAGAGCGAGATGGTGCAACGCAAATGTCCTTCATAGGAGGTAATCGCTACATTGCGCAAAATGTGAATTTGCCTCAGCCAGGCAAGTTCCGACTGCATATTTCACCGTTGGGCACCCCAGACAGTATTAGTACAGCCCCCACAGCTCCTGACGGCACCGTACCGACGTTGTCAAGTTGGCGTTTGATCAGCAAGCTGGAAGGATTCGACACACTCGAGGCCATTCACGTTCCGGCGCCCACACCCTATCAGGTCTTTACGCGAGCCATGCTTGAATAAATGCGCAGGATTGACCAAACAATGAATAATCAACTTGATAACAAACTGGCTGAAAAACCACAGGAAGGCAATGTGACGCCAGGCAATAGAGTGGCACCCGATCGGGGACGCAAGCCTTGGGTCCGCTGCCTGATGCAAGTGCTCTGGCCTGCATTCATGGGCGCAGCCATAACAGTGGGGATACTGTTCTCGTTGATTGACCCGGTGCAGATTGAGTGGGTGCAAGTACATCTGAATAACAGTTGCGAGGCTGCATACACCGCAGGATTTATCCTGTTCTGGATAATCTATACCATTGCCTGCACCATGACCTGGTTTCTGGCAGCAACAGAGACGCCAGCAGGCAGGCCTGATCGCACTGGCAAGTCGTGATCCAGTCAGGGCTTTGCCTGCTGATATTGCTGTTTTTCGGCCGATCTGGCAGGTGATCGGGCATTGGAAAGTTTGACCCACCCGCTCTGCATGTGCTGACATCATAAAACGTAATTCGACATGTCAAGGACGTTCAGGATAATGCTTTTCTAACTGCGGACTTTCTCGGTCAGACTGAAAATTCCGACTCGCTTAGTTGACATACTCTTCAACGAACCGCCGATCGTCGAGCACGATAGACCTTGGTGAAACACCTCTCACATACAGTGATGAGGCAGGAGCAACCACCTTGCCATCGATGCTGTAGGTTCGTCGCATGGCAATCCTGTCTATGCCCAGTATGTACGTGAACAGTTGTGCTGAGACCGAAGTCGGCTCCACAGTCGATGTGAATTCACTGCCCGATGCTGTCTGTCCCTTGCCTTGCAACATCCACGAATTCATCATCACGCCCTTGCCTGTGCGGGCCTCTACGCGCTCCACCTGATAGCCTGACTTAACAAGCGCATGCTCAAGGGCCTCATCAAATGTGGAACGAAACGGTGGCAGGCGAATTGTTCTCGTTTCAGGATTCAGGGAATCGATTTGCAGCATTGCCTGCACCAGATCATTGGCGATCAGTAGCTCAGGCCAGTCCGTATACAGGCCAAGCTGATATTGTTTGACGTCACCGGATTCACCGTCGGCGTTGGGACCCTGTGCGGTTGCATCACGCTGTTCGGTGTTTGCGATGTCAGTGCGTGTTGCTGTCGCCGTATCTTGCATGGTCGAGCACGCGGACAATGTCAGTGCGCAGACAAGCGGTAATACCCAACGCACAACTCTGCCACAATTGCCCACTTGCTGTAAGAGCGGCGTGCCGCTGCACAGCCTATCGATGCCACCAATGCGCATGCGGATCGAGATAAAAGATAAGTTTTTTTCCATGATGAATTAATCCTTGGTAGTTCTGGCACACTTGTTAGCATGCATGATTTATGCGTCACCCAGAATCGCGCGCAAGAATTCTGAAAGGCCATCCCGGTGACTGTCCAATTGCAGGAAAAATACTTCGACCAGCACAGGTATAAGGATGAAGATTAAGAGCAGCGCGACCAAACCCTTTATAGCCATTGAAATGAAGAGTATGTCGAGTCGTTTGGCAAAGCGGTTGATCAAGCCCATACTCATATCGACCAGAAAGATTACTGCAATGACCGGAGCCGACAGCGTGAGAATCAACGAAACAAATCGAGAGAACTGATCTTCGAATAGCACAAGCGTTGTCAGGTCAAGTGGGGGCAACGGCTGCTCGATAGGCCAGATAGCATAGCTTTCGATGATCGCGATGGTCAACAATAACAAGCCGCCACTTGAAATGAACAGGTAGTTGGCCCAGCGACCGATCAGCTCACCATAGAGTGTTACATCGTGGCCTGAAATCGGATCGTAGACCATTGCCAGTGACGTACCGATCTGTGTATCGATTATAGTCCCAGCCGCCTCGAAAGCCCAAAGGAAAAGACTATAGAAGAAACCAATGGTCAGACCGATGAAAGCCTCCTTGGCAAATAGTCCCATCAATTGAGCTGCTGTGATCGAGTCAAAGTCGATGGCAGGTTGCATGAATGCAACCACGCTAGCCAGCGCAATAAAAATCGAATTGCGTACCAGAGCGGGAACCAATTCATCGGAAAACAATGGGGTAACAAGAAAGGCGACAGTCAGTCGCAGCGTCGCCATGGCCAGCAACAGTACATGCTCGGACAACAACCCGAAGAAAGGCGCATCATCCACGAGGCTGGCTATCCACCGGCAACCATGCCCGGGAAGTTACTGAAAATCTGGTCCGTAAACTGATACAGCATCGTACCCATCAACGATGCAGTAACGAAAATACTCACTATGATAACGATAAATTTGACGGCGAACTGAAACGTTTGTTCCTGCAGTTGGGTTGCAGCCTGAAAGAACGCAACGAGCAGACCGAAGGTGGCTGCTGCCAGTACCGGTGGTGCCGCCAGTATCAGCACTAGCCAAAGAGCCTGCTGCGTAAGCTGAATGATGTCGTTGGAAAACATGGTCAGAAATAGGAAATGACTAGACCGTGCGCCAGTTTGGCCCAGCCTTCAACCACGACGAACAGCAGCAACTTGAACGGCAGTGAGACCAGAGTTGGCGACAGCATCATCATACCCAGCGCCATCAGGATGTTGGCAACTACCAGATCAATGACGATGAAAGGCAGGTAGATCATGAAGCCGATCTGAAAGGCTTCTGTCAACTCGCTGATGGTAAACGCGGGAATCAGCACAATGAAGTCATCTGATCCAATTGGTTCCCTGCCCTCCTGCTCCAGCATTCTGGTAATCGATGTCTGAAAAAAAGAGCGTTCCAGATCGTCGGAGTGCTTGAGCAGAAACTGCCTGACCGGTTCCTTGCCCGCAGAGGCAATCTCCAGAAGCTCCTCGGTACTCTGTACCGGTTGATCGTACCCGCTAACGAGTTCACCCACTTCGGCACCCACCGGATACATGACATAGATGGTCAGGATCATAGCCAGTCCGTTGAGTACCAGGTTGGGTGGCACCTGCTGTACACCCAATGCATTGCGCAGCAATGACAGCACAACCACAATCTTGGTAAACGAGGTCACCATGACGGCAACAAACGGCGCCAGCGCCAGCAGTACCACCGTCAACAGGGCTGACGAAGGCGTAAAGGTACTCAAATCCATTCAAACGTTTCCGATTAAGAGCGTAGCACCGAGTCTGTGCGATGCAAGTACAGTCCATAGCCTTTTGCTACTGGAATCAAGGAACCATTCATGCGTATTCCAGAGCCTAGCTCAAGGTGGCACACCGGTTCCTCAAACAGGCTTTTGACTTCGCGGTAGAACAACCGATCACCGGCTACCAGCAAATCACTGGATACCTTGAAATCCATCGAGAGAACCACAGTTGCCAAAGAGCTCACATCAGTTGATTGTTCATCTGCAAGGGCATCATCATCAACGATGCCAACCTTTCGCCACCATCGAGAGTCCGATGGATCAATATGCCCCTGTAGTGTCAGTCCATGTCCACACAGTTCCAGCGATGCGTTCCATTTCGGCCCGAAAGAATCGGGGATCAGCACCACCGAACCGTTCGTGAGAACCTGTAGATCTGCAACGCTAGGAGACAGCCTGGCAAACAGGATTTTTGCAGGATGCTTTTGCCACTCAATATGCCACCGAGACGCATCAACATGATCAGGAATCAACGGCACCCTTGGCCAGGCGGTCGCGGCAAGGTGCAATGATACGGTGACCCCTTGCTTATTCTTTTGCTCACCCTCTTGCTCACCCTCTTGCTCACTAATGGGACTGAGCGTCAGCAGACAAGCAAGCGATGGATCCAGCATAGTCACCGGTTCTAGCGGCAGTGACACGTCGAGCCAATCTTCGAGAAAACACACCTGGTTTTCTATCGCGCCAAGGTATACGGCATGAGCGATGGCATCGGGCGTATCGTCATCCAGATCCAGCGTATCGACAGACAGGCATATCGTTCCCAGCGGCGTTTCTGCGGCCAGCAGCAATGCGGATAGAGGCTGACCGACTTGCTGACACAACGTGTTACCGGTGGAACCCTCCCTGCCCAGTACAGAATTTCGTAATTTGCCACTGGATGTGCGCACGCGTCGAATGGTCATGGGATAGCCTGGGAAGTCAGCACCAGCTTCACCAGCTCGGAGGCACTTCGGGTATGCAGTTTTTTCGTTATGCGTGCACGATGAACTTCGACCGTGCGCACGCTGATTTCCAGCGTCGCCGCTATTAGCTTGTTGGGCTTGCCATCAACGATACCGTTCAGCACCTCGTTCTCACGCGGCGTCAGCGTTTGCAACAGACTCAGAAACTCGACGCACTGTCGGTGATCGACCTTGCCACCGCGTTCAACCGGGTTCAATGTGAGTGATGAATGAATAGCTGACTCGATCGCACTGCGCAATTGGTCTGGCTTCAGCGGTTTCTCCAGAAACGTGATCGCCCCCTTTTTCATAGCTTCGACCGCTAGTTCAACGTCGGCATGTCCCGTCATGTAAACAACGGGAATGGGGATTCGTTCTCGACTGATGACTTCATGAAATTCGAGTCCACTCATTTCTGGCATACGCACATCCAGCAGCAGGCAGCTTTGCATGAGTTCAGCATGCTCGGATACCTTCAGAGCACGTATTGCCTTGTTTGCACTGGCAAACTCCACGGTCTGGTAGCCCTCTCCCCGCAACATCCAGGCAACAGATGAACGAAAGTCGTCATTATCATCGACCACAAATACGGTGCTAGTGCGCAAGTTCAGTTGTCCTGACGGGCGTTGCCCGTCGATCAGGAATAAGCACATGGGCCGTGCAGCCACGTGATTCGTTGCTTGTGAACCAGAACTTGCCCTCGTGCAGCTCTATAAACGAGCGGCAAATGTTCAACCCTACCCCCATGCCGTGCTTCTTCTCAGAGCGAAACGGCGTAAACAGTGTCTCTTCATGGTTCTTGTCCAGGCCAATGCCAGTATCGGATATGTCTATCGCCACGCCGTCCTGAGTACAGGCAGCGGTGATGGTGATCGAGCGCGAATCAGCGCTTACTTGCGTCAGCGACTCGGCAGCATTACGCAAGAGGTTGGCCAGCACTTGCTGCAACAGCGTTGAATCACCGTGCAGGGTAATATCCGCCGCCGCCGCGTTATAGCTGATGTTGATCTTCTCTGACTGAAATATCCAGTCCAGCAGATTCAGGGTATTCTGGATCAGGGTGTTGACATTGCACTGCTCAATAACCGGCTGACGCGACTTCGCAAAGCTTCTGACACGTGACAGTATCTCGGAAGCAAACTGACCTTGTTTTTGCGCCAGGTGCAAGGCATCGAATATCTCTTCATTACCCTGGTTGCTGGCCTCGAGTCTCGAGCGGACGCCGCTGACGATATTCTGCAAGGTACCCAGTGGCTGATTCAGCTCATGCGCCAGCGTGGTTGCCATCTCACCAACTGATATCGACCTTGAGGTATCAAACAGCTTTTCGTGATCAGCAATGTACTGGCGAAAATAGTCATCGCGATCGCTGTAATGAGTAAAGCGTACCCAGATGTTATGGCTATCACCAGCACGACAAAATACCGAAATGGAGGACTGCCGTCTCTCACCAATGTATTGACTCCAAGTGGCATCCGTGGTGTGCCACTTGGCATGCACCTGTAGTCCATCGCTGGCGGGCGCCGCGGCATAAATCATTTTTTTCAGATCCGGAAACTCATCGACGCTGGATGTCAGACCCAGCTTATGTGTCAGCGCCTTGCAAGCTTGCGACATCCAAATGATGCGACCACTTTGGCGTTGCATGAGGAAAATTTCCTCGCCAAGCACTTCAAACACACCCTCAAGTTCCTCGACAGTGGGGCCCGGCGGATGCTTGAGCAGATCATCATTGCTGGCAATCTTCCGGCCGTCTCCCTGCAGGTGGAAATCGTCAATGGTCACTTTACGATTCCCGATGCTTGTGCGGCACCTGTGGAGGCTTTGGCCGAAAAGCGCAATTCAGGCTGATTCACCCTGAGTTGTGCAGCAAGCTCCGCACAAAACTGCGTGGCATCCATGTCCACCATGGCTTGCAATGAGTTTACTTTCGCATCAGTTTCACTGCCTTCATCCAACGAGGGACTGTCGGCGTCCTTTTCTACCGTCAGCTCCCAGTCACCAGCACGGGTGTGCTCTATATTGATAGTGGCGGCCATCTGCCCGGGAGTCTGCAAATGCAGTTGCCACATGCCAGGACTGGCAACACCGTTTTCCTGCAGCATGCGTCGATAAATCATCTCCACTACGGCCGAGGCGGACACAGTCGCAGGCGGCGCAGAGTCAGGTGGTGAAAGGGATTCGGCGGATGATGATGCAGGTGACGGTTGCGTACCGGCTGCGCCAACAAACGGTGCAGATTCTCCACCTGCCGTCGGCCCAGTCTGTTGAAGGTCCGACTGACCATGAAAAAACGATAATGGCAATCGCTCGCCTTCAGATTCCGATGCGCGGCTGGCGCTCTTTGTCTGCGCCTCGACGCCAGCATCCTCGCTGTCGGCCTGCTTTACAGCATCACGTACCATTGCCTCTGCAAGGCCCTGCTGCTCACTGCTTTTCATGCGCTCCAGGACGCTGTTAAACTCTGCCAGCTTTTGGGCATCAGGTTTGACATCAGCCATTGCCGTTCGGCGTGTCGCCTGTTCGGTTGCCGTGCGTGCAGCCAGGCGAGAATCGTCAATAAATCTGGCCATGTGCCACCCTCCCTGCCATAAGGCTCTCGGTTTCCTCTTCTGCCAGCTCATCACGCAGCAGCACCTCAGCGCGAGTGGACTGCAATGTTAAATCAGCAACTGTATCCAGACGCCCATTGAGCCCGGTGACCACCTGCACCCGTCGGTTCAGTTCCTCACGTTTTTCGTCAACTTCCTCCTGTGTCAACTCCAGATAATAGGCTTGCCTTTCCATGTCGTACCGCACCCAATGCCGATAGCGCAAGGCACTATCAAGCAGCTTTGCATCGGAACTGACATCTGGATCCTGCATGTAGCGTGAGCATTCACCGAGTTTGTCCTGCAAGCCTTGCACGACAGCGGTGCGCTCTGCAAGTTCATCGATAGACACCTGTAATTCCTGTCGCTGCGCTTGTACTGCCAGTTGTGCTGCGCGCAGCTTGTGCGCGTAGATGCCACTTAGCTTGCTCAGTGATGTCTGCGTGAAAGTTTGGTTCATGGCAGCGCTCAGATCGACATCAACATGTTCAGAGATTCCTCATAGCTGACATTGCTGTTGGGCTGCTGTTTCAGCAACGACTCAATCTCGTCGCGCTTGGCTACCGCTTCATCGGCCAGTGCATCACTGCCCGCCTGGTATTCTCCCATTTGTATCAGCAACTCCATGTCCTGGTATTTGGACATCAAACGCCTGACACGGTTGGCTGCATCAAGTTGTTCTTGCGAAGCAAGTTTTAGAAAAAGCCGACTGGTGCTGGCAAGCACATCAATGGGTGGGTAGTGTCCGCTCTCACCCAAAGCGCGAGTCAGCACGATATGTCCGTCGAGAATCGAACGCACTTCCTCAGCTACCGGATCGCTGGTCTGCTCATCTTCTGCCAGTATCGTATAGAAGGCTGTAATGGAGCCTTTTTCATTGTTGCCGGTACGTTCCAGCAACTTTGGTAGCTCGGCAAATACCGAAGGGGGAAATCCGCGTCGCACCGGTGGCTCACCCACCGACAAACCAATCTCCCGCAAGGCGCGGGCGTAGCGGGTTACCGAATCCATCAGAAGCAACACACGTTTGCCACGTGCTCGGTAACCTTCCGCAATCGTGGTGGCGCACTGGGCTGCATTGACACGCTCCATGGCAGGCCTGTCAGAGGTAGACACGACTAGCACTGCGCGCGCCATGCCCTCAGCACCGAGACTCTCTTCGATGAACTCACGCACTTCACGACCTCGCTCGCCAATTAGACCAATGACAATCACATCGGCTCTGGAGTGCCGCGCCAGCATGGACAGCAAAGTAGACTTGCCGCCGCCAGCCGCAGCAAAGATGCCGATGCGTTGTCCTTCACCCACGGTCAGCAAGGTATCAATTGCCTTTACGCCGGTCGAGAACACGTTATCGATGGGCCTGCGTTTCAAGGCATCAGGTGCATCGCGTTCAATCGGCACGTCCACCACCTGAAGCTGGGTGTGCGGCTGATAAATCAACTTGCCACTGCCATCCACGATGCAGCCAGCCAGCGATTCTGAGAATGGTATTGACTTGCCAGCGTCGAGGAGGCGTACTTCAGAGCGGTTGGACACACCATCCAGAGAACCTAACAGGAAAAGTATTAGCGTATTGTCGACAATACCGACCACATCAGCCAGCATGGCCTTGCGCTCTCCAGGACTGCTTATTCTGCACCTCTGGCCGATTTTTGCGGTTATGCCTGAGACGTGAACAGTGGTTCCATAGGCACGGACTATCTTGCCCACCTGCTCGACAGACACACCGGCGCCAGACACGATGCTTTCAAAGTCCAGGCCGTTTCCAGCAGGCGCCAGATTCTCGTGCAATGGATCGGAATCAAGATACTTCGGATCCAACACCGTCGCGGCCTCGGTCGACGCGTCAGACGACATGGAATTTTTCTCTGAAAACGCGTATCTGGATATCCAGACTTGCCTTTATCTGACCGAACTCGGTTTCCAGCACACAGTCGGTCTCCTCTAGCAGCAAGTCAGGGGATATCTCGACAATCTGCTTGAACGCCTCCGTAGATCCGGCAATCTTCTCTTTTAGATACTGTTCATGATTCGGGTGGACACGCAGCACCACTGGCTCACGCGGGACGAGCTGACGGGCGGCCGATGCGGCTAGCGCCGCGACAGTATCGGCGGGACCGATATCCTCGGCAATCTTTTCCACGATCTTGAGTGCCAAGCTGGCACTTTGGCCCTCAATCCTGTCGCGTACCTCATTCGCCTCCTTGGCCAGGGCGACGAGTTTAAAAGCTATATGCTCAAGCGCTGCTTCATAGCCCTCACTTTGACCTTTTTCGTAACCGCCCTCGTATCCATTGGCCTCAGCCTGTGCAACACGAGCTTCCTCGTTAAGCGCCAGCGTTTGCAACGTGTCAGCATGCTGCATGACGGTTTGCATACCGCTGATCTCGTCCGCAGACAGTATAAGCCGCTCCGAGGCCAAGGTTACCCGATCATCGTTGAACAAGGTAATGATGCTCATGGTCGCATGGACTCTTCACTGGCAGCATTGTCTACAGCGGGAGTATTCAATTCGTCGTCACCAGACTCAGGTGCCGCTACTGAGCTGCTCATCTGATCTTTCCTGGTATTTTCACATTGCTGTATGACATCGGTGGCCAGCAAATAAAGGCGCATCGCCACCGGCTGAGACAGCGCGCTGACGGGTCTACCGAGTATCGGAAAATAAAGCGCTATCAGTGATTTTTCCTGCAAAGTGCTGAGCAGAACGGCGGCACCTGCGCTGCGCAGTGCTTCCTTAAAATCAGAATCAGGCTCAGCGTGGTCGTTCGACAGTCCATCGACCTCAAGATGTTGCAGGTAATTGAACGGCGCGTGGCCTATGGCCTCTCTCACAGCCAACAGGAATACGCGATCGACGGATTTTTGCACACATGGCAAAAGATAGACAGCGCCAGCAACCAGCTGCAGGTGGGAGCGCTGTTCATCGTCCAACAAGCACCAATGTGGCAATTCCCGAAGACTGGTCCACGTCAAGCCACCAAGATTTCCAGCCCCGTTTGCCAGCGACACCAGATGGTTGGCCGACGAGGCGATGTAACGACGCGCAAGCCTGGTACGCAAGCGCCCACCCTCAGTGGCGGTAACGGCAGACTCATCCACGATCGAACTCTCGAGCTGCATCTCTGGAGGTCGCCTTGATCGGCACCATACGCCTGTTTCTGACATACAGATATCCGCCCAACGAAACCAATGAAATGCCAATAAACGCGAAGGCGACCAGCAAGGTATTTTCTATTGGACTATTACCGAACAAAGAAGCCCGAACAACATCAACCGATTTTTCAGCCGACTCGACCATTGGGTCCTTTGCTGCAAACAGACCCACCGTGACATTCTCGTATGGGAGATTCTCGAACGCCGTAACCACCATGGACTTAATCTTACCTACGTGCTCAGACATGTCGACATCCGCCCGATGTTTGACGAAAACCGAGGCACTGGATGGTTCTACCTTGTCCGCCAGCAGCTGTTTTTCAGGCACCGCCAAATGCACCCTGGCGAGCATGACGCCATCGATATTGGATATGGTTTTGGATATTTCCTGCGACAATGCATAGTTGAGACGCGCACGTTCTTCAAGTGGCGACGATACAAACCCATCCTTTAAAAACACTTCACCCAGACTTTCGAATCGCTCGCGTGGCAAACCATGCGACTGCAGTAGCGACACCGCTGCCGAGAAGGAATACTGATCGGTATCTACCCTGAACAGACCATTGCCATCTTCCACCTTCTTGGCAGAGAGGTCAGCCGAATACAGCAAGGCTACCACTTCATTTGCCTCGTTTTCAGTCAATTCCGAATGCAGCACCTCTTTTTCGCAGCCACTAAGCACTGCGCATAGAATCAGCGATAGACACACCTTGCCCCACATGATACTCAGCCCTGTTGCCGAAACAGCTGTTGCACGCCATCAGCCGTACGATTCGCGATATTGGCGGTCAATTGGCTATGAAACATGAATTTCTGGCTTTGCACTGTCAGGCTGATGATCTCTCCAGGCGACAGAGTATTACCAGCCTCCACTGCGGCCTTGGCGTAGTCACCCAGTGACTGTGCTTCCTTGTTCAGAAAGTCTAGTGGCTCGAACGCAGCCTTGGCTATGTCGGAGCCCATTTCACTGGACGCCGATGCTCTCTGTGCCGCAGCATCAAGACTGGACTCGAACGCCGCGACATCCCCCGCGATGGACGCGCCATACGGCACTTTTATTGAATCGCTATTGCCTGTTGCGAGTTTCGCAGCAGCATTGTTCAACGTGGATACACTATCCATGCTCTAACCCCTATATCTGAAAATGATCGATGGGCCTGCACTGGAAAACATCTGCCTGTTTTCCAGAGAGGTCGTTTTGTACTACTGCTTTCTTGCCAACGTCTCCAGCGCGGTTCCCACACTGGTTAATGAGGTGTGCGAGCTATTGGATATGAAACTCATGCGCAAAGATTCGGCCGTCAACGCCGTTATCTCCGCTGGCGTGTCGAAACCTTCTGCAACCTTTTCCGACTGCTCAACAATAGTTGTTGCCTGGGTATTCAGAGCCGTACCCCAAGCATCAGCCATGGCTTCGAACCAGCTGCTTCCCTTGCCTTTGGGGCCACCAGAGTTTGCCGAAAGCATCGCTGTCACTTGCGCTGTAGTTATCTCAGACATAATTTTTTCCTGTTTAGTTTTTCTAGAAATTAAGCGTGATGTCCTTGCCGTCCTTGACAAGAATTACCGTTCCCTGATGTATCTTCTTGATGATGTAGCCGGTAGGCAACATCGATCCTACGAAATACCGTGAAGCATCTGCCGTCATGATGTATCCATTTTCACCTGCTACGACCAGAGTAACGCGTTTATCCGGATCATCAAAGTGCTTGACTTTGGACTCAACCGTTAAGGGCTCTGGACTATTGTTGTTGACAGTCAGGCTTTCCAATGCAGCGACATCCTGCTTGAGCTGGGTCTCTACCTTGAGCAGCACATCAAGTTTGTCCGTGCGGGTAAGCACTTCTGCAACACCGACGTCCAGTACACGAACCTCTGCATCTATACCGTGGACCCGATAGACATCGCCGATGGTATCCGCAAATTCATCATTGATCTGCAAGTCGGTACTCGCCTCGATACCGGATCTGGCAGCCGCCTCCAGAAGTTGACCGCGATGATCGCGCGACTTCACAGCACCAGTGAATATTCCCTGTTGCGGCATAGCACCCGGCAGATAAACAACGTCTGAAAACTCGCTCGCAGACAGCAACTGATCAACGGCTGCGGATGCGTCAAGCGTCGTTGGCGTCGTTTTGTTACTGGCGAACAATTGCGGGAGCACACCCAGGACGCCAAGACCGAGTACCACGCACGCGACTGGCACCACCCACTGCCCTGTTTGGCTGATCCGTTGGCTCCATCGTGCTGCAAGGCCAGGCAGGCCATTAGGGCGCTGTTCATCTTTCCCATATCTTTCCGGCGTATCAAGCGCACTGTCTGACAGTAACGCCTTTTCTGTCATACCCAGACGCTCGATGGTGAATACCAGCGAGTCAATACTGAGCGTTTCGCCATAGTCAAACTGCCCGTGCTCATCATTACCCAGAGCCGCACCAGCAATATCGATTTTGCCTACGAGCAGCGTGATATCCATATTATCGGCCGTGCAGTCCAGCGCGATCGACCAAGTAGCAGATTGACCCGAGTACAGAACAATATCATTTTCAAGATCATTGCCTACCGTCACACGGTGTTCTGGTTGTAGCGGTACGCGGGTCCCAGCTTGTCGACCTTGCCTGACGATCAGCATAATGCTGCTATTCATTCGATTCATGGCTGCAAGCTCTTGGCAACCGGCCATGGCTCGACCGTGAAGCCGCTGACATTGGGAGTGGCAGGGATCTTGACGACCTGCTCAGATTTCCGCAAGTTGTCGTGAGTGTCCGGCCAGTAGTTCATGTCTGACTCTTGCGGCCACTGCACGCCGTCCAGTCGTCGGCGCGAATCTGCAAGTACGTCATTCATGTCACCCTGCAAGGTTGGCAGATCTCGGGAAGCACCGAAACCAAGACCCGTTGCAACTCTCGGAGTGATCATGAACAGGCGTTCCACACGCGTGCTGGTATTACGATCGGAACGAAACAATCGTCCGAGCAACGGAATACTGCCCAGCACAGGAACCCGGTAATCGGATTTGCGGTAAACATCACGCACCAGACCGCCGATAAGTAAACTGTCACCTTCGTTGACAACTGCCTGTGTGCTGATGTTGGCTCGCTCAACTACCGGAATCCGGTCGACACTTTGAGTAGAAGACTGCGACCCATCCTCTATATTCACCTGCATTTTAATTCTATTGACACCGTTGTCCTTAAAAATATGCGGAGTTACCCGCAGCACGGTGCCCACCGGCACATTAAATAAATCCACCTGTTGATCGCCAGCAATACGAACGAAGAATTCGGTGGTCGCACCCAAAACCGCTTCCAGGTCAGACAAGGTGATGACATGCGGTTTTGAAACGATCCGCGCAGCACCTCGTTCCTCAAGCAGATTGATGCGTGCAAGAAAGTCGGCTGGCTCGCCCAGAGCGAGCGACAGGATCCCACCTTGACCCTGAGGGGTTATCAATTCAGAACCTGGGATCAAGGCCTGGTCAGCCGCCGTGCCTTGCCCAAACAGCACATCGCCCTCATCAAGCTGATATCGCCAGTTGATGCCAAGCTCACGGCTCATGTCTGTGTTAATATCCACGATAGTAGCCTCGATCTCCACCATGCCGGATTCCACATCCAGATTGTCGATCAACCTGGCGTAGCCCGGTATACGATCTGCCTTGTCGCGAATTATTACTGCATTGAGACGCGTATCGGCAACGATCCGGATGCCATCATCGTGGGCTTCGCTGCTATTGCCAGTTGCCAGACTGCTGGATGACAAATTGTCTGAGGACGAGCTACCAGCAATGTTCGATGCGGCTTGCGATTGCAACAGGCCTTGACCACGAAGCCCTGTAACGGTGTTGTTATCAACAAACTCTCTAGCGTCTGACATACCGTAAGTAAACGGGGAAGTCGAGATCAGATCGCTAAGGATGGTTGCTACGCCAGGAATGACTATAGCCTGACCACCGACAGTGAATGATGTGTCGTCCGCCCATGCATGGTCAAGCCTGAATACCTCGTACACCAGTGCATCGCTATCAATGGTGGCATCGCTATCGGCGGTGACCGGCGGTGGCGTGGCTGGCGCTTTTGGGGCGCTCACCGGTTTTCTGGCGCGCGTGGCGTTGCCTTCCACGGAAGTCACAACTTCCTTGACCTGCTCCACAAACCGTTCAGTACCGGTAACCAGCAGACCACCGTCACTCAAGGACAGCTGATTCGTGGTGTCAGGCAGATTCATGGTATTGATGGAACTGATAACGCGGCGAGCATTGCCAGCGCTGATAGGAATGACCGTTCGCAACAGAGCGTTGGCCCGATACGCATGTGCAACGGCGCCATCAAAGTAGACGACGACATCGAACGCTGAAGTTACTTCCTTAAACACATTTTCAGCCGAATCGTTGAATCGACCATTGACGGTTCCCTCGATTGACTCATCAATGATGATCGGAACACCTATATCCCGAAACAAGGCCTCTATAAAATCGATGACATTCTGTTCGCGGACATTGAGATCTACTGTCTGAGAAAAATTGGGAACATTTACTGCATGCGCGGGCACTCCCAGCGACAAAATGACCGCAGCCAAGAGCAGATGCAGACGCTGACAACAAGCCGAGGTCACATCTCGAAAAGAACAAATTTTTCGTTGGAAACACATTTCAGTACGAAACTATCCTATTTAATTTTGATGAAGGGCTGTAGGCACGTTTATTCAACATCGACAACTACACGCTTAAGTATGTTGAGTTCAAAAGGTTTTTTTATTTCCGGGTAGGACAACACTCCGGTATCAAAGTTGCCAGTGGATATCAGCGTGCGTATGTGCTTGCGCAGGACAACTGGCACAACCACGACGGAAGCTCCGGTTTCTTTCAGCGCTTCGTCGAGCGCCAGCGCAACCCCGCTCATGAACATCGGACTCGCACCCAGTTCCTGTATGCCATCGCTAGCGCGAACGGATTGCAACAGGTACTCCTCTACTTCCAGAGATAGGCCCACTGCCGGGATCATGGTACCCGATGCATATTTGTTGCAGATCTGCCTGCCCAGTGCAATGCGCGCGAATTCTGTCAGGATGTCCGGGTTCTTTTCTTGCTGACTTGCTTGCACCAAACCCTCAAGTGCAACTGTCAGGTTGCGGATTGGCACCTCCTCCTCTGCCAGATTGCGCAGTAGTGCAGCCGTCGTATGCAACGGCAAGGAACGCTGGATTTCAGCGACCACTTCAGGCGATAAGTCTGTTGCTGTCGACAGCAGTCTGCTAGCCGCTTCCACACCTAGAAACAGATTGACGTTTCTTCGTAGAGCATCCAGGCATCGATGCGGTATTTCGTCGATGTCCTCAGGCTTTTCAATGACGCCTGAGCACACCGGAACCTCGTGGATCTCCAATCGCCAGTCTCGATCTGATTCATCAGCCCAGCGCATTTTCAGGGTGGGCAAGATCACACCTGATTTGAAATAGTGTGCATCGAGCGTTGACTGCATCACGTTTCGCAGCCTTACATCACCACCTTCAGCGCTTATCCAGCGAGGAACTGACAGCTCCAGCGGGTTAGCAAGCAGACCTTGAGTTTTGTTGGTAGACAGAATGGTTGAGCGGTGAATGCGCTCTTTGCGCTGCATGATGGTGTCAAACGCTGGCGTGGAATAGCGGTTTACCATCACTCTGAACGCTGGCAGCAGCATCGATCCTGTGAACAGCATGATGAACCCTAGCGTCAGAAAAACGCCTGTTGGGAAGCCGGGCACGAGTGAGAAGAACACGCACATTGCACCGGCCACCAGCAGGACACGTGGAATAGCCGTAAATTGGTGCTGAATGGCGTCGCCAAGATGCTCCGTTGACTCAGCGTCGCTGACGCGGGTAACTATGAGTCCTGCAGCCATGGCCCCAAACAAGGCTGGAATTTGCGCCACAAGCCCATCTCCGATAGTCAGGATAGAGTATTTGCCCATGGCGTCGCCAGCACTCATGCCAACCTGAAAGACACCCACAGCTAGACCACCAAGCAGGTTGACGATAATGACAACAATACCGGCAATGGCATCACCCTTGACGAATTTCATGGCACCGTCAAGACTACCGTGCAGCTGGCTTTCTTTTTCAAGATCGGCTCGCTTGCGTCTTGCTTCAACTTTGTCAATCAGACCAGAACGCAAGTCCGAGTCGATGGAGAGCTGTTTGCCGGGCATGGCATCCAGCGTAAAGCGCGCGCCAACTTCTGCAACACGCTCTGCACCCTTGGCAATGACCAGAAACTGCACCAGGGTGATGATCAAAAACACCACCAGACCTACCACAAGATTGCCTCCCGCCACCATCTGGCCGAATGTGTCGATGATGCTCCCGGCATCACCGTTGAGCAAGATCATTCGCGTGGTTGCTACCGATAGTGCCAGCCTGAACAGGGTAGATATCAGCAGTACGCTGGGGAAAGCAGAAAACTGTAAAGCTGAATTTACATAGATAGCCATGAGAACCAGCATGACGCCCAGCGCAATGTTGGCTGCGACCAGAGTGTCAACCAGCAGAGTAGGTAAAGGCAGGATCATCAGGCCGATTACAGACACTATAAGCACAGCCAGGAATATATCGCTGCTGCGAGTCGCCGCCAAGCCCAACTTGGCCAAGCCACTGGCGTAGTTTTTCGGTGACTCTACGTTCTGCATTTCCCTTCCAAGACGGTGCTCCGTTAGCTGTGAACAATTTGAACTACCAAATACATCGATATCTGGACGCTAAAATCGCGTCTTATACTAAGTGATAGTCGGTAGACCAAAGTGTTAACAACATAGAAAGAATGGTGCTAGACAGGATTTCATGCCAACCTTACGCATACATGCGAATCTGATATTTGTAACATGTAAGGCAGCGTGAGTCACGAGTCTACAGGCAATTACGTAATTATTTTTATATCCTGCGAACTAGTCATTATGCTGGCTATTGGCAGCAACCTTACCGCGGATTTTCAAGGGGTGATGGCATTGTCATCGCACACATGCATGTGCGGAAAACTTCTGGAGTATGAGCGCATTGCTCTATCGTCGCTACTAGCCATGAATAGCGACTGAGACGCCACGTATCGCGCGAGTCAGCAGGAAATAAAGGTTTGTTGCGACAAACTTTATCTATCGGAGACCCGTTCATCAGGGCCGCCTAATGCTGATCGATACTATCTAACAGTTTGATTTTTTACGTTAGTTGACAATTCTGGTCGGAACGCAGCAAGCAGTCCAACCCGATTAGTCAGGAATAGATCGCCACCCAAGTCAAACACCTTGGGCGGCGATTCAAATCAACTACCTGCTACTGCTTACGAGCTACGCTGGACATACCTTCACCGACGCTCTTGACCATCGTTCCAATGGCTTCCTGGAACATCTTGAAGATTTGCGATTCAGCTTGGAACTCCGATTGAATCTTGGCGAATTCTTCCGGATTTTCCTTGCTGTCAAGCTCGCCCATTTTCTCACCAAGCTCTACCATCTTCTTCAGATGCTCTCCAGATGTCTTACCAAGCGCTCTGGCGAGGAGCGCCAACCAGTTGCCAGCACCGCCGCCAGACCTGTTGCCGCCCTTGTTGGCACCTTCGGCAGTGGCCTCTTTCATCTCATCCATCATGGCGCCGCTGATCATGTCCATTGTCCCGCTCATTACGCTATCAGAACTTGCACTTGCACCAGCACCACTTGCACCAGCACTACCACCACTTGCACCGGCACTACCACCACTTGCACCGGCACTACCACCACTTGCACCACTTGCACCAGCACTGCCTCCACTAGCACCGGCACTACCACCAGCACTCTGGCTTGCCTCACCGCAACTACCTAGAACTTTTTGTATATTTTGATCAAGATTTTGTGGAGTGTCACTCTGGAACGCTCCCAACACATCGTTCATTGCGCTCTTTGCATCGTCTTTCATAAATTGAGGCATGCTCAGGGAATCTATGAAAGTACCGAGCTGCTGGCCCAAAGATTCGGCGGCAGCGTTGTTGATTGAGCGCTGCACGTTTTGTATGCCGTACTCCTCGATCATCTGCTTGGCTAATGCATCGATATTACCGCTGCTACCCTGTGACGCTCGGTTCATTAGCGTCATCTGGCTTCCACTACTAGCTAAAGCTGCTTCGTTCACTTGTTATCTCCGTTGGAAATTTGGTTCGATTGTCTGACTTGAACAACCTTTCCATTATTAAATTTTTTAACCGGCGTGTACATACGCAAAATCACGATAAGTAAAACCACTTATGCGAATAAATGTTCTTGATTCGATCTCATTGAATCATTTGACGTTGCGCCGATCGACTGAGGATAAACTGACACTCACTTCGTCCTTGAGGTGAGCGGCGTCTCGGTAATTCTGGTCAACTATTAATCAACTATCGATCATTGCGTTGCCAGACAACGTTACTGGCCCTGAGCGACTGACTTCAATCACTCACCACCGGCGTTGGCTTGCATACCTTCAGAGTAGGAAGATTCTTCAACCGAAGATGGATGGCCGGAGATGGCCTGCTTCATGTCGAGTACCTCGGCCGACGCCTCTTCCTTACTCACTCCCCCATCCATACCTTTCTCGGACTTGGCTGACTCCGCAATATCGCTACAACGACCTTTGCCTGCAGCCTCACCACCTTCGCCTGCACCAAGCTGTGACTTGATAGACTCAAGCAGACCCGTGATCTTGCGCATAAGAGCACCCAGATCGCCTGCCTCAGGCTGTTGTGATTCCTGAGCTCCACCGGCAGCTTTACCCTTGTCACTACCTCCAGCTTGCTGGGCTTCATCGCTTCCTTGGGCCCCTTTGGCTTCGTTAGCCCCGCCCTTTCCGCCTGCATCACTACAACCAGCAGCTTGTTCGCCACCAGCAGCTTGTTCGCCACCAGCAGCCTGACCACCACCAGCAGCCTGACCACCACCTGCGGCCTGGCCGCCACCAGCCTGTGAGCCACTCGCTTCCCCACCAGCCAAAATTGCAATGATCTGCTCAAGCATTGGAATAAGCTGTTGCAACGAATCCCCTACTGAACCAGATTGGGAACCAGCCGCAGACTCTGTTGAGGATGCTGAACCTGCCCCGGTTGCTGCAGAGCTTGAACCAGACTCCGGTTGGGCTGTTGAACCGTCTCCAGCCATCGCCTGTGATCCGCCGACACTGGCAGCTGCATCCTGGGTTGAAGACTGTGAAGAACCTGCGTCGTTTGCAGCTCCACCAGACACCTGATCCGATACAGAACTCATCAGACCTGAAATCTGATCAACTTTAGATTGCATCGCACCGTTGCTGGAAGTCGAACCACCCATCCCGCTCAAGAATGATTGAACGACGTTCTGAAGCTGACCAACCACTGCATTGACATTCTTTGAACCTTCGGAACCAGCCTGAGGACCAACTGGACCTTGTGCTCCGTCTTTACCTGCAGCTCCGTCTTGACCCGCGGCTCCGTCTTTACCCGCAGCACCTTGAGCGCCTGTATCACCTTTCGCACCAGCAGGGCCTTGCGCCCCATCCTGGCCCGCTACGCCTTGAGGGCCTTGGGCTCCAATGTCACATTTGGCACCATCTTGGCCAGCAGGGCCTTGTGCACCAGTTGCTCCGGTATCACCTTTGGCTCCCTGTGGGCCCGCTACACCTTGAGGTCCTTGAGCTCCAGTATCGCCCTTGGCACCGTCTTGGCCAGCAGGACCTTGAGCTCCAGTAGCGCCAGTATCACCTTTAGCTCCCTGCGCACCAGTAGCTCCGGTATCGCCCTTGGCACCATCTTGGCCAGCAGGACCTTGAGCACCAGTTGCTCCAGTATCACCTTTAGCTCCCTGAGCACCAGTAGCTCCGGTATCGCCCTTGGCACCATCTTGGCCAGCAGGACCTTGAGCGCCAGTATCGCCTTTGGCACCCTGTGCACCAATGGCTACTGTATCACCTTTAGCTCCATGCGATACAGTAGCTCCTATAACTCCTGTATCGCCCTTGACGCCTTGTGCACCGTCTTTACCATCAGCACCAGCTGGCCCGGGAGCAGACTTGCGCTGCTGCATGTCTTGAAAGTCTTGCTTGACCAGAGAATCTCCGCCACTGGAGGCGTCGCTAGCATTCGCTGCCTGATCGTTAGCCGCGGCACCACCTGATTTTCCGGCGCTATCTTTTTCCAGCGCACGTTCTGAATTTTTTGCAGTTTGAGCGGCGTTGCCGCCTTGAATTTTTATAGTCATCTGATTTGGAACTCCATTGAGCGAATAAGAACGAAACCGAACAATAGCCATTGCCGTTCGGAAATAAAATCGGGGGAATTACTTAGCCCTCAGTAGTATTACTTACTTCTGGCGCGAATCCGCCTTTGAAAGCTTGGCGCTTACCTACTTTAATCTTGCCCAAGAGGGCTGGCTGATTGCTCCAATGGCAATTTGTCTATGATAGAGATTTGTTCTGAGGTCACACCGAGTAGGTAGTCGTGATCTCGGAAAGTCACCACCACCAAGCGCTCACGGGTGCCCAGCATCGTTGATGAGCACACTTTCACCTCTCCTACAGAGCCTCGGAATCGATTGATTCCAGAAAGAAATTTTATGACAAACCAAGCTAGAACCAGCACAAACGCGAGCGCTACCAGCGTTATAACAATAGAATAGGGAAATTGATTCACGATCTCGCAGCTCGTCTTTCTAATGATGGAGGAGCAGAGCGATATATCGTCAGATCTTCCCCGGGGGGTACAACCGTATTAGTTGGGGTTGCTGATGAATTAGATAATTGCTCCATTCGGATGCGAGCCGTGTGCGCCCATATGATGACCTCGGCAACAATGGTAAACAGCTCTCGCGGCACGCAGTTGTCCTCAGCGTCTTGCAAATTGCTGGAATGCGTCAACAATGCCCGGGCCAGCTGCTCATTGCGCAGAATCGGCACCCCTGCGGCGGCAGCAATGTCCCGCATCTCACGTGCCACTCTTTCTTCACCCTTGGCCGTAATCATCGGGAGCGGAGCGCTCTCCTTATCGTAATTGATAGCGATGGCTACGTGTATGGGATTTACCACTAGAACAGTGGCACCGCGGACCGCCTCAGCAGGCGCTTCGGTCGCCCATTCGCTGCCCAGATCACGCCTCGCACCACGAAGCATTGGATCACCCTCGGTATCTTTCATTTCATCACGTATATCGCGAATACTCATCTTCATGCGTTTGGTAAATGAGTAACGCTGATAGCCAATATCGATGAACATCAATAACAGATAAGCGGCTGATGCCCAGCCAAGCACCCGCAGTACGAGATACCAGATTCCTGAAAGCAACTCCTCCGGAGCAGCTTTGGTGAGCAGCATCAAATCACCCAGGACACTGCGTACCGTCATCACTCCAATCGTGCAAAGCACCGCTGTTTTAAGAATGGATTTAATCAGCTCGACAAGGTTGTCAGGACCGAACATGCGCTTGAGACCTTCCGCGGGGTCCAGGTTGGACATCTTCGGCTTAAATTTTTCCGCGGTTATGACTGGACCAATGACTAGGAATTCTACGACCGTTCCAAACAGCGCAAGTGGAATAAGGATAATCAGCGAAACATTAATAAACACCCTGATGGATTCCTGACCCAATGCCAAAAGCGCCGTGCTGAAAGGTTTCCCTGGTGATGCCAGCGCCGTTTCCATCAAATGCGTGACGCTCGTCACCATCGAATCAAAAACCAGCCAGAACAACAACAGTGCGAAAAGGAAGCCAATAGTGATACTGACATCAGGGGCTTTAGCTACATCACCCTTCTTACGTGCATCACGCAAGCGCTTGGATGTGGGCAGTTCTGTTTTACTTCCTTGATCCTGATCGGCCATGTTGAAGCCAGAGTTTTTCGCTTTATTGAAGGCTTCAAAGTGTACGCGACGATAGGGACTATGTGTAAGCAAAGCTGGCAGCTGAAGCTAGAGCCTGTCCGAGAATAACGATCGAAGCCGAAGGCGGCCCCCGCGACAGTGTAAAATTTTAAGTCAGATTTTCGTGTCAACTGAAGGGAATAGTTGATCTATTCGCCGAGATTTACGCGGAAAGCTGGCCGGAGGCAGCCCCGCCAAAATATCTCGCTTCGGGGGCCACTTCCGGTACGATCAGCTTATTCTTGCACCGCCTCCTAAGAGCCCGTACCGTTTCAGACAGTGTTGAGTAGCCGAAGTCTACGCGAGACAGCCCGGCCTTAATAAGCACCCGAGCAGTTAAGAATATGCCAACCCCGTCTCCAACCTGGCGCGTCACCGACAGACATCCTCCGCGAAAAACAAAGTGAAAGCATCATAACGTTTAATACTTGCTGTTTCCAAGACGGATGGGGCATGGCCGAGGCGTCAGTCAAACGTCAGGTAGGCGGGTACTAAATAGCCGTATCACTGTAGAAAAGTAGTACGGATTTTGATTTTTTACGCTACACCCTTAATAACAAGTGGATAACAACTCCAACACTTCCAACTCCGTTACCAAATAGCTTCAGCGATTCTTTGTCACCCAGCATTCATGCATACCGGAAAATCGTTTTGTCTTGGTTTAGCTGGCATCTACATTCATTCGATCTTGTCATTCGATCTTTATTTGATCGCGTTGACAATTTTGTCGGAAGTAAATATATCGACGAAGCTGTAACGCCCGTGTGCAAAAGTACGCAACGGAAATGAAGCTAAACCTTAATCTTAGATAAAGAAAATGAAAACATCTACAATCGAAAATTCGAATGAAGCAGTATTAGACGATGCAACGCTTGAAGACATCAGTGGTGGCCGCAGACGTCGCGGCAGAAGAGGCAATCGCACTGTTAACACTTCAGGAGTTTGCGAGTCACGACCAGTAGGAACTTGGCGTATTGAGACAACGCCAGCGGTTCGTATACCGGGTACTTGGGTTTATCAGCCTTGCTGGATGTGCAACTCTGCCGCTTCTTTGGGCAGATAGTAGCCTGAATTATTCAGGATAAAATTAGTGTAGCCAGACTTGTTAAGGAGTTCAGCAATGCTAATTTTCGTAAATTTACAATGTTGTCTACTCGATCGATCAGACAAGATCGATAAGTAAGAAAATTATAGCCCTCTGTTTAGTTCTACAACTCTGGACCTGCAAACCTAACGAACGCAACTACGTTGATAACTGGTCGACATTGATATGATTCGTAACCCATTAAGTCCCAGCCTTCTACCTACACCAATCCACTGAATTGTTCAAAGTTTGAGCCAGTTGGTGCAAACGAAGCAGCGGCGTCTATCGCCATCCGGTATTCTCTTTCAACACATTTTTTTCACGCAAGCTCTAACGCGTATTGAAATATTCCGGCGTTTTGCGTGGGCAACTACCCCACCCTCTTCAGGCTTGTTTCTTAAAAATCCCCATGTCTGACAAGCTCAAAGACGGCAGTGTCTTCAGAAAGGAGGCGCTGGATTCTTTACAAGAAAAATCAAGTTCATCCACTGTCGCCGTCATATTACCGAAGGCCTGGTATTTTCTTGCTACTTGTGTACTGGTGTCATTTAGTGCCGTTATCTGGGCATTTACTTACCGGGTACCCGAATTTGTAGAAGCGAGCGGAATCTGCCTGGTGCCAGGAAGCGTGCACGGAGTAACCGCCGTAGCTAATGGACAGATCGATAGCATCACGGTGGCCAGTGGGGATAGAGTCAACAGCGGAGATCACATTGCCACTATCGATATGGAAGGCGTTGATACGGCTATTTCCAAAGCTCAGAACCTACTGCTCGCAACCCAGGAGGAAAACGCTAATTTTCAAAACACACTGGATCAGTGGCTATCAGCCGCAACCGCAGCGCATACAGATACAACAGGACCAACCTGACGGGCAATCGCAAATTAGTGAACTGCAGAACCAGAAGCGCAATCTTGAGCAGGCAAACCGCAGCTTAATCATGGTAGCACTGGAAAGCAGGCGCACTTACGAGTCGGAGATGATAACTCGACGGCTGGAGGAAGTCAGGTTGAACCTGGACCTCGAGACTCTCAAGGAACAGAAGAGCCGCGAAGGGTTTGTCAGATCGTCACATACAGGTACAGTGCTGGGATTTCATAAAACCATTGGCGATACCGTAGCCTCAGGTGAACGTGTCGGCACAATGATAGAAGACAGCGAAGCAACACAAACCTTGCAATGCCTCGCCTATTTTCCCATAGGTGTTGGAAACAGGATCAGCATTGGAGATTCAGCGCTGACAACTCCGAGTACACATATTCGCTCCCGGGACGGAAGCATCCGTGGAACCGTCGTCGCAGTAGAGCCATACCTGGCCAATGAGGATTCTCTGTTTCTGCAGATTGGCAACCGGTCAGTCAGTCAACGTTTACTGGCAAACGAAAACCTGAAAGGGGTGCGCATTGAGCTGTCCAAAGATAAAAATGACGTCTCTACTGAAGTTACACAAACTTACGAATGGACTGGCCGCCCTCCTCATGATTTTTCCACGATAGACCCAGGCACGACTGCAAATGTAAGAATTCGCATTGCAAGTCGAGCCCCCGTTGAGCTGGCGTTTTCGACCTTTCGACAGTGGCTGTACCCTTCAGGCCATGATTCTGCCTCGGACAAAGTTTATCGTTACTTCAACCGGGCGACATCATTACAAGCCTCGTTGCAAGACACAAATGTTATTGCAAATGGAGAACGCCGAGTGCGGCGCCGCTTGCCTGGCAATGATACTTGGCTACCATGGCAAACACATAAACCTCAGTGCACTGCGAACAGACTACGGTGTATCGCGTGATGGCGTTAAGGCGTCCAACTTAATAAAAACGGCAAGAGCACGTCATTTACAGGCGGCTGGCTATAAAGAGTTGTGAACAGCTCTATGAGTCGAACTATCCATCAATCCTGTATTGGGAGTTCAATCATTTTGTCGTTCTTGAAGGCTTCAGCGCGAAAGGGGTATTCATCAATGATCCAGCTATAGGCCATCGCCTTATTAGCCACGAGGATTTTTCCAAGGCTTATACCGGTGTGGTGCTTGAATTCCAGCCAACGAAATACTTTAAACGCGTAGGCCGCCGATTTAACCTGACAGCAGGACTGACCAGTCGTTGCCGCGAACACAGTCATGTATTGGCTTACGTGGCCATTACCAGCGTACTGAACTTTGTACCAGTACTGGCGATAGCATTGGCAGCCAGTGTGTTCACCGATCGTATTCTGACTGGAGCCGGTCAACTGCTGCTACAGCCTGTTCTGTCGGCCGTGGTCATCGCATCTACCGCTATTGTAGTGTTAACATTTGTTTACCACTACTATTTACGCCGACTGCAAATTGGTCTTTCCATATCGCTGAATACCACGTTTATCCATTATTTATTGAAACTACCCGCGCAGTATTTTGACCAGAGAGGTGTCGGGGAAGTCATATCTCGCGAGCAGCTTAATGACGACATAGCGACCGTTACCAGCCAAGGCGTGGTGCAAGTCGTTAACGATCTGGTCAGCATGATGGTCTTTAGTACCATCATGTTCATGCTAAGCGTTAATCTGACGTTAATCGCAATCGCTTTCACTCTTCCGCTTTATTTATACATGCGCTGGAGTGCTGCCAGTCGCACTGAGGCAAGCATGGCAGTCGCGCTTGAAAGCGGCAAAGCCTCCGGTATTGTTATAGAAGGTATATTGGCGCTGGAGGACTACAAGGCCAGTGGCCAGGAAAGTACCTTCTTTTCACGTTGGGCAAATGCCTTCGCCAGCGCAACCCAGAAGCAACGGCAATTATCCTATGCCAATTTGCTACCTCAAGTACTGAATAACACCTTGACCCAATCGGCAACGGTTGCGTTGTTATTGTTTGGGGCACTAGAAATAATAAACGGTTCAATGAGCCTGGGTGAGGTTATCGCGTTTCAAACATTGATGGTTGGCTTCACCGGTCCACTGGAGAGCTTGAGCAAATTCTACTCGAAGTTTCAGGAACTGCAGGGCGAGCTGGAACGACTCGATGATGTGCTTGAGCATCCTGTGGACATCAGCTTTCAGGTCAAATCCGACGAACCTGCCTTGTTCAATGAAAACACCCTGGCTGGCAAGCTACAAATTAAAGATGTCTGCTTCCGCTATTCACCGGTTGATCCGTTTTTATGTAAACAAGTTAAACCTCACCGTTGAGCCCGGACAGCGCGTTGCGCTGGTAGGTGCCAGCGGTGGTGGAAAATCAACCTTGGCCAGAATTGCGGCAGGTGTCTACCAAGCGGAAGAAGGCCTGGTGACACTGGACGGGCAAAGCTTGCATGCCTGGCCAAAAGGCTTGTTGGCAAGGGCGATGTCGATGGTCTCTCAAGAGGCGTTCTTTATTGAAGGAAGCTTGCGTGACGACCTAACGCTGTGGGATACGGGCATCCCCGATGTCAAGATAATTGAAGCCTGCAGGGATGCCGATAACTGGCATGTGATAGAGGCTCTACCCGAAGCGCTCTCGACACCTGTGTCGGAGGATGGTTCCAATTTCAGCCGCGGAGAACGCCAACGGCTGGAAATTGCGCGAGCTCTGCTGTCTGATCCCTGCGTGCTGGTCCTCGACGAGGCTACCAGTGCTTTGGATCCTGACACGGAGAAACGTGTCGATCAGAATTTACGCTTGCGTGGCTGTAGCTGCCTCATCGTGGCTAACCGTCTAAGCACGGTGCGAGACTGGGACAACATTTTGGTGGTGGACGAAGGCCGCATTATCGCCAGTGGAACGCATGATGAGTTATGGCGTAGCAGCGAAGATTACTGCGACTTGTACACCGTGGACAATGAAGTAACTGCCGTATGAGTACTCAAAGGCCTTTGAAACCTGCGACTGACCATACCTTAAGTTTCGCTGAGTATCAGTTCGCCGTATCTGAGAACAGCGATGAGGTATGGACCCTGACGCAGGGCACGGCGCTGGTTGTTATAACAACTCAGGATAACAAGACGCCACCACGCCATCATGCGTTGCTGGACATAGAGGCCGGCCAGTTGTTCTTCCTGTGCCAGCCTCAGCTGCCACGCTACTCTATAGCACTGTTCATGCGCGAAGACTGTAGCTTTACTTCATGCGGTAGCATCTCAGAGGTTTTCGAGGCGCCAGAGCTTTGTAAAAAAGCAAAACAATGGGTTGCTCGATTACAACAACTGATTTCTGAACGCTGCCAACCAGCACCTGCCGATTACCTTATCAGCATCGCACAAAACATGATGCTTGCACCAGACATGGTGTTCAGCGCCACGTTTCCTGCTGAGCATACTCACGGTAACTGGATTTGCCTGCATCGTGGCGAGATGCACCTCGCCAACCTGAGCCAGGCCACCGTGCATGCAAATACCGACGCCCTCTGGCTTCCGGTCAACGACACACTCTGGTTTACAGTACTGCGCAAAAGCGAAATATCGCTGACCACCACGGCAAATGTGCCCGTAGCTTTTCGTTTCCTTGGGTGTTACTGGCTGTTTCACACGTTGGTAGTTCTACACAGTCAACCTGATACATCTCTGTCTGCAAGCAGAACATGGGATAAAAAGAAACAAGAAGAGAAAAAACAGCTGCAAGCCGGGTTATCTAGCCTGGTTACGGGCCAGCAGAATAAACCATCTACTTCACGAAGCATGCCTTTGGCTCAAGCATTAAACGAGTTGCAGAAAAAGACAGGCGGCCTTTCCGATACCCGGCTGAATTTGACGACGCAGCGCCTTTGGAACAGCAATTGGAATCAATCGCCAATCGCTCTGGCATCCAGGTGCGCAAAATTCAGTTAAGCAGCAACTGGCAGGAGCGTGACTATCAAGACCTGCCGATTGTCACCCGTCAGTCACAAACACCACAGGCGTCCATTAAGCATAGCGACGCTTCAAGTTATCAGGGCTACCGAATCAAGTTGCCATCCGAGCTTAGTCAAGACATGGCGGACCTGCTCGACTATTCCAATCGGCGACTTGAACTTGCTGATGCCAAGTTGCCAGAGCTTGACCCGTCAGCGTACTGCTTCACTCAACCTCTGTACGGCAAATCCCAGAACAACTTTTTGTCGTTTTTCAAACAGTTTACCCTAGTGTTGCATAAAATTTCGAGTCCAGAAGCTTATAGAGCTGTATATAAGTACCGGTGGCGGCCCCGGCTGCACGGAGTTTTTACTGGATTGAGCCTAGTCACTCTAGGTGAGATCCAGGAAAAATGAGTACAGCCGGGGCCGCCTTCGGTCCTTAGATGCTGCTATAGAAGCAGCGAAGCGGTTCTGGGCCGGAATTTTATGCAACGCTAGGGTTTATCTCAAGGCACCGTACAGAGCTGTCTCGAATCGGCTTGCTCAGTCTGCTTGGTATCGGTATGGCGCTATTCGTCCCGCTGGTTTGCAGATCCCTGATGAATGAAATCATTCCTGATGGTTCAAAAGATCGGCTGCTGTACATAGCGGCCATGTTTGTCGGCATAACCTGTATTACCACTGTGTTGAATCTCTTGAGATCTGTTTATCTTTTGAGACTACAAACGCTTCTGTCATGGCGAACTCAGGGAGCCATCATGAATCGAATGCTGCTGCCCGTTCAATTCATCAAGCGATACAGCTCAGATGATCTGCTACCAGGCATTGCCAGATCTTGGCTGGATCGCCCTGACAACTGTTGTAGCTTTCGCAACTCTTGGCTTCACTCAGGTCTATTTCAGTTACGTTCCTTCAATTGAGCTGGAAGAAAGAGGAGGCAAGCTACTCGGATTCTCCCATCAAAAGATTGGCGGATTGCCGCAGCTGACAAGCTGCTACTGTTCTCCTATATCGTAGGCCCCTCAGGTGCCGGAAAATCAACCTTGCTGCGTTTGTTGCTGAGGTTTGAAGAACCCACTAGAGGAAGCATCTGGTATGACGATGAAGAGCTGAGCTCCCTGGACCTTCAATCTGTTCGCAAACAATTGGGTGTGGTCATGCAGGACAGCGATGTGCCAGCCAGCACCATCGGAGAAATCATCGCAGGAAACTATCCATTGCCGATAGAGACCATCTGGTATGCTGCCGTCATGGCAGACCTTGACCTGGACATTGAGGATATGCCTATGAAAATGGATACACTCATGAACCACGGTGCACCGACACTCTCAGGCGGGCAACGCCAACGCCTGAAGATTGCCAGAGCGATTGCAGCCAGGCGTCGTATCCTTCTGTTTGACGAGTCAACCAGTGCTTTGGACAATGTGTCACAGCGAATAGTGGCTGAGAACCTCGGAACCTATCAGATTACACGAATAGTGGTAGCACATCGTTTGAGCACGATACGAGATGCCGACTGGATATATACACTCGATAAGGGCGAAATCGTCCAACAAGGAACCTTTGCCAGCCTGTACGAGACAGAAGGATTGTTTCGGCGCATGGCCAAACAGCAGCTGCTTCAACGGTAATTGGAATTTTTTGACTAACGCTACCTTACTGCTTCGCTAGCAATCTTAACCGGGCCGTGCATGGCAAGAAAAATACAAATGAAGCGATGGACAATAGAAACCGGGGATAACGACAACGCCTCGGTAGCCGTTGCCAATCTCCTGATTGCGCTTGATGTACGAGTTAATCAAACCACGATCGAGCGCTGTCTTGAATTGCATTATGCGTCAGACCCGGATTCAGGTTGTCGGTCTATCTTGTCGCAGCCCATAGCGAGGCCATTCGGAATTTTCTCATTGTCTGAAATAGGTCTTGCCTACTCCCTGTCAGGGTTGCTGATACTATTCTTCTCGTTGCAAGGTACGGCACCGGAGGCTGTCAGTGTAGCTCTGTTGCTCGCAGGTGTTTTGGCATTGCCTGCCATTGCGTATCTTACCTTCTACCAGTTTGCTGTAGGTCAATGGTGCAAGGTCTGTGTGTTGTTTCATGCACTGGTCGGCTTCGAAATTGTATTAGCTACGTCTTATGTACTGAGTAATGCGGTGCCCGTCCCCCAATGGCAGGACTGGTTACTGATAGTCACAGGGGTCGTTTGCGTGGTGGGCGTATGGCTCGTTGCAAACGTTGCCGCTGAGGATTATGCAAACCGCACCTGAAGAGCAAGCCCACATCTGCATATATTCATCGTTGAACTGCCATCATTACAGGAGTGTACATCGTGAACTGGAGAGGTACATTCGACGCTATGAAAAAAAATATCCATAGAAATTGTATTACTGATACAAAACGATGAACACCATCGGGAAATTTGCAAAGTCATTTATGGATTGGCAAAACACCGATCTGAAAGTGCTGCCTACAAGGCTTATAGGGAATGGGGGTAATACGATTCGCCTGATCAACAACAACTTCAACAATGGCAGAACCAGTATGGCCTAAGCGACGCTGAGTTCCTGTCAGATAACGAATTACGATATCTGCAGCGTATTACAGAAGAGGCTGAAATTAACTTTACTCCGCTCATCAGCGTTGACGATCATGAACTTGTGTTAGATGGAATGACAGCTGCACATGCCTTGGGACGCTGGATGCGCAAATATCATTCGTAAACCCTGATGAATTCAGCGATGACACGCCGCAATTGACTGTCGCTTACGCCAATAGTTGTCATATCGGTGGCTCAACGTCGTGGACGCTCACGCCTGACGATATTCGACATTGTTAGAAGCTTCGCGTTCTAACAATGTCGTAATTTCCTGTCCCGGTAATGGTCGACTAATGAGGTACCCCTGCACTTCGTTGCAACCCAGTAAATCAAGCGTGGTCAATTGCTCGCTAGTCTCAACACCTTCAGCTACCACCAGCAGCCTTAAAGTATGTGCCATATTGATTACCGATTCAACTATGGCTCGGCTGCGCTCACTTGTCTGCATGGCCACGATGAACGATCGATCAATCTTTACCGCATCGAGCGGTAACTCAGCCAATAACGCCAACGAGGTATACCCGGTGCCGAAGTCATCCATTGAGATGCTAACCCCGGCATCATGCAACTGGCCCAATGCGACACGGGCACGTTGTGGAGATTGAATAATTGAGGTTTCAGTCAGTTCTATTTCAAGGCGATGCGGTGCAAGTCCAGCATCCTTACACGCTGTCAGTATATGAGAGACAAGCCCGGAGTCCCGCAACTGTGAAGCCGACAAGTTAACCGAGACTGACATCTCGGCTACCGATAGTTTATCCCATTCAACGATTTGCGCCAGAGATGCTTCAAGAACCTGATGAAATATGGACCTGATAAGGCCATTGGTTTCAGCAACAAGAATGAATTTGTCGGGTGGCACGAATCCTCGTGTCGGATGGTTCCATCGTATCAATGCTTCTGCGCTTTTTATCGAGCGCTTGGTCAGATCAAATTTTGGCTGAAAGTACACCTCGAAAGCTCTTTCTTCAACAGCGCTGTATAGATCGGACTCAAGCTGAAGATACTCTCTGGATAACTTTTCCATGTCGGAAGAGGCAAAAAAGTAAGCAACTTTTTCTGGCTGTTCAGCTGCTTCAAGTCGTGCTCCAATGGCTGATTCCAACAAATCCGGGCCGCTTGATCCACACTGTGGATACAAGGCAACACCGATGTTGAAGCCTGGATATATTTTCTCGCCATCCACTATTACCGGATCCAGTAGCAGCCTTCGCATACGTGTTATCACTGGTAGTGCATGATCCGGTTCGGCTAAATCAGAGAGCAGGATGCCATAATCATTTTCAGTTAGATGAGAGATACTATGCGCCTCATTGATTTGAGTAACAATGTCACTGGCCCGCAAATCATCCTGAATTCGATTTATGATGTTTTTGATAAGCGATTCACATTGCTGATGACCCAGCGATGATGTCAAACGCTTTAAATCCTTAATCTCTATGGATACGATTCCCATTGAACGTTGTAAGCGATCCGCACGTAGAATTTCACTCTCGACAGCATGCATGAACAACTGGCGTCGAGGCAATTGAGTGAGTACGTCATGGCTCAATAACATCTCCACTTCTTCTTTATGCTTGTACACCATAGCTTGGACCGCATCTGCCTGTGCAGATCTAGAGGCTGGCGCCTGCGATCCTGATTGCGTGGTTGGAGGGGAGAGCTCCGTTTCACTTTTCGCAACAGGTGCTTTGGGCAAATCATCCGAGTTTACACTTACACCATCTTCGCCAGAAAACTCATCTTCGTTGGCAGCACTGCTTGCCGCTAATAGCTTCAATGTATCCGGATCATAAGCTACCACTCTGTTGCGACCAGCTTCTTTCGCTGCATACAGTGCCTGGTCAGCCCTTTCAAGCAGCTCTTTCAAATCGACTGTATCCGTCTCTGACTGATACTCGGAAATACCGAAACTGGCGCTAAGTTTCGACACTGGAACTGTTATATCAGTTGATAGCGCGTGTACTGCTTCGCGCAAACGCTCAGCCATCGCAAGTCCGTCACGCTCATTTGTATCAGGCATGATCACCACAAATTCCTCGCCACCGTACCTGCCGACTATGTCTTGCTCACGGGTGACCAGTTTCATCGTCGCTGCCACCGCACAAATGACCTCATCGCCGATGCCGTGACCATATGTATCGTTGATAGCCTTGAAGTGATCTATATCCAGCATCAGGCAAATCAGTGGTGTTGACTGACGAACAGAAGTCTCCAACTGATTTTCAAACTGCTCAATCAATTTACGCCGGTTGAGGAGGCCGGTTAGTGGATCTAGCCATGCCAGCACTTCAAGCTCGCGATTTTTCTCTGATATGGATTCTTGAGACTTCTTCAGCTGGTTCAACATGACAGACAGGTCTCTGTTCTTCTTCTGCATTGCGCTCATGTCGTTGAGAGTTACCATGACACCGCTACGCGTAGGATCCTCCTCCCCAACCAGTGTGCAACTCACAACGATCATTCGTTCAACACCCTTGTCACCGAGATATAGACTATGCTCAGAGATACCCATTCCTGTATGCAGGGCTGTCGCCCACGGTGCTCGCCAGGTTTTATCCTTAATCCAGGGCCAATCGTCTAACTGTTTGCCAACAAGGCCGTTAGGCGACAGCTTGATCATACGTGCGGCTGCCTGATTACTCAGCATGATGCGCAGGTTATTGTCCAGGATTATCACGCCTTCGGAAAATAGATTAAATGCCGAATTGACACGCCCGGGAACCGCACGGCTCGGATCCAGTTGCAACAAGGCGCGACGTAAAAACACCAGGAATACAAGGAAAGTACCGCCTATAAGAAAGCTGAAGTAGGCAAGATCGGTAGAGATCTGTGTTAACGGTCTAAATGCTATATGGAGATTTCCCCAGGTGCTGACTCCTTCATAGATTGGCACAACCATGTATGAAATTGTCGACCGATTATCTAGCTTGTTTAACAGGTCGAGATTGCCGTTTTGCGCCAATACTGTGCCTGACGCGCGATTCAACGATGCAGCCAATGCGACATCGTTGCGTCTTACAAATTCCGACAACGCGTGCTGCAATGCAGGTGCTTCAGCTACACTGGCCAGTGTCGAAAGCTGCACTGCGAGTGATTCCGCGATTAATCTTCGTGCAGTTTGTCGCTCAAGTATGGGGTCTCCGCGAAGCTTCAAAATGTCAGCAATGAACAACATGCTCATCACGAGCAACGTCAGGCTAACAGCAAGTTTTATCGCATGCGAGCTATGTATATCACTTAACAGGGTTCGTAGTTTTTTCACCATAAGTTGTAACCACTGATCAGCGCGTCCCGGGAGCTCAAGAACCCTCATCTAGCTGTACGACCTGTCATGGATCAGCAGTCTGTATAGTCACGTTGCATTTCTGTCCGGCCACCAATTGACGATTTGAATTGTCCAGTAACATGCGAACGCCAAACGTGCCGCTACTAGAATCCAGCAATGGATCAACCACATCAACTACTGCCTGCACTACAGAGCCTCCCAATTCTGGTTGCACGCTTGCAAGGTCACCAACGGAGTATTTCCCAAATTCGCTAAGCGGCAAGACGACTTCGACGCGTAATGGATCAAGTTGGGCGATTGTCATAATCGGATTATCGTGTACAAACTCACCAGGAAAAGAGTGGTGTTCAACGACTACGCCGTCCACAGGACTACGAATAACCCTTTGAGCCAGAAAAGCTTCAGCGCGTAGTAATTCCAACTCCGATTGTCCTGTGTTGTCCATTGCCTGCTGCAAAGCGGCTCGAGCCACCCCGTGCTGAGCACGCGCGTCGTCCAGTTCTTGCGATGGCACCAACTGCTGGGCATGCAGATTTTCCGTACGATTGAGTACTAACTGTGCAAGTACCACATCCGCTTCGCGGGCAGTAATTTCGCCCATCATTTGTGAACGTGTACTGGCCTGCTCTACCTGTCGCTTTTCAACAGTGGACATAAGTCGTGCGACTACCTCACCCGCTTTGACCGTGGCACCTCGATCAACTTCCAGAGACTCAATCAGCCCCTGGGTTTCGCTCCCCAATTTCAGCACTACCATCGGCTCGATCAGGCACTCATAAGACTGTTGACCGACTTCTACGTCGGGTTCTTCCGGCATACTTTCCAGCTCTGAATCCGGTAACACCTCCGCGCTGAAGGCTGGCTTTACGAACAAGCCGGTCAGTATCAGGCTCAGCCCAAGAATCAGGGAACTGTATCTGTTGCGCGATGGTCGCTCTGTTGACACATTCCTATTCACTGCAGCCACCTACCGCCAGTGTGCGTTGCAGTTGAGTCTGTCCAGTAAACACCGCTACACGCTCATGGCAGTGGCGTTGTTCCACTTTTTTCTGAACGTATTGCAGCAACGCAGCCACTCCGAATGACGTCGGGCGCTGTCTTGTCTGTACCCGCCACGACAACACACCTAAAAACATTGGATTAAGTTCCTTTCTAAGTAATTCATCGTCTAGGGAGAATAAGTCTCGATACGAACCGGGTTCTCCCTGCCGAGCCGCTCGACCATGTAGTTGACGATCAACGCGCCGGGAGTCATTGATTTCAAGGTTAATGACATGCAATCCGCCGGCCGTAATGACAGTCTGGGCAGGCTTGATGTCAGTTCCCCTACCTGCCATGTTGGTTGCGACTGTTACCTGCCCTGCAAGACCCGCCTGTGCCACAGCGCTGGCCTCATCAATATCTTGCCTGGCGTTGAGCACTGTATGTTCAATACCTGATTGGCGCAAAACGCCACTCACCTGTTCAGACAACTTAACCGTTCTCGTGCCAATTAACACGGCACGCCCTGCGGCCTGTAGCTGGACTACCTGTTTAAGCAAGGTCATCAACTGCACTTCCCTTGACATTGTAATTAACGGTAGTAGTGCTCGTCGGGCAGTGGGCCTGACAGAGGGGATGGACAATACGCGCGGTCCGTAAACTTGCCGCAGTTCCTTGCGTGCCTCCCTAAGCGTACCGCTCATACCACTTAACCTGTAGTAACGAGCAAAATAACGTTGGAAACTAATCGCCGATACGGGATTGGATTCATCACTCAGGCTGCAACGCTCCTTAACCTCTAATATCTGATGCAAGCCGTGCTGTAAGCGCCTTTGCGGAGTGGCTCTGCCAGTAGACTGGTCTATCAGATCCACCCTGTCGTCCTGTACCAGATAGTCAATATCGCGTCGATACAGATGCAAAGCGACCAGTGCCTGACAAATTCGCTCAAAGCGAAAACGCTCAAGTTGCCATGATCCGACGAGCTGCGCCGTGCGCTCACGCACCACCAATTTCCCGGTGTCTGTCAATTGAGCACGTCCGATGTCGGATTCGAGAATATAGTGACTGGACTCTTCAAGATCTCGGGCAACCGCCAACGCAACAGCTGCCTCAGCCTTGGCGGTGTCATCCGCTGAAGTCGTTTCTGCAAGAATCAACGGGGTACGCGCATCATCAATGAGTACACTGTCTGCCTCATCTATTATTGCAAAACACAAGCCACGTTGCAGTGCAGGTAGCGGTGCCTCTTCCAGAAGGGGTCGAAGACGGCCAACAATTCCATTGCGAAAAGGACCCATCATGCGTACATCTCGCAGATAATCAAAGACGACCTGTTGGTGGGTGGCGTAGGTGATATCGCAAGCATAACCAGCACGTCTCATGGTGTCATCCTGGCTTGACAACACAACGCCCGAACTCAGTCCAAACCAACGGAATACGGGTGCCAGGCTGGAAGAGTCACGAGTCACCAGGTATTCATTGGTGGTAACTACGTGCACCGGAACACCAGCAAGCGCCATAACAGTCGCAGGTAATGCGGCCGTAACCGTTTTTCCTTCACCAGTTTGCATCTCAATGAAATGGCCAGCCAACAAGCACCAACCAGCATACAATTGCTGATCATACAAGCGAATATTCAGCGTTTGCTCCATGGCAAAACGTATCAACGCAAAGGCCCTGACGATATCTGATGTTGTCAGTTGCTGATTAGAAAGCGCATCCTTTATCTCAATCAGCATGCTATTTCGTGACGCCAAATCAAGGCTCTTGTAATTTTCTTCTACCTCATCAATGTCTCGAATACGATCCTGAAACGCCCTGAAGCTACGAAGCTGCGGATCTATCCGATGATGTATCCATCGTGAGCAGAGCTTATCCAGCTCGTCGAGGTTTGCATTCTCAGAGCGTTCGGGCCTCGTGCCCAGTCGAACCCCTGGTCGTGCTATGGACAGTGAGCTCGTCATACGCCATCACGCGACGGTAAACTACGCATTGCAAACTCGGTAAATCGCCTTGCCAATGTGTTAGCTTCCTGTTCGAATCGAACTTTCACTCGTGAGCCAATGAGATGCGCTCCCCCTGCAGCGCGTAAGGACAACTCAATATCAAACACTGGCTGATCGAGCATAACCTCGCCATCAATTGACGTTGCAGGCAACTTGCCGCCTCCCAGAGTGGTCAGTGCGGGGGCAGCGGCTCGACGGCTGGCTTTGGGTGTTTGGCGGGCAATCTGACTCACAGATACTTGCTCAGCCGCCGGCAAGGTGGGTAGGAGTATCGTTACATCGGGTTGTGACAAGTCCATCCCACCAATATCAGCTTCCGTTAAGGCAACACGAATAGTTCGTTGGTTGCCGGGCACAACATAACCCGCAACCGAGTTTGCAGGCAAAAAACGCCCTTCCAAAGTTGCGTATTCCTTTGTCAGGAACTGTCCGGCATTGCGTGCTACCACATGCATACCGTCCAAGCGTTGCCTGGCGAGCTTATAGCGAGACTGTACGGTTTCCCGTTGGTTTACAAGACGTTGATGTTCAACAGGATCTTCAAGCAACAATCCTGCACGTTCAGCATCAAGTTGATTCATCTCAGCCTGCGCTACCGCAACTTCTGTCTGCCAGTGCGCATCAACACAGTCAAACAGTCGTGTACCAGCTTCTACATTGCTTCCGGACTGAACATACAGTTTAGCCACCTCACAATCTTGTTCAATTCGTAAAACTGCCCCTTCTGGAAGCCAGACGACACCATTTGCCACCGTAACCCGAGGCAGGGGCACAGCGATTGCCACACCTGCAAGCAGAAACAAGGAAGTACCACCAACTATCAGCGCACGAGAGCGTGCAGTGGCGGGCTGACGCCCTACATAGGCTATGGCTTTGCATGCTGGTACAACGCCAGACATGACACAGATGTAAATAGCCAGCGCCGTCCCGAAGAAGAAGTACTGTGCTGATACTATCCATGCGATCACGATCATTAGTAATATTCGATAGACGCTGGATAGCACTCCGTAGCCAATCAGCCACAGCCTTTCTCGCTTATCCGTAAGTGTAATGTTGCTGGAATCATAAAATCCAGCCAAACCGGCAAGTCCACCTAATAAATACCGGCGTGAGCGTGAAGCGAGATTGGGTATTTCCAACCAGTCGGACAATATGTAGTAGCCGTCAAATTTCAGTAATGGATTACCATTGAACAACAACGTCGATGTGGTTCCGATTAGCATGACAGACAGCGCTGTGCTTTGAACCAATCCACTAGAGTTTATCCAGACAAGCGCAGCCATCGCGGCAAGAGTAATTTCCACGAGAATACCCGCTGAACTCACAAGCATGCGATGGTACTTGTTAGAAAATGCATTGGCTGCACTCGCGTCAACGTAAGGGTTCGGAATAAGAACCAACAACGCCAAACCGCACTCACGTACATCACCACCGTAGCGCTTGACAACGAGTGCGTGAGCAAGTTCGTGCAGTATTTTCATGACACTATATGCCGCTGCCATCAAAAGTAGCCTGGCTGGATCAAACACATTGTTGGTAGCCAGATAACTCGCAAGTGCAGACCATTGAGGTACCAGACAGAATAACGCCAGAAGCCACAGTGCCAACATGCTGAAGGCCAGCGGTTTAAAGCAACCCCTGGGAAACTGTCGGTCAAGGTATGTAACCAGTCGATCCGGATCCATCAAACCCACTCTCAGATAGAGAGGGTTCCAAAGTCGATTTCGGCTGTCCTGCTGACGCATACGATCTCGCCGACCCAGCAATTGGTCCGTGGCAAGCCTTGCGTCCACAATCAGCAAGTCTGCCTCGTGCAATCGTGCTAACAGTGCAATGACATCTCCTTGTGAAGGTGCTTGCTCGCCTTGTTGAGCAAGACATGCCGCCCAGAGTTCCTGCACTTTTAAACGACCATCGAAACGCGCTACAAACTCGTACGCTGTTGCACTCATCCGATGCCAACTACGCGTAGACGCCCTGTGCAAAACATAATGTGGTTTCAGTCGGTATACATGACGGGAAACACTTACGTCGGGCGCCAACGACGGTTTTAGTTCCTTTATTCGATACCAGTTTTCGTTAAACAGTGAGTTCAGATTCATCCGAGCCATTCCCAGAATTTGTGCCGAAACCAGTTAGTAAACTTATGCGTTGCAATCCATAGTATTGAAGCCTCACCAACTAATACCTTTCCAGTACCTGTCTGGCCGGGCAACAACTGTACACCTGCAGTTTGTAAATTGGCTTCAATGCGGAACAGATTTGCCCCGTTCTCGGCAACACTAATGGGATGTATCGCCGTAACCGAGAAATGAATAGGATCGCCAGGTAGCGCTCGGAGTGACAATTGCCCAGAGTGACCTACATCTATGCTGGTGATATCTGTTTCATCTACCATCAGGTGAACTTCATAGCCCTCCGGCGGTGCAAGCTCCATAAGGGTCTGCCCACGTTCCACCGGAGCGCCTGTCATTTGTGACAAGTCACCACTGACAATGACACCAGAGACGGGGGCTCGTACTGTAGAGCGAGCCAGATGGCTTGTCACTAAATCAAGTTGTGCGCTCACTTTTTGAGTGCTCGTATTAAGCATTGCCATTTTGCGACGATCAGAAGCCGCCATAGCTGCGCGCGACTCAGTTGACACAGTGGCGAGCTCATTTTTCCATCGAGACTGCTCTACCTCCAATTCACCGGTATCCAGCACAACAAGAATGTCACCGCTCTTGACGATGTCTCCTGCATCCTTTGTCACTGATTTTATATAGCCATCACGCGGGGCCGCAATCACTCGTCGCTCTAACGGTACAAGCTGGGCGGTTGCTTGTATTTTGTGGGGAATTTGCACGACGACTGAAGCCAGCAGTAAGGATACTAATGCCACGACACCAAACTTGGCCTTCATCTGACGTGGCTCGATGCCCCACCTTAGCGTATGCCTGATGGTATCTTTTGCGTGTGCCAACAAGCTGCGTTCACTCAAGCTCCGGGTTTCAATGAGCGGAGCCATTGCCTCCGTTATATTGCTAATCAGCTGCAAGGTAAGTCTAGACATGTTGATGCTTGACTCGCGTTCTATACAAAGAACCGCGTTGCAATTACCTTGATGGCATACCGGAATAGACACTATCTGGGAATCCAGTTTGCCTGCGATTAACAGCCGATGGGCTTGCAGGGCGCCCTTGCCTATATTCAATGAAGTTGTAACGACAAGTTCGTCCTTTTCACGAACTTCCTGCATCACTGCGGCCAGAAGATCAGTTTCGCTTGTGCGTATGTTGACATCAGCTTGTTGAGAAATTGCAGCAACCCTGGTGCCGCTTCGATTGCACAAACCGAATGAAACACGAGTACATTGCAACCGGCTTTTGATCGCATTGGCAGCAGCGACAAGTCCACCCTCAAGGGTCGCCTGCTCACTAAATTCCGCCAGTACTTGAAGCAGTGTCGATTGACGCTTCGCCAGCAACTCCGTATTTGAGGCGTCTATAGATTTGCTATGTTTGGACTTGGGCCACAGCATCTCTTTGGTCGCATCGTAACCATGCAATTTTGATGTTATTCTGGACGTATCAATGCCACTAGGCTTGGCAGATGTTGTGGTTGATCTAGGCAATTCAGTCATAACGTAATCCACTGATCAGCGCAATGGTGTCGCAACTCTGTAATGCTTGCCTAAAGGTTATCGACCCGCAGCCTGACAACTGAATATGTGAACTGGTTAAAAGCATGTGTAATCAATCTTCGTTGTCCTCTTTTTCCCTGAGCACCGGAATTGGATCAAATGATCGCCAAAGCGGTGAGCTGGAGGCCGCTGCTGATAGCAAGATACCCGTATTGAGAAGCCAAACAATCAAGCTGGCAGTGATCACAACAGTTGCTCCTGAACCCGCTGCAAGTATCAATTCCTGTTGCATCTGAGCGTCCCTCTCACCTTCATTTGTATCAAGGGAGGCGTTCCCCAGTCCGCTCTGCGAACCGGGAGACAATGTCAGACGAAAGGCAGGTAATTCAAAAACATCTATCGCTATATCACTCAGCAATTGCGAACGTCTCTCAGCCCCGGCAAGTAACTTAAGCAAGCGTTGCTTATCAGTAATAGGAGAATTCACTTGACTGGATGTTGGCGTTTCGACGTCTTTAAGTGTGAAAAGCTCAGTACCGAGTAGTCTCTCCACCTCTGCCTTTCGCCAATCTACAGATTCATTCGCGTTACTTTTAACGCTCTCATTTGTCTCTGGAGAAACAGACTCAGAATCAACGTTCAAATTAAATACCGACAGTCCAGCGACTGACAGAAACGCTTTATTACTGCTAATAAAACGTTCGCCAGAATCCGCACCATAGGTAGTCACAGACTCGGTAGGTAGAGCTTGCCCTATCTCAGGTAGCGGCTCGTCACCCTCGCCGTCATCCCGTACGAAAATTTCCAACACTGCTGTTGATGTCTCCCCTTGTAAATCAACCAGCGTTATTTCAAGCGTATAGCTACCAGCGGATATAGCCTGCTTCTGTGAAAGCTCTTGAGTTTGGCTATCGACCACAAAAAAGTCTTGTGCACTTCCGCCGACTACTTGTACTTCCACGGTGTCACCAGAGTCTGGGTCCAGTATGTTTAATTTAGTGACGCTGCCTGCAAATCCATTAACAGTTGAAACTTTCGTTGTTTGCAAGATGGGCGCTTCGTTCACATTGTCGACAATCACCGCGATCTGCTGAGTCGTTGCCTGGGTACCATCACTAACCTGAACTACAAGCCTGTACTCGTTGTTCTGATTGCCATCAACAGGGTTCTCGAAGTCGGGGCTTGAGGTGAAGCGCAATGTGCCGGTGGAGCTGTCGATTTCGAAAAATCCCGCATCATTCCCCGATATAATTGAATAGGCTGGCCTGTCTGCCTCATCGACATCTGTTGAGGTAATGGTGCCCACAGTGGCGGTGTTCTCCACCACACTGAAGGTGGCACCCGAATCTATCACCGGCGCATCGTTACTGTTGGCCACACTGAGGGTAAAGCTCTGCGTATCACTTAACGAGCCACTATCGGTAACGACCAATACTACGGCATGATCGCCCACCTCGGCGTTGACCGGTGTGCCGCTGAGTGTTGCCGTTCCATCTCCGTTATCGGTCAGCGTCAGCCAGGTCGGCAGTGTGCTGGCGGTGATGCTCAGTGTGTCGCCAGAATCCACATCCGAGGTGATTACGTTGTAGGTATAGACCGTGTCCTCGGTGGTCGAGGTAATCCGGGTGGATGTAAACACCGGTGCTTCATTAACATCTTCCACCGCGATAGTAAAACGGCGAGTGGCCTCGGAGCCATCGCTGGAAGTGGCTCTAACATCAATACTGTGACTACTGGCCGCTTCACGGTTCAACGCACCGGCTACGGTGACCACGCCAGTTGAGCTGTCAATGGCAAAGAGACCACCGGCATCGCTGTCCAGCGAGTACACAATACTCTGCCCGGCATCGCCATCTGTGGTTTGTGCCGTGAGACCTACCGTACTACCAATGGTACTGTTCTCATTAACGGTATCAGCGGTCGTATCCGTATCACTGATCGGCGCCAGATCTTCATCAGCTGTATCGGTAACCGTCACCGTGATCGCCTGGGTGTCCACCGCACTGCTACCGTCAGTGACCTGTACCGTCAGGTCGTAGATATTGTTAGTGCCGATGTCTCCGGGAGTTTCAAAATCCGGGGCGGCGACAAAAGACACCGCACCACTGGAAGCATCAATACTGAACAAACCACCGTCGTTACCGGCGACGATCGAGTAGGTGGCTGTATCGCCAGTACCATTGGCGTTGTCATCATCGGTAGAGGTGATCGTGCCCACACTGGTGTTGTTCTCCACCACACTGAAGGCGGCGCCAGAATCAATCACCGGCGCATCATTGCTGTTAGCCACAGTGATGGTAAAGCTCTGCGTATCATTCAGCGAGCCGCTATCGGTAACGACCAGCACCACCGAATGATCGCCCACTTCGGCGTTGACCGGTGTGCCACTGAGTGTTGCTGTGCCATCCCCGTTATCGGTTAGCGTCAGCCAGGAGGGAAGCGTGCTGGCGGTAATGCCCAGTGTGTCACCAGGATTCTCGTCCGAAGCGGTGATGCTATAAGTGTAGGCAGCATCTTCGGTGGCTGAGGTAGTCTGGGTAGAGGTGAATGTCGGCGCCCGGTCTTCAAGAATAACCTGAATATGGGCAGAAAATTCAGACGTATCACCGTAATCACTTGCCCCGTTAACAACCGTCGCCGTCGCTGTGACGTACTCACCAACGGCTACATTTGCACTAAGCGTTTCAAAGATCGCCAGATTGCCAGATCCATCAGATGTTTCTTCAATGAAGCCCAAGTACTGGCTGCCTTCACCGTAGCCGCTACCGTCCGCAGAACTGCTAGCAAAGAACTCTATGCGATAGTCAGTATTAGCTGTTGAGTTCAGTGAGCCGGTCACTGTTACCTCGCTGGACTCATCGGTATCCGCATTAGTCAAAACCGGGAAATTCTGAGTACGATTGGAACCAGCGTCGGTGTCATCAGCGTCGTTGGCTGAAACACCGGCCGTACCGATATCAATACCAAGCCCCGCATTGTCTTGAATACTGTTTCCCAATATCGCATTATCAACAGCTGCGCCTCCTGAGACCAGGATTCCATTGCTGAGGTTGTTGGCAACTGAGTTTCCCTGTCCGGCCGTAGTCCCACCGATCAAGTTGTCATTGGACTCAATCAATAAGCCATTGGCCTCGTTGGCAACTGCACCAGTGCCGGGCACATCAAGGCCGATGAAGTTACCCTGCACGACATTGCTCGAAGAGCCGGAGAGTATGTAAATGCCGTGTTGCTTATTGCCGCTAATAGTGTTTCTGCCAGCACTCGTACCTGTACCTATTGTGTTACTGCCAGAAGAAATCTGAAGACCTGATCCTGTATTGCTGAGCGCTGACAATCCGATAAGGGAAAGACCGATAGTATTGCCGTGTACATCGTTCAAGGTAGACCCGGCATCGATGAGAATACCGTGCCCCGCGTTGCCCGAAATCAGATTGTAATCATCGTTTGTCGTATTACCACCAATTTGAGTAGCTGAACTGTTGTTGGTAAGCCAAATGCCACCCGCTTGATTTGCATTGGCTGTCGTGCCAGCAGAATCTGTTCCGATAGTGTTACCCGAGATAACCGTACCAGTCGTGCCGGCACCATCGATGGCAATACCATACAGTGTATTGCCCGATATCAAGTTGCCACTCGCTCTATCACTACCGATGGTAGTACCAGTGGCTCCTTGTAAAACGTGTACCCCGTATTCAGTATTGCCCAAGGCGGGGCGTGCGGTATCATCAGAGCCAAGTATATTGGCCTCAACAATGGTGTTATTCGCAATTGTGCCTTCTATGTAGATACCGGAGCCGCCGTTGGCAGCTATTAAATTGCCTTGGCCAACACCAGTATTACCAATGCGAGTACCGTTACCCCCCAAAATCTCGATGCCATGTCCAGTATTGCCCAAGGCTCCAGTGCCACTCAGATTGGTACCTACCTGATTGCCTAATATTAAATTGACATCCGTTCCAGCACCATTGATCGATATGCCAGCACCCCCATTTCCGGAAATAGTATTGCCAAATCCTGCTGTACTGTCCGCACCAATTTGTGTGAACGCGGCACTGTTACCAATCCATATGCCATCGGAACCATTGCCCAGATTCAACGTTCCAGTGACATCCAGGCCGATAATATTCCCACCTAATGCATTAAATGCGGTGCCTACATCCGAGATATAAACACCTGCTTGTGTATTACCAGATATCAAATTACCTTCGCCAACACCCTGGTCCCCACCGATAACATTGACCAATGAACCATTCTTCAAAACGATGCCTGACTCGCCATTGCCAACGGCCGATGTGCCGCTACTATCAGTGCCTATTCGATTGCTATGCAAGATGTTGTTACTAGATCCATTTACGAGAACACCAGCAGCCGTATTCCCGGAAATCACGTTGTGGCCGCCCGCCACACTGGAACCAATTTGATGAGAATTAGCAGTCTGACTGATTTCAATACCATTTTCACCATTGGGAAGAGCTTCCAGGCCGTTTGCTTTAGTTCCTATATAGTTGCCAACAATCTGGCTAGTATCGGTCTCGGAACCCTTGATCTCGATACCGTTGCCCGTGTTTCCTGAAATAACATTCCCTTCATTGCTAACCGCCCCACCAATAGTGCTGTGCTTTGAGCCATCAGCTATCAATACGCCAGCGTTGCCATTGGACATAGCTGCTGTGCCACTAACTTCCAAGCCTATATAGTTTCCAACAACTCTATTGAAATCTGTACCAAGACCACTGATAAATACACCATCCTCCTGATTTCCAGAAATCAAATTTCTAGCGTTTGATTCTGGTCCCCCGATAATGTTGATCTCGGCACTGCTAAAAATATAAACACCATAGTCCAGATTTGGAATGGCAGTTGTGCCGGACAAGCTCGTACCGATGTGGTTGTTGTAAACCAGATTGTAAATGGTGTTTGTGTCACGAATAATAAGTCCGGAAGTGGTGTTGCCGGAGATCAGATTACCGTCATCAACGCCCAATCCACCAATTTTATTTGTGGCAGAACCGAACTCCAACTGCACACCAGCTTGAGTGTTGGGCAAGGCAATTGTTCCAGTGATATCGGTGCCAATGTGATTTCCAAAAACGTCATTGCTGTCCGCGCCTCTAATCGTTATACCATTGCCGGTATTGCCCGAAATTATATTTCGTTCCGACGTCAAACTTCCGCCAACAATATTGTTTTTGGCATCATTCTGAATAAATATGCCATCACCGCCGTTTGCAAGGGCGGCTGTGCCGTTAGTTGCTGTTCCGATAAGATTGGCTACAACAGAATTTCCAGTGGTCGAAACATCTTTAATCGAAATTCCCCCGGCGCCATTGCTTGAAATCACGTTGCCTGAACCAGCAATACCGATAGCATTGTCGCTGGCACCGGTTGAGACCAATACACCAAATTCTGAGTTAGCACTGGCGGCAGTTCCAGCTTTGTTGGTACCAATGCTATTGCCGTCTATGACGTTATCAGTTGTACTTGCACCGTTCATTGTGATGCCAGAACCCGTATTGTCACTTATATGATTATTAGTCACGGTATTGTTAGATGCACCTGCTTCAATACGTACACCGGAATAGCTAGTTCCACCGAGTAAGCCATTCCATTTTATGGTGTTGTAATCAATAGTGTTCCCAGTGCTGCCCGTTCCCGTGATCAGGATGCCATCCTCTCCACTGCTATTGATTACGTTCTGCAGGGCAACTGAGCCATCACCAATGTTGACACCAGAGGAATTAACAATCGCAACTCCATGGGTATCATTGGAAATCGTGCCGACGTCGCCTATGTTCACACTATAGATGGACACATTTGAGGTTGATTCAATGTGTATCGCTGAGCCAGCAAAGAGTGTAATTTCAATGCCCTCTATGACACTTCCATCACTACCTGCGCCAAGTTTCAGACCGTCGGCTGTACTACCCGCAGAAGTTCCATCAAGAACAATAGTAGCTGCGCCATCCAGGGATATCTGAGATATTATGGTTGGTAAAGCACTCGTTGGAGAGATGGTTCCAGTGACGCTGAAATCTATCGTGTGTGGACCACTTGCTGCGTTGTCGTTGGCTTGCGTAATTGCCCACCGTAGAGAGCCAGCTGACGCGCTATCACCGGTATTATCTACAGTGTATATTGCAAGAGACCCAGCATAGTCATTCAGCAGACGAGCCCCGAGCGTGGCATCAGACTCGACGGATCCGCTGCGATACTCCAGCTTCCAATCCCCACCCAGGACGGCGTTACCGGTGAGGTTGTCTGATGCGGCAATGTCGACACACATCAGTTGTCCCAGTACAGTAGCAAACTCACGCCCGGCAGTTGATCCTGCAAGATCACATCCATAAATCAATAAATCAGCTTCGCTGGTTAGTTGAGCGCTCCAGCTACTGATTTGCTCAGCCCTCACCAGCAGGGTTTGTTCATCAAGCAATGTGCTACCCAGTAGCAACTGTGCATCCTCACCATGCGAAAACAAATGCACCGTGGCCACAGATTCATGCGCATCCAAAATGGCGCTGATCTGATCGAGACCATCCTTGTTGGCGTCCAGAAACACAATAACGCGGTTGGCATCAGAATCTTCTTGCAATTGCGAGGCGATCCAGTCCGCACCCTCAACTGAGCGATCAACAATTACCAGTTCTACGGCATGAGTCTCAGCTTGCGAATCTTGTACTTGTGTCTCTGCTCTGGCGGCACTGTTTAGTGGCGTTACGTGGGAAGATTGATTGCTTGACTGTGCGGCATCAAACAACGCGCCCGTGAACAACGAAGCCGCATCTGCAGAGAACAGCACGCGAGGCTCAAGCGCTTCGAGACTGAATCTCTCTGCGGAACATTGTGTTATTTTTCGGCTTGATTTTGGCATGGTCAAAAATAGGCGATGGACCTACTGTAAATTCAGGTTCGTCTCATTAGTTCGCAGAGCCGCTGACCATTTTTGCAGAAATCACGAAGTTATAGCGGGCGAATAGCAGCGAGTGACCAACAGAGTATCGGCTGATCCATTCAGATTCTGTGCCCGATTCAAAGGCAATCTGAGAAAGCAATCTATTCTGTGCATCGAGGCGCAATAATGCACAACAAGCCGACAGATTCACATGAACCTATGCCCGATACTCTATGGTTGGTTCTGGTTACGCGGTAGACAGATGTCGAAGTGGACCAACTCGATCAGGCTATCGTCGTCACAATTTTCATTGCCCTATCTGATCTCTGAACTGTGCAGGGCTGTTACCTGCGAGCTGCCGAAACGCAGCATAAAATGTAGACAGGGATCGAAAACCACTATCCAATGCGATACTGATAATCTTTGCGTCTGTTTCTGCTAACAACATTAGGGCACGACAAACCCTGACAGAGGTGATATGCGCCTTTACGGTGGTGCCAATGATTTTCTTGAATAGCGTGTTCGCATAATTTTCAGACACTGATGCTGCATTGGCCACGTTACCCAATGTAATTGGATCGGCATAGTGCGCAGCAATAAAACGCAGCATTTTTTCGAAATGCACAATCGCATTGCCACCAATTCGCACACCTTCAGACCCTTGACGAAGTGGAGATATGAGTTCCCAACCCGCCAGGGAGAGTCGCGTAATTCTCGTTTGCATTTCCAGGCAATGAAGGCGACTCATTTGATCTGTGCCTGCTTTATCTCTCGTGCAAGTCGCTCCACCAAGGAATTGTCCCCACGCTGTGTTTCGGTGGCAACACCACCTGCCAGAATAGCTTCGACAAATTGTTGGGCCTCTTGCGCAGGATCCGGGAAAGCTTCCGGAAGGCAGCAGCAAGCTCCTGAAGGAGGACTTGTCCCAGTTGGAGGGTCGCAAGCAAGACGCTACCAATGCGGCCTTTATGCAAAATTGTACAACACTTTTTTACAGGAGTATGAGATCTTTGTAGAAGGCTACTGAGGGCTTGATAACGCACCGCTTTGATGCAAACTGCTGGTAAACAAAGACGCTCAGATAATCAAGGCGGGCACGCGTATGCCAGTTCATCACGCGCCCGGTTACTCAGCTTCCTCATTAGTAGCGCGTGCGAGTTGGTGGGCAGACATACGCCACATGTTCAGCGTATGCCTGCCGAACCGTCGAATATCAGGCAGCGTTCGCAAGGTTGCGCAGCACATAGTGCAGCACGCCACCATGTTCGATGTATTCGATTTCAATCGCTGTATCGATCCGGCATTTCAGCATGATCTCTTTAACGGTCCCATCGGCCATCTCGATCTTGCACGGCAGCTCTTCCAAGGGTTCGACATTGTCGAGCCCGGTGATAGTGACCGTTTCCTCGCCGGTCAGGCCCAGCGTTTTGCGAGAGTCTTCGCCAGTGAACTCGAACGGTATAACGCCCATGCCCACAAGGTTCGAACGGTGGATACGTTCAAAGCTCTCGGCGATCACGGCTTTGACGCCGAGCAGCATCGTGCCTTTTGCCGCCCAGTCCCGAGATGATCCGGCACCGTATTGCTCACCGCCAAATATCACTGTTGGCGTGCCCACTTCCATGTAAGCCATGGCGGCATCGTAGATCGAGGTTTGCTGGCCGTCAGGGCCTTTCGTGTAGCCACCTTCGACGCTATCGAGCATTTCATTTTTGATGCGGATGTTAGCAAAGGTGCCACGCATCATGACCTCGTGGTTGCCTCGGCGCGAGCCATAGGAATTATATTCTCGTATGGGCACCTGCCGATCCCGCAGATACTCACCCGCTGGCGTCGTGTCCTTGAATGAACCTGCCGGACTGATGTGGTCGGTGGTGATCATGTCTCCGAGCATGGCCAGCACTTTCGCCTCTTCTATATTGTCAATGGTGCCGGGCTGTTCGGACATTCCCTGAAAATAAGGCGGGTTCTGGATATAGGTCGACTGTAGCGGCCAGTCATAAGTTTCCGCATCCGTCGTTACTACGCTCTGCCATTTGTCGTCGCCTTTAAACACATCGGCGTATTTCGACTGGAACGCTTCGCGGGTTACGGTCGCTTCGACTAGTTCTGCGATTTCCTGCGTCGAGGGCCAGATGTCTTTCAGGTAAACGTCTTTGCCATCCGGCGTCTGAGCAATCGGATCAGAGGCCAGATTGATGTCCATGGTGCCAGCAAGTGCATAAGCCACAACCAGCGGTGGCGAGGCCAGATAGTTGGCCCGCACATCAGGCGAGATACGGCCCTCAAAGTTGCGATTGCCCGACAGGACAGAAGTTGCGACCAGATCGCCATCAGCAATCGCTTTGCTGATCTCGGGCTGCAACGGACCGGAGTTGCCGATGCAGGTGGTGCAGCCGTAGCCCACGAGGTTGAATCCGATTTTATCAAGATCCACTTGCAGACCAGCGGCCTCAAGGTATGCCGACACTACCTGAGAGCCAGGGGCCAGGGATGTTTTCACCCAAGGCTTACGATCGAGACCCAAGGCGGCGGCTTTACGTGCTACCAGCCCTGCGCCAATCATGACATAAGGGTTGGAGGTGTTGGTGCAGGAGGTTATTGAGGCGATGACGACGTCGCCGGATTCCAGATCGTAGTCTTCGCCTTCAACCTTTACTTTCTTACCCATGGGGCGTTTGAACGCGTTTTTCATTTCGCTGTTGAAGGCCTCTTTCGCACCGGTCAAGGCTACGTAGTCCTGCGGGCGCTTGGGGCCAGAAATAGCTGGCACAATGGTACCCATATCGAGCCCCAGCGTGGAGGTGTAGACGGGGTCGTATTCGCTGTCTCGCCACATGCCGTTTTCCCGGGCGTAGGCTTCGACCAGCGCGATGCGCTCCTTGTCGCGACCTGTGTTTTCCAGATAGCGAAGGGTTTCGGAGTCGATCGGGAAAAAACCGCAGGTTGCACCGTATTCAGGTGCCATGTTGGCGATCGTCGCACGGTCTGCCAATGGCAGGTTGTCGAGGCCGTCGCCATAGAACTCAACGAATTTGGACACCACGCCGTGGGCTCGCAGCATTTCGACAACTTTCAGCACAAGGTCGGTGCCTGTAGTGCCTTCCATCATCTTGCCGGTTAGCTTGAAGCCAACGACCTCGGGGATGAGCATGGAAATGGGTTGACCCAACATCGAAGCCTCAGCCTCTATACCACCGACTCCCCACCCAAGAACAGCAGCGCCATTGACCATCGTGGTGTGGCTGTCTGTGCCAACGAGCGTATCGGGGTAGGCCACATCAAATCCGTTCTGATCCTTGTCGGTCCAGACGGTCTGGCTGAGATATTCAAGATTCACCTGGTGGCAGATGCCGGTGCCTGGTGGCACAACGCGAAAGTTGGAAAAAGCGGATTGGCCCCACTTGAGGAAGGTGTAACGCTCAAGGTTTCGCTCATATTCGCGATCCACGTTCATCTGGAAAGCACGCGGGTTGCCGAACTCGTCAATCATGACCGAATGGTCGATGACAAGGTCTACAGGATTAAGCGGGTTGATCTGTTGGGCGTCGCCACCCAAGGCGACAATGCCATCGCGCATGGCGGCAAGGTCGACCACGGCGGGCACGCCGGTAAAGTCCTGCATCAGCACGCGGGCTGGACGATAGGCGATTTCGCGGGGGTTCTGGCCACCTTTGTCAGCCCATTCTGCGAAGGCCTTGATGTCGTCAACCGAGACAGTCTTGCCGTCCTCGAAACGCAGCATGTTTTCCAGCACGACCTTCAGTGCGGCTGGCAATTTGGTGAAATCGCCCAGGCCCGCAGCGCTCGCTGCGGAAATCGAATAATAGTCAATCGAGGTATCACCCACTGTCAGCGTCTTGCGCGTCTTGGCGGAGTCTTGTCCAACGGTTATGGTCATATCGGTGTGTCCTGTGCAGTGACGGAGTTGATTCTATGTGCGTAAATTCTGTTGCACCCTAAGGTTAGCCATAGGCCTTCACTTTGCCGCTTTGAACGTCGCAGCACGGACTATTCATGAATGGATTCGGCGTTTCATAAATAGTCCGGGCTAGAATGACAACGGCAGAGTGACAACATTTGTGCAATTGTAACTGTTCCTTCCCGAACCTTTGTCGGTTCATTAGGGGCGCTTGGTCGGTACTCTACTGGGCCTGCTGACGCCGCCAGTAGGCATGGTGCTCTATGTCCTGGCGCGCGTGGCAAAAATCAGGTTTGAAGACTGTGTCGTTGGCACTGCACCCTTTCTTGTTCCGCTAGTGCTCGTGTTGTTACTGATCACCTTCGTGCCCTCTATCACCATGTGGTTACCTACTTTGATTTATCGGTAAGACCGAGGCTGAGAGGCTGGTGCAGGAATAGTAAGTTCATGGCTCATGCTGCTATCGGGTGTGAAATTATCCATGGCATGGTTACCGCTACAATAGAATATTGACTTACTAACCTGGCGCGCCCAGATACCGAGCCCATGATTTCCATTACTGATCATCCGTTACGTTACGCGATTGCCAATGAGCTTCATGCAAGACCGTTTCCAGCCATTTCTGCACCTGCCAGCGCAGCTTACCTGGCAACAAAATTGGCGGAAAATGCAGCAGCGCGTGACCGCGACATTGACCGCGCTCATCTTATTAAACTGCTGGATCGCTTCGGTGCGCAGCACCCACAGCCTGGAGCCACCCACTATTACGGTCAGATTGGCAAACATTCGCTTAGATGGGAATGCCATACCGAGTTTGTTACTTATACCGTTTTTGGTGAAGGAATTTCAGAGCGGCCTTTCGATGAGCAAACATTTGGCGTATTTCCAGCGGAATGGCTGGCTGCATTGCCCGGCGTACGACTCACATCAGCGTTGATTAGAGTAGAGGTTGCATTGAGTGACGAGGGGATTGCGGAGAAGGCAGAAAACTGGTTCGTTGAAGAAAGTCTTGCTATCAGCCGGGTGCTTGATGACGGGCTCGTAATAGCAGGCGATTTCCGCATCGACCCATCTGGTCACATGCACTTCGGGATATTCGCCAGGCCAGATGCAGGCAATCGACGGATTGGGCGGATCGTGCAGTATTTGTGTGAGGTGGAAACCTACAAGGCGATGTCGATGCTCGGACTGTACCGTGCAATTGATCTGGGTAAAGAGATGGGCACAATCGACAAGACGCTCACATCGATTTTGTCGGATATGGTGGGGCCTATCAGCAAACCAGAGGTCATGCTTCAATCGCTGCTAAAGGTGTCGGCCGAACTGGAAAACAAAATGGCGCAGTCTTCTTTCAGGTTCGGTGCAACTGAAGCTTATGAATCTATTATTAATCAGCGAATCATTGCACTGCGTGAGCAGCGCTTTGAAGCGCTACAAACCTTTGCCGAATTCATGACTCGCAGGTTTGATCCTGCCATGCGAACGGTAAAGTCCACACAGTTACGATTGGCTCGTATGTCAGACCGTGCACAAAGGGCCAGCGATCTGTTGCGTACGCGTGTAGATGTCGAACGCTCTGCACAAAACCAGGAACTACTGTCATCGATGAACAAGCGCGCAGATGTGCAATTGCGATTGCAACAAACGGTAGAGGGGCTCTCTGTTGTGGCAATCTCATACTATGCGGTAAATCTGGTGTTGTACGTGCTTGGTCCACTGGAACAAAAATTCGGTATATCAAAAACGGTAATGGGGTCTTTAGCGACACCAGTCATACTGCTGGGTGTTTGGTGGATGGTACAGAGGATCCACAAGCATCTGGATTAATAATCTATCGAGGACGTCGGTATCATGCCTGCACTTAACCCTGCTATTCTTCATTCAGTCCAGCCAAACACATTCTCTATTCCCACCCCGAATACATTTGCAATACGAAACGCACTCTCCAGACTTGGTGAATAGCATCCTTGCTCAATCGCTATGTTAGATTTTTAATATTGTTATAGAAAATCGTTATGCTGAGGATAAACGCTTCCCACGCCAAATGGTCTATTGACATCGCTGATACACTACTCATCTTAAACCGCTCAATGATTTTCTTCGTTTGCTCAGATTTGCGATTAACCTGGTGAAAAAGACCAGTAAACCGAGTATTTATAGGCACTATTTCAATGACCATAACGATTAATGCGTTATTCCGATTTCCTGTCAAAGGCCTGAGTGGTCAAGTACTAAACAGTGTATCGCTGGAAGCAGGCAAAGGCTTTCCAGGCGATCGTCAATTCGGATTTGCGCGTCCGAATAGTGGCTTTGACCCTGGAAACCCTAAACCTCTTCCAAAGTCGAAGTTTTATATGCTTGCACGCGACTCCAGTCTAGCGCTGATCAACGCAAGGTATAACGACAAAACAGGCATTCTGTCGATATCTGCACCCAGGGACACCGATCAGTTTGACATCTCTACGAATGAGGGTAAACGAAAGGCTAGTGATTTCCTTAAATCTTATCTATCGTTACCCGATAATGAAACACCGCAACTGTATGAAGCATCCCCACACCGATTCACAGATGTGTCTGTTGTTTCAACTGAGATGATGAATGCGGTTTCAGTCATTAACCTGGACAGTGTTTCAGAATTTTCAAGAGCAATCGGTCAAGAGGTCGATCCGCGTCGATTTCGTGGCAACATCCATATATCGGGCTTACCACCGTTTTCGGAGCTTGAGCTGCTTGATCGGCACATAACAGTTGGCAAAATCAGTCTCAAAATCGTGAAACGCACAAAACGTTGTCCTGCTACAGAAGTTAATTTGAATACTGGTGAGCGTGACATTAGAACTCCAAAATTACTAAAGGAAAACTACGGCCATATGGATATGGGTGTTTATGCGGAGGTACTGAAAGGCGGTCTGATTCAGCAAGGAGATAAAGTCGAAGTTCTGCAATAGAGAACCTGATGAGTGGGCTGTGAAAATAATGCTATTTAATCTCAAACGATCTCAATCGTTGACCCAACGATCAGTTTTGTCACCTGGGCTCTATACTGCTCACCCAGCGACACTTACTTCCAACCTAATTCCAGCCATTTCAGTTTTAAATTACTTCGGTTCAAATCCAGGCCAGAAATCAATAACACGCCGGCCATCGTCGGGCAAGGCCTTGAAGCTATCCAGACCATCGAAACAACGAATCTTGATATCTGAAACTACATTGATATCGACCAGCCTGATGTTAACAGCGATACTGCGTTTTTGATCTTTACCTAGCTCTATACCCTAGTGTTGCAGGGCGACGATTCACTGACTCGAAGCGAGCGGCTTCTGGCCTCCAGTTTAGACAAGGCCGCGCCCTTTCAGCAATGCCGCAACGGAAGGCAACTTACCACGGAAGGCCAGATACAATGCTTGCGCATCCTGGCTGCCGCCAGTTGCAAGGATATTCTCCTCCAGAGCTTTCGCGATCTCTTGATCGAAAGCATCACCTGCTTCTTCAAATACAGCGAAGGCATCTGCGTCCATGACCTCTGACCACATATAGCTATAGTAGCCGCTGGAATAACCATCGCCTGAGAACACGTGGGCAAAATGCGGTGTTGCATGCCGCATCGAAATGGCTTCATGCATGTCGATGTTGTCGAGTATCTCTGCCTGCTTTTGCATTACATCAGCAGGCGCTGGTCCATCGTGGAACTCTAGATCGACCAGCGCTGAGGCGACGTATTCGACAGTGGCAAAGCCCATATCGAAAGTTGCGGCGCTCAGCAGTTTGTCGAGCATCTCTTTTGGCATCGGTTCGCCGGTCTGTGCATGGATAGCAAACTTCGCAAGCACCTCTGGTACCTCCAGCCAATGTTCATAGAGTTGGCTGGGTAGTTCAACAAAATCACGGGCCACCGAGGTACCCGAGATACTTTCGTAGGTCACATTCGATAGCATCTGATGCAGGGCATGACCAAACTCATGAAACAAGGTTCGCGCATCATCGAACGACAGTAGTGACGGCTCAGCTTTGGCAAAGTTGCACACATTGATGACGATGGGTGTCTGCACTTTCGGAAATTTAGCCTGCGCACGCATGGCAGAACACCAGGCGCCTGATCGTTTCGATGCGCGTGCAAAGTAGTCACCAATAAAGACGGCTATATGCTGCCCGTTACGTGTGACCTCCCATGCGTGGCAGTCGGGGTGATAGAGCGATACGTTTAAAGGTTTGAATTGCAACCCGAATAACCGCGTGGCGCAGGCGAACGCAGCCTCGATGATACGTTCCAGCTGCAAGTAGGGCTTGAGCGTGGCCTCGTCAATGTCGTGTTCTGTTTTTCGCCGCATGGAAGCGTAGTAGTGCCAATCCCACGGTTGCAGCGGCCCACTGATACCATCTGCATGAAGCAACTCTTCGAGAACCTTTGCATCTGCAACGGCGCGCGCCATGGCAGGTTTCCACACATCCATCAACAGCTTGCGCACTGCGGCAGGCTTTCTGGCCATCTTGGTTTCCAGCTTGTATTCGGCAAAATTGGAATAGCCCAAAAGCTGCGCCCGTTCTTCACGTAGAGTCAGTATCTCTGTGGCTATCGCACGGTTATCTGTATCGCCGCCATTGGCCCCACGCGCAACCCAGGCTATATGAGCTTTCTTGCGTAAGTCTCGACGAGGTGAGAATTGCAGAAACGGTGTGATGATGGATCGCGATGTTGTCACCACAGGACCAAGTCCCTTTTCTTCACCCGCTGAGCGCGCGGTCACGATAGCAAAATCGGGTAGGCCCTCAAGGTCAACCTCGGCAAGCTCCATGTACCAGCTGCGTTCATCAGCGAGCAGATTTTGCGTGAACTGAGTTCCGAGCACCGCAAGACGCGATTTGATTTCTTGCATACGCGTATCGTCGTCCCCGGCCAGCGAAGCCCCGGCACGCACAAACGAACGGTGAGTCAGCATCAATACTCGCTGCTGTTCTGCGTTGAGTTGCAGAGAATCACGGCTCTCCCAGCATTCAGCAATTCGCTCAAAAAGCCGCTTATTAGACGTTATCGCGGAGAAATGTGCAGCGAGCTTTGGTGAAAAATCGCGCTCTAGGGTTTCTTGGGCGTCGTTACTGTCAGCACCGGCAACCGAACAAAATACTGAAAGCACCTTTCGCAAATCTGCACCAGCGACTTCCATCGCTTCGATAGTATTGTTGAAATCCGGTGCAGCCTGTGTATTTGTTATGGCCTTGATATCCTCTACGTGAGTCTGCAATGCAACCTCAAAAGCAGGGGAGAAATTTTCGTCCACTATCTGGTCAAACGGCGCAATACCGAACGGTGTATTCCAGTCACTAAGAAGTGGATTTGACATGCGCTCTTACCTTTAACAGACGCTGCTATTATACTGCACTGCCAGTATTGGTGAATGTCTGACCGCCTGCCACAGCGTACAACCTTATGAGTGCTGAAAATCTGATCGAGCTACTTGGTGCATACCAGACTAAGTACCCGCTGGAATCACCGACTGTGGATCGCTACGTCAGTTTTGTAGAGAGCTATAGTGATTGTTTCGAGCGTAGCTTGTTGGTAGGACACGTTACTGCCTCTGCATGGTTAGTGAACGCTGCTGGCACGCACGTTTTGTTGACGCATCATCGAAAGCTAAACAGGTGGCTACAGCTTGGAGGCCATGCCGATGGACACACCAACGTGCTTGAAGTGTCGTTAAAGGAAGCCCATGAGGAATCCGGCATACTAAAGATTCAAACGCTGAGCTCGCAATTATTTGACATCGATATTCATAGAATTCCAGCCAGAAAGAACGAACCGGCTCACTCTCACTATGACGCCCGCTTCGCCCTGCAGGTGTCCGGATCAAACACTTTTACGGTTAGCGATGAATCTCTTGCGCTTCGTTGGATAAAAATATCCGAGCTCTCTGAGCATACGGACGACGCATCAATGATTCGAATGGCCGAAAAATGGCAATTACGTTAGTCTTCGATTTTTTCAGTCCATCAGATTATTCAGGCTGTCATCGACTTACACGCTAATCATAGTCCGGATACTGCTCCGGTCGATCACCAACTTCTTCTATCAATCGTGGATATTGAACTCCCTTCTCCGGTTCGAACGGCTTAGCTCGGGTCGTGGACACCGTGAAAATCCAGTTGTCGCCGTAGTCAAACAGGTAGAACAGCTTTCTGTCTTTCGGCAAGGGGAACATATCCGCAACTCGGATCGTATCGAGACTGCCATCTTCCATGTCGAAGTGCTGTTTATCCCCACTTCTCTCGGTGCGTGCGATGAAAAACTCATACATATGGTCAAAGTCAAATTTCACGGCATTCTGAATGGCGACATGCAAATCGCTCAATGTAGTTGATGAATCAACTTGCAGGATTGCGTGCCATCCGGAAAGCGCAATTTTGAGTGTGAGAACCACGTAATACTCCCCCATTAATCCTAAATAGTGTTGATTCCGTTCAATCGAACGATTAATTTTGACCACGTTCTGAAAACCAATAACAGCTTAAGTTCCCAGGCTTTTGGAACAGCTTTTCTGCCGTGCATTTGTAACACGTATCGAATTGCAAATCTGTGTTGTGGCTGATTGCAACTCGATCCGTACGGTTTGTCCCGCTTGATCCAATCCGAGAATTCCTGGATGGTGGCATTCTTTGCGCCGCTCCAGTGCTTTAAGTACGCCAAAGTCATCTTGCCGACACAGCGATTAATTGTCCAGTCGGCCCATATATATCTGCGGTTTTTCACGGGAATTGCGGAGCGAACTTGAGTATCATTGAGGGTACATCCCAGCGCTGTATACTCTCAGTCAACTTTGCCAGTTAGTTATGCGACTGTTGCTCTTTCGGGTATGTTTTGATTCAAGAGGACTGGGGGCGAATTAAAAACTCTCGCGGTGATGCGCCAAATGGTTATTGCGCAGTTACTAATACTGGCGGCAGGCGAATCACTCTCGTAGCTTGTGCAACAAGATCGCTATAATCAAGCTTGGTTCTTAGGTTTGAGTTGAATGTGAAGGCGATGATCTGCCGCAACTGCGGCGCAGGACTGGAAGCAGACAGGATAGACAGCTCTCTGGGCATCGTTACCTGCAGCCACTGCGGCAGTCTGCATAATATTCCCATGGACAGTATTAAGCGCTCTTCCACTGACAATGTCAGCGAACCTGCGGTGAAACCCGAGCGGGTTGAGGTAGCTCTGCCGAGCCGGTTCGATGTTCAGCGAGACTCAGGCAGCATGCAGATCAGCTGGCCGGTAGGACGGCTTTTTCATGGGTTCGTGCTGCTGGGTATGGCTGGTGCTGTTGCTCATATGGCGGTAACATCCGGTATGTTGCTTCTTCTTATTGCTAGCGCAGGACTAGCGTACTTTGCTGCAGTACGCGCGTTTAACAAGCACCATATACGGATTGACGGAGCACGCTTACAGGTCAGGCAACTTCCTTTGCCTTGGCCGGGTACTCATCAGATCAATGCCTCGGACGTAACGCAACTCTATGCAACGGAGCATAAATCACGGACTCAGACGGGTGATGGTGCTACTCGCAAAACCCGTATTCGCAAGTACTACCGACTCTCAGCAATTACGGACGATAACCGCCGAGTGGTCATACTGGGCGGCCTGGCAGATCCACTTCAGGCATTATGGCTGGAACAGGAAATCGAACGCCTTCTGGGTATTGTTGACCAACCAGTAGCTGGAGAGCATGGGTAGTCAGCCCGGCCAGTGAGACGCGCTTTGTCGATACTGATAACAGCTATATATGCATTGGGTAAGATTTTAATGGTCTGATAGCTACATTATTGAAATCAGTCAAGTCGAGTAAACCTTGATGTTGTAAAGTGAAGAATACAACGGCCAAAGGGCTGTCTCAATGAGAGAACAGCCCACTACGGACGTCCAGGTAAATGATACCCGCCTGGATTTTATGTCACTGCGAGCTGAAACTTTCTCGAATGACGTAAAAAACGGTTGATTCAAGCTGTACGGCGCTGACGGCCAGGCGCGAGATGATAGGCGTCGTACCGCTGAAATCTTCACCCAGCTGCGCCTGGATATCAGCCGGAAAACTAAAGGATCCCGTGTCCGGAGCCAGACACGTAACGGTCACCCCATCCTCAAGAAAAAATCCTCCGTTCGTTGTAGTAAAAATGCGTAGCAGTGAGCCAGTTTCGCTGGCCGGTGTCCAACTAAACTGCGAATTAACAGTGATTGAATTTACATCGCCGTAATCAACCTGCCCAAGCGGATCCACAACAGGCACTGAGGTGGAAGAGATAACAGGAAATTCGGCACCGCCAGTTACGTCAACAGTAAGATCATCAGGTACTACCTGATTAGCCAGCATGCTAGTGTCCGACAAGTCGTAAAAAATGAGCCCTGCGGTAGGCTGCCTATCGAGTGTCGCAAAGGTACCACCGTCCTGGCTGGTGAGAATCACAGAGTCTCCTGCATCGACAGAGTTTTTGGGAATACCGGGCACATCGGGAACAAACACAGTGCTTATTTCTTCAAAATCAATAACACCATCATCTTGCACCTGACAATTCCCCGATTGAGTCGAGAACTGCTCGTTCATAAACGCAGCTGACACTCCACTGTCCAATGTGTAAAAACTGGCTATCAGATCAGACACCAAACCTTCTTCGTCAGCAACAGTTACCGATCCGTAGCTTGTGACGGCGCCAGTTGGTGCAATAGGCCCTGGAGTCTGATTGATAGTCGTAGGTTCATCGTTGACTGGTTGCGCAACATCATCATCTCCACCACTGGAGCAGGCGGTTAACGCACACAGTGAACATAAAAATAAAAAATTATTAGGCTGAAAAGGCATAGGGTTCTCGACATGCGTGAAAATAAAAGACGTAGCGCCGCGTACTATTAAATTGTGTGACGTTAATTCCAACGAATAAATAAAGGTGACGTACCGTTTATTTGCATAAAAGGTCCGTCACCACGGTGGCGGTAGATAAATTAACCGCCAGATACGCTGCCACTCAAAGGTGTCGTCAAGTAAGGAAACTGATTGTCAAATTGAGCCGCGTTCTGGGGAGCCCCATCGGTAAACGGTGCACTACCCACAGGTGCGTCTTCTGGCGTGCACAGTCCGAGATTATCACCGGCATCTCCTGCAGTGCCATTGGCATCCAGATCAACAGCAATGGGATGACACAGAGCCCCCATCACGACGCGCAGTGCAATATCGGTAACATCATCGCCCGGACGACGACCGTTAGGAAATCCAGCCAGATCACCGCCAGCAACGCCGAGGTTAACTTGATCGTCTTTTGGGGTGGCGGGGATGCCTGTGTTAAGTCGAATCATCTCGGATGGTGTCACCGTTGTCATCTGATTAACCCCCGGAAACCCAGTCAGAAACGCTGTCACCAAATCAGTACGCGGCAGGTTTGAAGGTGCTATGTTCGACTCAGCGCCCACAGCATCCCGAAATAGAATATCCAGTATCGCTGGCAGTGTCGGTGATGTGACATAGGTAGCAAATTGTGCATCGTCCTTAGGCTCACTAGCATTAAACAGATCCTTGTCCGGCAGGCCGATGACCACTTCATTCACCAAAGGGTTGCTCAAGCGCGACAACTGACGATAATGCCCGCTGTACTCAATTGGATGGCGAAACGTGGGATCGATGCTGACTGTTTGCACACTACGGACACTTGAGGAGGTCCATCCACCAATTACACCATTTCCTTCGCCAGTCAGGCAGTCTTTGTGAATCTCCAGAGCGAGTGTCGTTATATTTTTGTCAGCCAATTCGTTTCGCGCGGGATCATCCGGAAGTGCTGATGCCAAGGGTACAAAATTGACCAGATCAAAAACCTGACCCAAGGCGACTGAGAAGCTCTCTTTACGTTGTCCAGCGAATACGCGAGCAGACCTTGCCCCTTCCGGACAATGCGCAAACTCTACATCGTAATAAGTCTCTCCTGTGTTGCTTATGCTCCGAACATAGCTGTCGTAGCCTCCTGGAAACGATTTATCACCAGCATTGTCATACGGCTTTGAGAACAATCGAAGTCCTGAATCGGGTCTGACAGCCCAACCAGGAGATTGTGAGCGTCGATCGCCTTGTGTCATACCAACAAAATAAGTTTCATTGACATTAAGGACACCTCGATTATCGCCGTTTCCCAACTGCCCGATATGCTTCAGTGCAACTGGCACGCTATCGTCACCTATTTGAAGTGCGAGACCTTGTTCTTCGTTACCTAAACCTTTATCGAAATCGAAAACAAAACTGACGTCTTCAATTGCATCGCCATCATTATCGATGTGTATCTCATAAATCGCATCGGGGTTCATCGAAAAATAGTTTGGCCCACCGTAAGCGTCTTGCAACGGCTGGTAGTTGGCAATCAGGGTGACGTACGCCTCACGGCCTGGCTCGTAGCTATTGAACAGATAGAAATCAGTCGCATCAAGTTTTGGTCGCGATTTGATAAAGGGGGCCTCACCGTGCGATGAGGCTATGGCGGTCCCGCACATCCCCGCGACAAGGGTGGTAGAGAGGCATAGGATATTAAGTTTGTTCGAGCAGGGCTTCATGTATTCTCCATGGTATTTATGTGTTTTTTCAATCAATCTCACAGTGTGAATTTACCTCTACCTGTCGACAATTTGAAGACTTGCAGCCATCATTCGTTGTTGTGATTTCTTCAGGCGTCATAATAATGAATCTGACTACGCCTGATTATTATTACGTACCAGACGGATGTAAAGTTGCAGCAAGCGAACATTTATTTCAGATGTCCGAAATATTGTTTATTTGGCCAACCCTGCATTATGCTGCCTAAATAAGCAAGGTAGCGAACACCCGAATAGCCGATGCGCCGAAAAAGGATACGTCTTGAAGACGCGCGCAAGTGTGTAGGCCTATCCGCTTGATGATGATCGTTTCAACGAATGATTGTCATTTTCTGTTTGTAGGCTTTGAAGTAAAACCCATGTCGGGATGCTATCAATGAGCACCTGTTTTTTGCTGCAGACAATAGCCCCGCTGGTACACACTTGCAAGGACCCAGCGCTGGGTATCACGCATTTTCAGCTTTATACGCAAGTGACTGATATGGGTGTCGACGGTGCGTGTATCCAAAACATTTGGCATGTTCCATATGGCAGCCAACAATTGCTTGCGTGACAATACCCGACCAAGATTACGGAACAGGAACACGGCTAATTCATATTCCAGATGCGTCAGACGGACTACTTCATCGTCAAGTCTGACTTCTCGGTTAGACACATCAACGCTATAGGGTGGGTAAGTAAACACTGCATGCTCGGGCTGTACCCTTCGGACCAACGCATGCAAGCGTGCCAGAAGCTCGTTCCTCCGCAGAGGCTTTACAAGAAAGTTATCCGCACCCGAATACAGAGCGTCTACAATCGTTCTTTCACACTTGCTGGCGCTGATCACGATCACAGGAACATCACTGTTGTGTGTATTTCTTACCCAGTCAATAAAGATATTACCGTCAAGGCTGCCACACCGATCCCAGTCAACGAGGATCACGTCATAGGTTGCTTTGTATAATGCTTCTTGAAGCACAGCGACGCTATGATAAACAGTGCATTGACTACCGTTGCTGACAATGTGGTCCAAAACACTTTCAGTGTGTTCCGAATAGTCAGCCATCATGGCAACGTTCAAGATTTTCGGATAATTCGTATTTGGGCTTAGCATTGGTAATACGATTCATTGGTAATTCGATGGGTGGCCGTTAAGCAGGATGTGCACGATGTTGATGTGAGTATGGTTTGTCAGGCATCAGTATTTCATTTGTCCTTTCAGAAGCTACGCGATAAGTTCCTGCAAAGATGCACGAGAAAAAACGTTATCATCATTGTAAGTTGCAGCCTCGGTTCGTTATCGCCCGGGCGTTTACGGCCGTTCTGAATCAATTGCAAGCCACCTCATACAAACAACTGGCCTTTATTTCAGTCAAACGATTGACTTCCCAAGGGCACTTTCGCAGTGAGTGTATTTGCCACCAAGATCTGGCTCGTACTTCGAGTTACACTGTGTGTTGAGAATATAAACGTAGCGAGTAGGTCGTTATGCGAGATTATAGCCGTTGATTTCAACTACCCAACCACCTAAGCGTGGAAGCAAACCCGTCGCCATTGAACACCTGACGACATTGCTGGCCCAGTGCGAACAAAATAACGAAATGGCTTTCGAGGAGCTATACGGATTGTGCTCAGCGCAACTATACGGGGTACTTGTGCGTATTCTTAGAATTGAGGCTATTGCAGAAGAGGCTTTGCAAGACACATTCGTCAAAATCTGGCAGAAAGCTGGAACCTATAGACCCGACTCAGGATCCCCTATGGCATGGATGTGCAGCGTAGCTCGGCATCAAGCACTGGATGTGTTGCGAAAACGTGGTTCACGTGAAAGCCACGAGCGATTTGATGTTAACGGATATATAGATGCTACCCCCGATCTGGCGAAACCATTTCATGAAATGACAGAAGACGCCAAATTGCTGATGCAATGTCTGGAGAGACTGCCCAAAGACACCCGCAATTGCATTATTTTCGCGTATTGCGAAGGATATTCACATGAGGAGCTTGCTGCACAGGGAGATACGCCCATTGGCACAGTCAAAAGCTGGATTCGACGAGGTTTATTATCATTGAGGAAATGTCTCGATGAACTCGCCTGATGAGCATTGGTGGTCGGTACGCGCAGGTGAATACGTTCTGGGCTCCCTGGCAGACAATGACCTTATATTGTTTGAGCAAATACTGGCCCACGATACCGGTGTCAAGGCTGAGGTTGCTCAATGGGAGCAACGTCTGGCGGGGCTGAACGAGACAACTAGTGAGCGCAAACCAGCTGAGCACGTCTGGCCACTAATCCTCGAACGAGTGCGGCGACTGGATAGTGGATCTGCTGGCAGTGATCAGCAGCAGCTGGCTGACAATGCAGCCGCAGAATTTCAAGCCACTGGCAATGATGTCGCAGAGTCAGGTGTGGTCAGGCCGATGGCCTCTTCCCGCCAATTGCAGTTGTGGAAGAGCCTTGCTGGATTGGCAACAGCTGCGAGTATTGTGCTCGGTGTACTGTTGTTGCAACAGTCGGCTGACCCGACTACACCGCCCTTGAAGGTTGACGGTTTAGCGGTTGTTCTCAGTGATGAGAGCGGTGAGCCGTTTTTTCTGGTTGAAACTGATTATGGCAATTTGCGCGTGCGCGTTACAGCCCTCGCACCACCGTCTCTGGATGACAATCGTGACTTCCAGCTGTGGCAAGCTCTGCCCGATCGATCATCAGTTCGCCCTGTTGCTCTGCTGCCGGAAACGCCCGGGACATCAGCAACATTCCATGTTGACGCTTTGATAGAGGGTTCGGATCTGTTCGGTGTGAGCATCGAACCGGTTGGCGCAGTAACCGTGCGCGGGCCAACGGGTCCCGTGGTGGCCCATGGCGACTTTCTCAAGAAACGCGGTGAAGACTGACAGAACCCAGGCTATTGAAAACGTCGTTTTCCGGGGTGAAAGTGATTGCCAGTCAAACAGCTTGCCTGCATCAGATATCTAGCCCGCTCATGTGACTGAAACGCTTAATACGGTTACACGACGGGCTGATTAGTATAGGTACCTTTAATGCGAGTAACCCAAAGAAAAGTAGGAAATACCGCCCGCTGCATCTTTCGACGACCTCACTGCGTAGTATACGCCATGGAAATGTTTCCTGATTCAATCACTAGCGGAATTATTTGTTAATGAAAAATTATAAACCAGCT
>ENA-ORXR01000174-ORXR01000174.1-marine-metagenome-genome-assembly--contig:-NODE-174-length-100779-cov-6.210790_pt1 | contig 100779 bp, 87 predicted proteins | sample MGYA00237866_ERZ511479 | MGnify/ENA metagenome assembly ERZ511479
TGGGAGCGTGGGAGCGTGGGAGCGTGGGAGCGTGGGAGCGTGGGAGCGTGGGAGCGTGGGAGCTTGTGATTTTGAGTCAAATTTTCGTGTTAATTGAGGTAAATAATCGTTCTATTCGCCGAGATTTACTCGAAAATCTGGCTGGCGGCAGCCCCGCCAAAATATCGCGCTGTCGGTGGGCCGCCTCCGGTACGATCAGCTTATTCTCGGACAGCCTCCTGATTCCTGGAGGTAAAAACCTGCTGGTAAAAACAGCAGGATGTAAAAATTTTCACGCAATACTGTCACTCTCTACTTCAGAACGCAGATCCTCCTGCAATGCAGTGAGTAATTCAATAAGCTCAGTCTTGCTAACAGGCTTGTGCAAGACATCGACGGACTCTGTCAGCCCATTCTCTGCAAGGTGCAAATAAGTCTCCCCGGTAACCATGACACGTTGCACCTTCGGACATAGTTCATTCATGGCATTGAGAGTTTTTATTCCGGAGTCATCACCACGTAATCTGTAGTCAACGAGTGCTATATCCGGTCTATTAGTTTCCATGAATTCTATGGTTTCGCTAGTCGACGATGTTGAAGTCACCAGGCAACCCATTTCCTCCAGCAATTTTCTCATGCTCATCTGAACCGCTGGCTCGTCATCTACGAGATGCACCCAACAATTGAATATCACATCACTTGTTTGCTTAACTTGCGCGCTTTTAGAAAGCTGCCCCTCAATATTCGCCTGATCACACGCTGCAATTTTTATTGACACACAAGTCCCTTCACCCGCCTCTGATGTAATTGAAAGTTCGTGTGAAAGCCTTTTGGCCAGTCGATCAACGATAGACAATCCCAAACCTATGCCCTTATCCTTGCTTCTCTCAGGATTATCTATTTGAAAAAATTCTTCAAAAATATGTTGCTGTTCGACCTTACTCATCCCAATGCCAGTATCCAGAATGTCCAGTTTGACGAAATCTCCAACGCGATTCGCTGACAGCTTCACACCCCCTTCAGTGGTGTATTTTATGGCGTTGCCAACCACATTCCTCAGTATCTGGGACAACAGTGCATTGTCTGAATACACATAAGTGCCTCTATCGACGGCATTGTGAAGCTCCAGTCCTTTCACCATTGCGTCGCCTCTTAATTCATCCATGACAAGGCCCACTGCACTTCTGAGTTCTAGTTGCCGTAGCTCTGGCGAAACTGTAATTGAATCAAGTTTTGCAATATCCAATAATTCATTCAGTTGTCTGGACAATGACTTGACTGCCTGATTCATATCGCGGACAACATCTTTTACACGTTCCTGTTTAACCATTGTTTCCAGCGCCGCTCCCAGCATAGAATCAACGTGCACTGGCTGACGTAAGTCGTGACTAGCAGCCGCAAGAAATCGTGTCTTGGACTGATTACTGGCTTCTGCATGCTTTTGTTGACTCTCCGCTTTATGCAGGGCTTTCGATAGCTCATCGGACATAGCACTTTGCTTATTGGAGAGTTCGATAAAGGCCAAAAATGTCGTGAAGTTTTCTCTGCCCAGTACCGTCATGAGTAATAGCTGCATGATGCACATCAAGCCCACCGCCATAGAAGCCAGGCTGCTTAATTGGTCACCGGGGTTGATCATCCAGAAAATGGCAAGAGGGACCATACAAGGAACCACGAAGCCAAGATATAATAGTGGATACCCAGCATTGACGGCACTGGCTCCCCCACTTGTTCCCACAATAACGAGTGAAATAAGTAATCGATGATCGAGGCCTAATTCAGGGAAGAACAGAATGCTGGACCCTATCGCACAACCATTGACAACGCTGTTTATTGCTACGAGCGTCAATCTTCTCTTTACCGACAACCATACAGATCGTACGATGAGTTTCAGAATCAGCGGACGAAACAACTGTAGAGTTGCTGCGGTAAAAAACCAGTATTGCCATGCGTGTCCGGAGGTATGCAATGACAGAATGTAGCCTATGAACAATACGACTACCAGGGCGGGTATGAACCCCCGAAGCGAATGTCGATAAACTAAGTCGAGTAGATTGTCACCTACTGAAAGATTCATTTCCAGACCCCGCAATAAATTTACAGTTGGAACTTGTATCGGTGGGCCGACAACTGAGTTGGGTTTGACAATTGCCACCCCGCTGATGAACAACATTACTTACATATCAGACAGAGATATATGCAGCGTCTTCTGGTCAGGTTTTTTCGCCGCCACAGACGTGATGACCTAAAAATCTTAAGTTAACACGAATGGCGAATGGCACGTACATTACCTCGTCATCTACACATAGGTAAGATCTAACGTCGAAACAGTCCGTAAATTTCCGCTTTCGCGAAAATGAAGTTTGCCAGTATTTTCGCTTAATCCCAAGCTGGGAGGCTGTCCGAGAATAACGATCGGAGCCGAAGGCAGCCCCGTCAAAATATCGTGCTGTCGAGGGGCCGCCTCCGGTACGATCAGCTTATTCTCGAACAGCCTCTAGGGCTTTTCCCATTCCGGAGGGGCAGCTTGCAACAATCCTTGCGCCATGCCACCCTGTCTAAGCCAGCTATTGATTGCCTGCTGTACTTCCCGTTCACCACGGCTTGATATCGGCACATCGTCAACATAAGCTACGATACTTGAGGGCAGCACAAAGGTGAGATTGGCACCGATAGAACTTGGTGCAGTACCAGGTGCCGGTTTCTCAACAATTTCTGCAATAAATTTATCGTTGATAAAGCGAAGGCTCGAACGCTCTGCCATCTCGTGCTCATTGAGCGATTTCATACTCACGGTAAGTTCGGCATCGTGTCCGGCATGAAATCCCAGTAGCTCACTGAAGAAAGAACGCGGCACCAGATAATCACTGGCGCTAAGAACAAATGAATGCGACACTATGTCAGGGAATTGCTCAAGGGCACTCTCCAGGGCATTCGCGGTACCTGCCAAATGTGGTTGCAAAGCGACCCTGACCCTTTGGGCATGACTTGCACAACGAAGCATTGCGTACTGATCTATCTGTTCGCTCAAATAGTTTGCCACCAGTACGATATCGCTGACGCCTGCCTCCAGCAATGAATCCAGAAGATAATCCAGTGTAGGCTTGCCACGATGGGCCAATAGTGGTTTTGGAGTTGTATCCGTATAGGGCTGCAAACGGGCTCCACGACCTGCCGCCAGCAGAACGGCTCGCGTGACTGGTTCTTTCATATTCATGGCTGGAGAATCCTGACGGTACTTTCTGATTGAGCAATTCGAATGCGTGCAAGCGAAGAGAGTTCTGGAAACTTGCCCAGATATTTCTCAAATAATCGCTTTGCAATTAACTCTGATTTTTCAGTTTCGACGAGCATGAATAAACAACCACCAAACCCTCCACCGCTAAATCGGCTGCCATACACACCGTCAATGGAACTGGCCATTTCATGTAAATCTATCAGCCAGGGACTACCACTTTCGTAGTGGTTGATTGAGCTATGACAAGACTCGTTCATTAACTGACCAAAGCCTTCCCAGTCTCCTCGCTCCCAAGCGACACACCCTTGCTGCACGCGTTGCATTTCTCCAAAGACATGTGTGGCACGACGTCTGGCAACAAGTGGCAGGTTTTCCATAGCAACATCACTTCTCGCCAAGAGAGGTACCTGACCCAAATGCTGTGCCTCTTCATCCAGTAGTGCTGCGGCGGCTCTGCACTCCGCTACTCGCACGTTAAAATTGGAACCGGTTACCAGATCTCTTGAAACACCTGAATAGCACATGAGAAAGGTGACTCCATCAATATCGGGAGGGTCGGCTATTGTGGTTGCGGATACACTGGCAACATCGAGTACGGCAAGATGGTTTTTCTCACCGAACACAATGGACATCTGGTCCTGAACACCATTGTCAAGACCACGATAATCATTCTCGACACGTCTTACAAGCTCTACCAGTTGCACAGCACTAAGGCCAATGTGGTTAACGTCAGCCAGCGCTGTGAGGTAGGCCAGGATTACCGATGCTGATGAACTCAGACCACCGCTCACCAGGGTACCGTACACCACTGCGTCATATCCATACTGTATACCATGCTCTGCACAAAATGCAGCAGTCGACGCTCGTGCCATGGAGTCCCAGCCGAAGTCATCTTTAAGTTGATCAGCCGTAAAGGTTGCGCACTGCCAGCGCTCGTCATTCAAACTGGAAAACACAGCGCAGCTTTTATCAGTTCGTGGCCAAAAGCACAGAATGGTGTACTGATCAAGACATCGTGCCAACACCTGCCCACCCTGGTGATCAATGTGAGCTCCCAAAGGGTTGAACCGATACGGCGACACGACTACGCGGGGCTCATCACTCCTGCCTGCTGCCTTTTTGGCTTGCTGCTTACAGGACCCAACCAGAACATTTAACGGCTGCGACAGTAGCTCTACTGCTGATGTGGCACTACTGGGCATAACAAAGTCGTCTGGATCATAGGACGTACATTTTGCCCCATGACCGTAAAGCTGGCAAACGCTTTGTGGCGTTCAGAACCAGTAAAACTATTACCCCGCTCGTAGATGCCCGTGGTCTTCCTCTTTCTCATCCGCCAGACTCATGGTGTTGGCTATCATCTCGTCAACCGCTGCCGAATTGCCGCCTTCTAGCTTTATTCTCAATCGCAAGTCATTCACCGAGTCAGCATTACGCATGGCCTCCTCAATGGTGATGGCGTTTTGACCAAGCAATTCAAACAAGGCATGGTCAAACGTCTGCATGCCCTGCTCGCTACTCTTTTTCATCAGCTCCTTAATCTCATGTATCTCGCCTTTCATGATCAAATCTGCCATGAGTGGCGAGTTGAGCAATATCTCGACGGCCGCACGCCGACCTTTGCCGCTGGGCGTTGGCAGAAGTCTTTGTGAAATAAGCGCCTTGATGTTTAATGATAGATCCAATAGCAGCTGCTTATGACGTGCTTCCGGAAAAAAATTGATGATCCTGTCAAGCGCCTGATTCGTGTTGTTGGCGTGCAGCGTCGCCAGACATAAATGTCCTGTCTCGGCAAACGCAATAGCGTGCTCCATTGTCTTTGCATCACGGATCTCACCAATAAGAATAACGTCAGGTGCCTGACGCAGAGTATTTTTCAGGGCAATCTCAAATGACTCAGTGTCAGTACCCACTTCGCGCTGCGTGACGATACAGCTCTTGTGGTGGTGTACAAACTCTACAGGGTCTTCAATGGTGATGATATGTCCGTTGGAACTCTCATTGCGGTAATCGATCAGCGAGGCTAGACTCGTCGTCTTACCAGAGCCCGTGCCACCTACAAATATAACCAGTCCACGTTTTGTCATAGCTATTTGCGACAAAATGTCAGGCATATGTAAATCAGCGAATGAGGGTATTTTATTAGGAATTATTCGCACAACAAGTCCAGCACTACCACGCTGAACCAGAGCATTTACACGAAAACGCGAAATTTTTGGTAGCGCTATAGCGAAATTACATTCTTTTTTTTCCTTGAATTCGATCCGTTCATCTTGCGTCATCAAGCACTGCGTTAAAGCGAGTGTGTGCTCGGCAGAGAGTTTCTTGTCCATGACGGGAATCACCTTGCCATGCACACGCATGGAAGGTGCAGCACCTGCGATAATGAAGAGGTCCGAACCACCCTTCTTATGGAGGCTGACCAGTAACTCATCCATGAAACGCTTTGCGACTTTCAAATCCATAGGGAATTCTCTCTTTCAGATACAATGGCTAGGCGGAGCTTTTAGTCCGGGAAAAGCGCATCACTTACTGCGCCTCTCACTCAAACAAGCATTTACATCAGGCTATCGGGGTTCTGAGCTTTTTTGCGAGCCTCTGCAAGGTCAACGACACCACGATTAAGCAGCTCTTTCAGATTTTGATCCAGCGTCTGCATACCATTGGCCTGACCAGTCTGGATGGCCGAGTACATTTGCGCAACCTTATCTTCGCGGATGAGATTTCGAATTGCGGGAGTACCTAACATGATTTCGTGGGCGGCTATCCGGCCACCACTCTTCTTTTTCAAAAGAGATTGTGAAATTACAGCGCGCAAGGATTCTGACAACATCGAACGTACCATGGGTTTTTCACCTGCCGGAAACACATCAACAATACGGTCAACGGTTTTTGCAGCAGAACTTGTATGCAATGTACCAAACACGAGATGACCTGTTTCAGCAGCTGTCAATGCGAGTGAAATAGTTTCCTTATCACGCATCTCACCGACCAGAATAACATCAGGATCTTCACGTAGTGCCGAACGTAGCGCATTGGCGAATCCGTTAGTATCACGATGCACCTCGCGCTGGTTTATCAGACATTTTTTACTTTCGTGCACAAATTCTATAGGATCTTCAATGGTTAGAATATGCCCAAGTTCGGATTCGTTTTTGTAGTCCATCATGGCGGCCAACGTGGTCGATTTACCTGAACCGGTAGGCCCGGTTACCAGCACGATACCTCGTGGCATGGCAGAGATTTCCTGAAATATCTTCGGTGCACCCAACTGCTCCAGAGACAAAATTTCAGTGGGTATCGTTCTGAACACGGCGCCACACCCACGGTTCTGATTAAATGCGTTTACACGAAAACGCGCTGTTTCTGGAATTTCGAAAGAGAAATCAGTCTCAAGCCTCTCTTCGAAGTCTTTGCGTTGCTTATCGTTCATTATGTCGTACACCATGGCCTGCACAGCGGCATGATCGAGTGCTGGAACGTTTACACGTCGCATATCGCCATCTACGCGTATCATGGGAGGGAGACCGGCGGAAAGGTGCAAATCGGAAGCACCGTTCTTTACACCAAACGTCAGTAGCTGAGCTATATCCATGGAACGTACCCTTTGTAGATTTTCTGGCATGCAACAAGGCATGACGGAGGCATTTATGACAGACAGGCAGGCGTTCGATAAAGATCAAAAGCCTAATATTTCCTGCCTTGAGCTACGTGTCGGCCGATTTCGGATTTTTCTTAGTCGGTTGCGAAACGTGGGAATCAAACAAGGGATAAACTGTGGAGTAGAGTACAGATAACGTGAACGAAACCACATTGAACATTGAAGCCGCACTGACGACAGTCAAATCACAAATAACGCGTTTTGAAGATCAATACGAGCGCCAGACCGGCAGCACACAACTGTTGGCAGTGAGTAAAAAGAAACCGGCAAGCAGCATTCGTGTTGCCATTGCTGCGGGTCACAAGAATTTTGGCGAAAATTACGTTGAGGAAGGCGTTGCAAAAATCCGGGAAATCGATGACTCAACGTTAATATGGCATTTTATCGGCGCTATCCAGTCTCGCAAAACGGGGTTAGTCTCAGAGCACTTTCATTGGGCGCACGGCGTTGACCGACTGAAAATCGCTCGCCGCCTGTCAGACCAACGACCCGCTCACCTGCCTGAATTAAATATCTGCTTGCAAGTTAATCTGGATAATGAAGAATCAAAAGCAGGCCTACCCATTGAGGAAGTAGCGCCGCTCGCAGCAGAGTGCGCATCACTGGATCACATCAGATTGCGCGGGCTTATGGCAATTCCAGCTCCACGTGAAGCGTTAGCTGAACAACGCAAGGTGTTTGCGCGGCTCCGCTCTCTCCTGTCGCAATTGCAAGTTGAGCATCCCGCAATGGACACACTGTCTATGGGCATGAGTGCAGATATCGAGGCTGCCATTGCCGAAGGGGCGACCATCGTACGTGTAGGCACCGCAATTTTCGGCGCTAGAGATATCTGACAGGCGGGATAATCAATTCAGAATAGTATGGTGCCTGCTTGCATGAGCTGCCATCCTTCGCCGTTGAATCGCTGACTCGGCCAAACCGTTAAGGGCACAACGTTAATTTGAGTTATTCAGGCAAATAAACTTCTCGATATTGATAGACTTGATTTAATTAACAGGACAACATCGTAATGAGCACAAGCAACACCTCTAACTCCATGGCTGAAACCTATGCAATTGGTCAAAGCTTGTGGTTGGACTATATTCAAAAAAGCCTGCTTGACGGCGACCTGCAGAAAATGATCAAAGAGGATCGACTGATGGGACTCACCTCCAACCCGGCAATCTTCGAGCAGGCTATTGCCAAAACCAGTGAATACGATCAGGCCATTTCTGACATCGTGGCAGCGCAGCCAGAAATCAGTGAGCTTGAATTATTCAATCAGCTTGCCATACCTGATATTCAGGCGGCGGCAGATGCCTTCTCGGCAACCTATGAAGAAACAGACGGAGTCGACGGCATGGTAAGCCTGGAAGTCACGCCCGATCTGGCGCACGATGCAGCGGGCACCATTGCCATGGGCACAGATCTTCACGCACGAGTTAATCGACCCAATCTGATGATAAAAGTGCCAGGCACCAGTGAAGGCGTAAAAGCCTTTGAAGCGCTTACCGCACTTGGAATCAACGTCAATGTAACTTTGCTTTTTAGTGTAGCCAGGTATCGGGAGATCGCTCAGGCATATATAAGAGGCCTGGAGCGTCGTCATGTCGGCGGTCACTCTGTAGCAAGAATAGCCTCAGTCGCCAGCTTTTTCGTTAGCCGTGTTGATGTCAGTGCAGACAAAGCACTTGAAAGCCTCGGTGGCGAGGCGGCAAGTGCGCTCACAGGAAAGATTGCAATCGCCAATGCCAAAGTTGCCTACGGGCATTTTGTCAATCTCTTCGGCAGCGAACAATTTGGCAAACTCAAGGATCAAGGCGCCAGGCCCCAGCGATTATTGTGGGCCAGCACCGGAGTAAAGAATCCTGAATATTCTGACGTCATGTACATAGAGGAGCTTATCGGCCCTGATACAGTCAATACTGTGCCACCAAAAACCATGGAGGCCTTTAAGGACCATGGTGTTGCCCAATCCCGATTGACCGGTGGGCTAGCTCAGGCACATACGGACATTTCAACCCTGTCAGAACTTGGCATATCGCTGAATGACATCACCGATAAGCTGGAAGCTGACGGCATAACCTCATTCAGTGAGTCCTTCGATAGACTGCTAGGCGTTCTGGCCGAGAAGCGAAAGGCTGTTACAAGCTGATGCATTGGCTATTTATCGGCGCTGGCAATATGGCGAGTAGCCTTGTCGGTGGCTTGCTCGGAGCACATGAGCGTCCTCAACACATCGCTGTTGTAGACCCTGACCAGGCAGTCTGTCAGCGCGCTGAGAGTGCATTCGGCATTCACAGCGCAACGACGGTGGATGCTGCTATTTCGATGTTGTTTTCAAAAAATGATCCCAATCGACAGCTCGGCGTGGTGATCGCGGTAAAGCCGCACATCGTTCAGACAGTGTGCAAGTCACTGAGCGAATATATGCAGAATACGGCCGCTGAGGGCGACAGAGGCGTAAAACCTGTATTTATTTCAGTGGCTGCAGGGGTACGTGAAAGCAGCATGAAGGCCTGGTTACCAGCAGGCTCAGCGCTGGTGCGGTGCATGCCTAATACGCCCGCATTACTGGGCCTCGGCGTAACGGCTCTGTACGCCAATGCCCAATGCTCAGTCGAAGATAAATCACTTGCCGAGACTTTACTTGATAGTGCAGGCCTTACCCTTTGGGTGGAACATGAATCAGCTCTAGATGCGGTCACTGCTGTTTCGGGAAGCGGCCCCGCCTATTTTTTTTATCTGATCGAACACATGATCGATGCAGGTGTCAGCTTGGGTCTGACGCGAGATAGCGCGCAGACACTAGCTATAGAGACGGCTTTCGGCGCTGCCAGCATGGCACGTCACCGACAGCATACCCCGGCCGAATTACGTGAAAACGTAACGTCCAGAGGTGGCACAACTGCTGCTGCTTTACAAACATTCGACGACCATGAAACAGCTAAAATCATTCACCGGGCGCTTATGGCTGCACACGATAGAGCCATCGAGCTGGGTGATGAGCTATCGAACTGACAATTCACGGCAGTTTCAGTAATTCCCGCTAACCAACTCACACACTCCCAAGGAGAACATCTATGGTTAATCCTGCACTTAATGCAATCGGCTTCATCCTTGGCATTCTATTTAACTTGTATGCAACGGTTGTCGCTGTACGGTTTGTCATGCAGGTAGTTCGTGCGGACTACTACAATCCTGTTTCGCAGGCGATAGTCAAGCTGACTGATCCATTGCTTGTACCGCTACGCCGGGTAATCCCGAGCATCAAGCGCTATGACACGGCCTCACTCCTGCTTGTATTTGCCGTATTGCTGTTTAAGATTTTGGTATTCAAGTTCCTGAGTCTTGGCGCTGTGCCGGCTATAGGTGCGTCCGCGGTAGTCGCCCAATTGCCGATGGTAAAAATCATCATGCTGGCCTTGCTGGACGTCATCCATCAATTCTTCAATGTCTTTATTTTCGCTCTTATCATTCAGGCTATTCTCAGCTGGATACCCAATTCAGGCGGAAATCCAGTTCAGGGGTTAGTAGCAGCGATTGGTGAACCCGTACTACGACCGATGCGCAAGATCATACCGCCATTGGGAGGTCTGGATCTGACGGTATTTTTTACGATTATAGGACTGTTTGCAATACGCATATTCCTCATTGAGACGCTTCGACAAATGTTTGGTCTGTAAACACGGATTTGAGAAAAACCCTAAAAATACAGATCAAAATGTATAAGGATGTGAATTTTTACTTAAAATACAGGGTTTTTTTAATATTTGTTCTATAACTTGCTGACGCACTGCAGTTACTTGTGTTAACTTGCGCCCGCTTCTAACGATGAGTCACGCGCATTGCGTTGTACTCATCGTGCCCTTATACACAAGCATTTTTATCAAATAGTTTTCAGCAGAGGAACAATTAATGGCGGCCAAGAAAAAAGCAGTAGCGAAGAAAAAGGCAGTGGGAAAAAAGAAAGCAACAGCCAAGAAGAAAGTAACAGCTGGCGCGGTAAAAAAACCACCCACCAAATCTGAAATAATGACCTCCATTGCCGAGACGACTGAACTGAGCCGTAAAGAAGTTGCGTCGGTTTTCGAGGCACTAAACGGCCTGATTCAAGACAACCTAAAGCCCCGTGGCCCAGGTGTATTCAGCGTGCCTGGTCTGATGAAAATCCGCGTTAACAAAAAACCTGCTACCAAAGCACGCAAAGGCATCAATCCTTTCACTGGCGAACCGACCATCTTCAAAGCAAAGCCTGCACGTAAGGTTGTAAAAGTTCTCCCTCTGAAAAACCTGAAAGACATGGTGTAAGTAGCGAGATCCATAACTGATACTGGTCAGCGTCTATCAAGCATAGGCGCTGCTTGGTCTGAGCCCGGATTGACTTAAATTGAGGCAAATTCGATTACTCAAAACATTGATCCGAGCAGTATGGCGCCTAACCCCAGACGAATAGTCCGCCAAATTTCACTCCCACCTGGATGGGGATTTCCATATGTTCTGTTACCTTGATCCGGCCCGCGTGTGAATAACAGGCTGAGGCAAATGCATTCGTTCGGAGCATAAAACTAAATTAGCTCACAAGCGTGCCGCTAGCTCTACTTGCCCCACAGTGCAAGTAAGCTCATTAGAAAGCGTAAAAAGATCGCAACCCCAAACCGTCACGCGATTGACGGATATACGTATTTTTTTCGTAATTGATCAGATTCTTGTGCGGTAATACAGCCGCGTATAGAGAACCTGCGGAAGGAAAGATCATCGTATATCATTGCTCTGGTAGCGTTTGATAGAAGATCTGGGTTTTGAGGGGTAATGCGATACACAAGTTTGCATCCGAATTGCCTCAGAATATTACAGCGCGGTCCCTCATCATTGGACATAATCTGCTATTAGTGCACCATGCTACGTTGTAATACGATGAATGAGAACCATTGCCGGAATTTCTGATCAACAATCTACGTAAGGCTTTAAGATATGCGAACAAACGGTATCACGGGCATTCAAATCTGGAAAAGGAACAGCAAAGGTCAATGAGCGTAAGCGCTTCAGCAATAGATACAGCAAAACTGCCTAGATTCGTCAACACCATCATGGTTGTGCTCTTGGGTCTGGCCTTGGCTGCGCTCGGCCTGAAGTTACTACCCCAGGGTACGGCATCCACCGCAACTAATGGACAACCATCGGCCTCACCGGCCGCTGCGGCAAACGCTGCGAGCGCCCCCAGCCCGACGGAATTAGCTCAGATTACTGCCTCCACACACCTGTTTGGCGATGCGTCTAAACGTGCCACGCCGGCAAAAGAGGCTCCAGACCCTGTCGAGCCCATTGAGGACACAAACCTGAACCTTCAATTGGCAGGTGTTTTCGCTTTCGAACCGGCAGAAGATGCCATTGCTATTATCAGTGCAGGCTCTGCCGAGCAAAACGCCTACGGTATTGGTGACAAAATCAGCGGCGACACCTCGCTGGAGTCTGTCCACGCAGACCACGTTATACTCAGGAACCGCGGTAAACTCGAAAAGCTCTCTCTGCCAGAGAACGTTCAGCCAGTTGCCATGGCACCTGTCCGGGCAGCTCCGTCAAGCAATAGTGGACAATCTCAAAATGCCAGCCAACCCATAGAGCTTCCGACAAATCCACGACAGCTGCGAGACACGTTAGCGCGCAATCCTTCCATGTTAGGCAGAGTTGTTGCAGCTGAGCCCTATCAGGAAAATGGCAAGCTTGTAGGATATCGCATCACGCCAAAGCAAAACCCGGAAATTCTGGAGGCGCAAGGCATCGTCGCTGGCGATGTCATCACTCGCGTCAACAACATTCAACTGAACAGTCAGAAGCAAGGGATCAGAGCACTTCGCAACGCAGTCAAAGCAGATAATCTGGAAGTCACCATCCTGCGCGATGGTATTGAAGTACCCATTTCTATCTCTTTGGCACAGTAGCAAAGCTTTTTTGAACCCTATAATTCTAACGTCGTTGACAGCCTGCCGAATTTCGACAGATCCAGCCTTCATCTTTTGCCCGGTACGAGACAATGCCTTGCAAACAACCCAAACTCAGGGCACGTCAAGTTCCCCATATACATCATGATTAAACGCCTAAAAGCACGGACGATCAGACGAGCAGCCTCCAAAACGGCCTTCTCACTTGGATTTTGTTTAACCATAGCGTTGCCCCTGAGTTTGACGCTAGGTGTATCGACCAAGGCCGTTGCTCAGGAAGGCACCTTTACGCTAAATCTGAAAAATGCAGATATTCACTCGCTAATTCAGACCGTATCGCGACAATCGGGACGGAATTTTGTCGTTGACCCTCGAGTGAAGGCGCGGGTCACCGTCATATCGTCTACACCGCTTAATGCTGACGAGCTCTACGAGACATTTTTATCCGTCTTGCAAGTTCATGGTTATGCGGCTGTCCCCAGTGGGGATCTGATAAAAATCGTACCTGATGTCAATGCCAAGCAAGGCCCGGTTCCGGCTTACTCCGACGATGACTCCGAATCCGACCAATTGGTTACACAGGTCATCAAGGTTCAAAATGTACCAGCAGCACAATTGGTCCCCATTTTACGCCCACTGGTCCCACAGCAAGGCCATCTTGCCGCCTATGCGGCGACCAACACACTGATAGTGACTGACCGAGGCTCAAATATTGGCAGACTTATCACCATTATCGAGGGTATCGACCGACCAGACAACGATGAAGTAGAGCTGGTTCAACTTCGACACGCCTCTGCCAGCGAAGTGATTCGCATCGTCCAGTCTCTGCAAAGCCGTGCCGGCCAGATCGACGGCACTCCAGGTGCTGTGCGTTTTGCTGCAGACGATCGTACCAACAGCATTCTGCTTAGTGGCGACAAGCCAGCGCGAGCGCGCATGCGGGGGATAATTACGAACCTTGACACTCCAGTCGAGTCAGGTGGCAACACGCGCGTTGTGTACCTTCGTTACGCCAATGCTGCCGATCTACTTGCCATTTTAACGGGCGTCTCGGCTGGTCAGGCGAAGATCGGTACCGGCAGCGGCTCGGAAGATGGCAGCACAGGATCAACCTCTGCTGCACCTTCGGTCGATGCCAATGGTGTGCAGATTCCTCAACAGCCCGCCACACCGACAGCTTCTCTGATTCCACGTGGGCCTCAGGATACCGATCGTCCCAATGTCGACATCCAGGCAGACGAGGATACCAATGCTTTGATCATTACTGCGCCACCCGATGAGATGCGCAGCGTTCTGGCGGTTATCGAGCAGTTGGACATCCGTCGAGCTCAGGTATTGGTGGAAGCCATCATTGCGGAGCTTTCAACGAACAACTCTTCTCAATTGGGTGTGAATTTCGCCGTTAATGGCGCAGAGTCGAATCGTCCTGCGGCCTACACCAATCTCGGTGGCGCCACTCAATCACTGGTTGGTACCGTCGCCAGTCAAGGTGCAGCGCTGAGTAACGGTTTATCACTGGCCCTTGGCCGATTTGGTGGTGATGGCGTTGATTTCGGCTTTCTGCTTTCAGCGATTGCCTCAGACACGGACAATAATATTCTTTCTACGCCGACTCTCGTCACCATGGATAATCAGGAGGCCGAGATTGTGGTTGGCCAGAACGTCCCTTTTGTCACCGGTCGTCAATTGTCATCATCCAATAACAACCCGTTTCAGACTATCGAGCGGCAGGATATCGGTATCTCCTTGAAGGTAAAGCCGCAGATCAATGAGGGCGATAACATCAAGATGGATATAGAACAGGAAGTGTCTGATGTCAGTAATACATCGGTTACCGGTGCCTCCGACATTACGACTAACAAACGATCTATTAAAACCACGGTCCTGGTTGAAGATGGTCAAACGCTTGTACTGGGCGGACTAATTGATGACCAAGCCAAAGACTCTCGCGACAAAGTCCCCTTCCTGGGTGACATACCGCTGCTTGGCAGTTTGTTTCGTTATCGTACGTCGAGCAAGAGTAAGCGCAATCTGATGGTTTTTCTGCATCCCACTATTCTGCGCGACCCTGAAACCGCCGATTACTACAGCCGTAGTAAATATGACGACTTGCGATCTGCCCAGCTGGGTCTGTTCGACAGTGATGACGACAACTTGAAAGGCATCCGTCCTGAGCTTCCCGAACTACACATGTACTTTGGCGGAAAGCGCATATTTGACACGGGTAAGAACGCTATGGAAACCTTGGTCCCAACTAGCGAGACCGGGCCTGTCATCATGCCGCGTGTGCGAACACCTGAACCAACGCGTGAAGTAGGCGACGAAGATGTGCTGGGCGCTGCACCTGTGACCGATGAATTGTTACAGGCTGATGATGGTCTTGTCATCGGTGAACGGCTGAATGCATCAAGCGGTGGCATATTCGGACCGGATTCACTACCCGCTAATACTCCTGGCCCCGAAGGCCCTTCTGCAAGTGCGAGATAAGCTGTGTCATCACCACCAAATTTTTTGGATATAGGCGAGCCAGCCGTCGGGCAAGCGGCAAACGACAACGATGAGCTATTCGGAGCGACTCCGGAAGCCATGGAAGCCGCCGCCCCTGTCGAGCCAAAGAAAGACCAGAGCTTTCAGGATATCCCCTATACCTTCGCCAAGCGTCATGGTGTGCTGATAGAACGCGATTCAGCAGACGATATGTTGTTGGTTCATCGTCCAGGAGTTCAGCTTCAGGCGTTGTCAGAGGCGCGCAGAAAAGCGGGACAGAAACTCAAACTCGAATCAGTGACATCCGATGAATTCGACGCAAGACTTACCCGTCACTACGAGGGCGAGACAGGTCAGGCCATGGATATCATGGATGATTTTGGTGACGAACTGAATCTGGAACAGCTCGCCGAGGCCCTGCCCGAGCCCGAAGACCTGCTCGAATCCACCGACGATGCTCCGGTTATTCGACTGATAAACGCCATGCTGACGGAAGCTGTCCGCAAAGGCGCATCCGATATACATATAGAACCTTTCGAAAAACGTCTGGCGATACGCTATCGTGTTGATGGTGTCATGCAGAAGTTACTGGAACCCCCCAGGCAGATTGCACCTCTGGTTATCTCTCGCCTGAAGGTCATGGCCAAGCTTGATATATCGGAAAGACGTTTGCCACAGGATGGTCGTATCAGCCTTAGAGTTGCAGGACGTCCCGTGGATGTCCGCGTGTCAACCTTGCCTTCCGGGCATGGTGAAAGAGTGGTTCTTCGTCTTCTGGACAAACAGGCAGGCAGACTCGATCTGGAACAAATGGGTATGCCACCAAAAGCCCTCAAAGACCTGCAGAGCGCTCTGGGACTCTCACACGGCATTATTCTGGTTACCGGGCCCACAGGGTCTGGTAAGACCACGACGCTTTATGCAGCGCTGGCTAAACTCAATACCTCACGATATTCCATACTCACCGTCGAAGATCCCATCGAGTACTATATCGACGGCATCGGCCAGACTCAGGTCAATAATAAAGTAGAACTGGATTTCGCGCGTGGTCTGCGAGCCATACTTCGTCAGGATCCTGACATCGTGATGGTCGGTGAAATACGTGATATGGAAACTGCAGAGATCGCGGTGCAAGCCTCATTGACCGGTCATCTGGTGCTCTCTACCTTGCATACCAATACTGCAGTCGGCGCGGTAACACGACTACGCGATATGGGTATTGAGCCCTTCTTGCTCTCTTCAAGTCTGGTCGGTCTGGTTGCGCAGCGTCTGGTCCGTCTGCTGTGTGCTGACTGCAAACGTCCGCACACTCCTACTGATCCTGAACTGAAGACATTGAAGCGCACCGCAGATCAGGTAAGTGGTATGTGCGAAGCACACGGCTGCGAGAAATGTTCGCATACAGGTTTCGTAGGACGACAGGGTATTTATGAGGTGGTCTTGGTCGATGAGGCAATGCGCACCATGATCCACGATGGCTCCTCGGAACACGAACTCGAAAACCACGCTCGCACTCAAAGCGCAGGTATTACCGATGACGGTATGCGATTGGTGATGGAAGGCAAGACATCTATTGAAGAGGTCATGCGTGTGACCCGAGAGGGCTAATGGCCGCGTACGAATATCTGGCGCTAGACGCTCGTGGTCGCGAGAAAAAAGGCGTTCTTGAAGCCGATACTGCGCGACTGGCTCGCCAAAGCCTGAGACAGCAGGAAATGACGCCACTGGAGGTCACCGAGACCTCTGGACGCGAGCGTTCGAAGAAAAGTGCTCGCAATGCCGGAAAAGCATCCACGGGTTCCGTGCCGACTTTTCGTGGTGGCATCAAAACCAACGATCTGGCTTTGGTGACGCGACAGATCGCAACGCTAAGTGCCGCCGGCACGCCACTGGAAGAGTCACTTTCAGCCGTAAGCCGGCAGACAGAGAAGCCGCGCATCAAGTCCTTACTCCTGTCGGTTCGTGCAAAGGTCATGGAAGGGCACACCTTTGCCTCCGCCTTGTCAGACTATCCGAAGGTATTCCCTGAAATCTATCAGGCCACCGTATCTGCTGGTGAACAATCCGGTCATCTGGATGCCGTACTTGAAAGGTTGGCAGATTACACAGAGGAGCGACAAGCTTCCAACGCGATCGTAAAAAAAGCCCTGATTTATCCCAGCGTTCTGGTAGTTGCTTCTATTCTAATAGTCAGTTTTCTGCTTGCCTATGTGGTACCTCAAGTAGTGCAGGTATTCGACGGTATGAATCAGGAACTACCAACACTGACGCAAGTAATGCTCGCCACCTCAGCCTTTGTCCGCGAGTGGGGGCTATTGATTGCCGGCATCACGGTTGTCATTGTCATAACGTTTCAGAGGGCCATGAAAGGCGAGGCATTCAAGACGCGAGTGCATTCGTTGCTGCTTAAATTACCCTTGTTCAAACGTCTGATACGCGGGTTTAACACCACACAATTTGCTCGAACACTTAGCATACTGGCTGCCAGTGGCGTGCCTGTACTCGAGGCTCTGGACATCGGTGCTCAGGTTATAACCAACCGCCCTATGCGCAAGGCTGTTAACACAGCAGCTTCTCAAGTCAGGGAAGGGTCAACGCTTAGCCAGGCACTGGAGCGCACAGGCTATTTTCCGCCCATGTTGCTACATCTAATTGCCAGTGGCGAGTCTTCTGGTCAGTTAGACTCCATGCTGGAGAAGGCTGCTACACATCAGGAACGTGAGCTGAATTCACTGATGTCGATATTTCTGGGTTTGTTTGAGCCTGTCGTTATTCTGATCATGGGCGGGGTCGTGCTGACGATTGTTCTTGGGATATTGTTACCGATATTCGAAATGAACCAGCTGGTCTAAAACGATTGCTGTTGATTTCAACCCGTGCGGTAAAACAAGGGTCTGTGTTTCTGTCCAAATATTATATCTGTGAGTTAGCGTTTCGTCGCTCGAATGGCAGGATTGTGGCAGATCTTGTCGGTAACGTTCTCGCAGGCTTCATGTAATTAACATCGGTGTACGGCCAGACTTGGTCTTTATCCATCTGCTCGCAAGCACGGCGTATCATTAGCTCCGTGATGACTTGTTCATGACCTGAGTCGTCGACTGTTGCACATATCGTCACCGAGTCTGGCAAGGCCTGCAAAGTATCTAATGCTGTTGCACTGCAATATTTCATCTTGATTCTCCGTCTGTCATACCACAGCCCATTAACTTGCAATCGCAAGACTCAGACCCCAAAATCGGCATGAATTAGCTCTCCTCACCGTTGAGTTGGGCAATGTGCTCCTCGAATAAAGCCACTTCTTTTTCTGTTTTCTCTGGATATCTCAGCGGCAGGGCCTCGAGCGTCTCCAGTACTGTTTGAGCCACGCTTAGACGCATGTAACGTTTATCGTCGGCCGGAATGGCGAACCACGGAGCGTTCTCGCGTGAAGTCTCATTCAGCAGCGATTCATAAGCTTCCATGTATTCGTCCCAACGAGCTCGTGTGGTGAGATCGCTTTTTGAAAATTTCCAGTACTTCTCGGGAGTTGTCAGGCGTTTAAGGAATCGCCTTTTCTGTTCATCTTTAGACACGTTTAACCAGAACTTCAAAACAACAGTGCCGTTGGAACTCAGATGTTTCTCGTGATCACGTATGGAACGAAAGCGATCAGCCCACAAATCGTCTGATTGATCTGGAGGCAGGCGCTGATTAGCAAGATACTCAGGGTGGAGCCTGACCGCCAGCACCTCTTCATAATAACTGCGGTTAAAAATTCCGATGCGGCCTCGCTCGGGGAGTCGCTTGCTTGTGCGCCATAACCAGTCATGCTCCAGCTCCTCATCGGATGGAGACTTGAACGATGACACGTGGCACCCTGCAGGGTTGACTCCACTCATCACGGCCCTGATAGTGCCGTCCTTGCCTGCAGCATCCATCGCCTGGAACACTAGCAAAAGTGCGTAACGATCATCAGCGTAAAGTTTTCGCTGCAATTCACTGATCCTGCCCACGCAGGATTTGAGCTCTTTCTCCAGCGCCTTTTCGCCTGGAACATCTTTCGGCGGCGTGTGCGCGCTATCCGTAATGGAAAAGCTACCGTCGAACGGCACACTGTATGGGTTTTGCGGTAGATTCATGCGCCTGTGTCCAACGCCTGCTGGATGGTTTTCGGGGTGCTAACCTCCGTCGGCAGCACACAATGGGCACCGGTACCGCGCATGCTGCAGTAGCCACCGGGATTTTTGTGCAGATATTGCTGGTGATAGTCCTCTGCGTAATAAAATTCTGGCAAACGCAAAATTTCTGTTGTTATTGGGCCGAAGCCTTTGTCAGTAAGCGCAGACTGAAATGCCTCTTTGCTCAGAACCGCTTTTTCCTGTTGCTCCTCTGTACTGAAATACAAACCGGAGCGATACTGAGTACCCCGATCAGGCCCCTGCTGCATACCTTGTGACGGGTCATGGTTTTCCCAAAATAAAGTCAGAAGTTTTTCTGTGCCTAATATCGCAGGATCGTAGACCACAAGCACAACCTCATTGTGTCCGGTTTTGCCCGTACAGACTTCTTCGTACGTCGGGTTAGGTGTATGCCCGGCCGCATAGCCCACCGCGGTAGTGTAGACACCGGTTTGTTGATAAAAAAAACGCTCCACCCCCCAGAAACAGCCCATACCCACGACGATTTCTCGCAGATGCGCAGGGAAAGGTGCCACCATGGGATTTCCCGTAACGATATTTCGAGCTGCCACAGGAACAGGCTCGGATCGACCCGGAAGCGCATCCGAGGCGCCGAGTATTTCCGTTTTCCTGCCTAGTCCAAACATTTTTCAGCTCCGCATGATTTACTGCACAGGGCGAAAAAAGATGCTCCTGAGCAGACCAAGCATAAGCTCGGCCTTTGTCAAGCTGAACATTAGCTGACTATGCTTAAACGAAACTGAAAGGGACGACCAAACTTAACCCCAATTGCAAACTTCGGGCTATTTTCTCGCTGTGAGCGGTTAATTCTGTGGATTGGTCAAACTGTAGATGTACTGGACACGGCAAACCGGGATCTTTCGCTGAAATAGTGATTATCCGATACGCCTGCGGTACAACTGTCAGGCAAAGAGGCCATACCTGCCAGCATACACAACAGCCATTAGCAAGAGCCCTGACACCAGATTAATCAGGATAATCTGTCGTATCCGGTTCAGTACAACACCTGCCTCAGACCAGGCTTCGCGAGAAACGTCATCTTTGAATATTCGATAGGGATGGAGGTACATGTAGACGAAGAGCCCGATCATGACAAGACCCAGGAGGTGCATGATATGAACATACAAAGGACTTTCGGCAAACCCTCCCAGCGCATTGAATATCAGCCAGTAGCCAGTAATTGGCATAATCAGGACAGCCATCCAAACCCACGGGAAAAAACGTCTGAACACACCGGCAAATAACGCAAGTCGGCGGTGGGGCTCAAGAGTTGCAACACTCTGACGGAGCACCACATAGGCAAAGAACATTCCCCCCACCCAGATAGTGGCGAGAAGTCCATGCAGCGTTATGGCTAAGGCATTCATGGTGATAAGTTGTCAGGGCTGTAGAATACCTGCTCAGTGTACTCGATCAACTGCAACACTTGACCTGAGATGCTACTGATAGTTAAGTAAAAAATCATTAATAGTAGTACCAGCTACGGACACGGAATGATTTTCCAGCTTCACGTAATGGTCGCCCTGCAGGTAGGCGCCGTAGCCCCGCAGCATACCCGCAAGTGACCAACGCCCTCTTGAGCAGCTAAGCAGCCCTCCACCAGACTGGCCGGAATCGATCGTCGCACTGGTATATAGAGTGGTGTCGTTGACTTGCGTAAAAACACCTGCGGACATTTTCATCGCTTGAGCTCGTGGATAACCTGCTGCCCAAACCGTAGCTGATTGAATCGAGTTAAAACCTGAGATGACTAGTGGTTCTATCCAGGCGGTGTTCACCGCCAGTACTGCCAGATCGTGCGTGTGATCAACCATAATCAGATCGGCAGATCGATAACCGCCCTCTACATGAACAAAGAATTGACCGGCTCCCTGTATCGCATGAGCGGCTGTAAGAACACGGTTGTCATCAAAAACAACGCCGCTGGCACGGCTACCATGGTCGGTAGCAACTTGCACGATTGCGTCCAGCGTGCGTTCATCTGGTCGTTCGCATACCGTAGACAACGCAGCAGAGGGCAAATTGACTGGGGTATCTATCGATGGCGGGGCTGAGTACATCGAAGAGTCCGCTTGCGCTGTGAATGCGAGAACGGCAAGCGATACTAGACTGCAAATCGCAGATCCGGGAACTAGACTACCGTGTGGCATGTTTATCCGTTTGGCCATCTGTTGGTCGCCTCCCTCTTAACAGCCGTCAATTTGTTCAATTGAAAAGTTCCCGGGTACGCTTCATATTCAGGCGACGTTTACAACGGCCCCGGAGTAGCTAAGTCTATAACAAACACAACCCTGACTGCCACGCGGAAGCCGTCGGGTTGCTGACGCCCGGGCATGGATATCTGGAACCCCGGGAGCCTTTACAGCACCAGTTTTACTCAACCCCAGGAGTCTGTCCGAGAATAACGATCGAAGCCTGAAGGGGCCCGCCTCCGATACGATCAGCTTATTCTCCGACAGGCTCCTGAAGTTAACCGAGGACCCGATGGGCTCTTATTGTCTGCGATGCGGTCGTCTGGGTGGAAAAGGATAGCGATGCGGCCAGGTGTCCCATCGGTCGTAAATTCGTGGTCGTAGATGGGTATTCCAATGAGGCAAATGCCTTTGAGGTCGGGACTGGCTACGCTGTATTGGCCAATATTTGTACGATTCAGCCGCAACGATCGGGAACACATAGTCGGTTTCGCCCACTTTGCCTGACTGGCGATGGGTGATTGGTCCGACCACTGTGATATCCCTGCCAACCTTGACAATCACAGGATCCAGAAACTGCTTGACCAGGGCAATGTAACGTCCGGACGTACTGTCGTTGTGTAACGGTCGGCCGTTGCTTCGCAAGGGACGCGCAACAATTTCGAGCACAGTGAGCTTATCAGGCCTGTTTTCGATGCGGGCAATTGTTCCTCCCCATCGCACACTCTTAACATCAGCGCTCTGCTCCAGCGCCTTAATGGTGCTTTCAGGAGATAAAGGCAGAGATTCATCTTGTTGTGCTTCACTCACACTGACCATGGGTTGGGAGGTTGCTGTCACATCAGGCTTGCTGGAGACACAGCCATTGGTAAAAATACCAAGAGCAGCAATCGCCATGCATGCTGCATTGTGTTTAACAGGCTGAAATTTCATGTCGTTTTCCAGTTATAGGACAGCTCGGCTATATCACTAAGTGTTCGACCCAGGCAACTTCCCATAATGAAATTGTTCGGGGCGTTAACACGTATGTTATGAAAAGCTAAGGGGGTAATGAATTTTTTACAAGTGATGACACCAAGGTTTACATTCATTGAATAAATCTTTTTACCAGTTGGCTTGTTAAAGCAAAGATACCAACAACCACACATTAACAATGATTAAACCCTTGCATGGGTAAGGACTATCAGGCGTCTGCCGTTAGCCTTTTATTCGAAGATATTGCTAAGGAGCATGTAATCCTTCTCTGCAAAAAAGTACATTTGCCGAGAGGGGCTTGTCTATTCGGATGTGATCAGTTGGTAGTTCTACACGTCAACAGATTTGCGAAGTAGCTCACGTTGAACTTTACTAAATTGTTGTCCAACTATTGTTTAAAAACTCAATAAACCCTTGGGATCATCCCTTGTTAATTCAGGGTCTAATTCAGGGTCTAATTCAGGGTCTAATTCAGGGTCTAATTCAGGGTCTAATTCAGGGTCTAATTCAGGGTCTAACTCAGGGTCTAACTCAGGGTCTAAACAGGGGTCTGACCAAGGGTCTAAACCGACGGCCAACCCCAAGTTCGACAATTGCTTTGACAACGGCGGTGTTACGCGAGAACATCTGAAGTTATAGTACGTCTGGCTGGATAGCCTTTGGAGTATTGCCAATAACAATAACGACAGAGACACCCATGATGCATTCAATATCACAAGCAGCACACTTGCTGAATACCAGCGAATATAAACTTTTCAGCGAGGCTTATCTTGCATGGTTTGGCGATCGCCCCGACGATACCGCGATCATGAATGTGTTTTCACAGTTCATGATGTTCGGAGAACTGCCTGAGTGGGCCGATCAGTTTGCCAGATCAGTGTTGGACGATTTAAAGGCTAACCGTCAAGTCAATCTCAATTCGTTCAGCATCCTCAATCTTTCCCCACGTTTATGTAAACGACCAGAGATCAGTTTTTCTGTCGTAAAATAGAGCTAGCCTATACGATAGATTCTGATTGCATTGTCGTACCAGAATGCACTTTGCTGTTCAGTACTTAACCCACGCAGATTATCTGCAACGATTTCTACAATTTCATCATAACCACCCATCAGCTTGTCGACGGGAAAGTTGCTGCCAAACATAATGCGCTCAGGGCCAAACAGATCAAGCATAATGTCTATTAGCGGCTTGACCGACACGGCAGAGCGCTGTGTATCAAACATCCCGAATCCACAGAGCTTTATCGTCACCTGTGGCAGAGCGGCTAACGCGCTCAGCCCTTCAGCCAAGTTGGCGATGCCTTGCGGCGTCTGATCATGAGGTGATCCAGCATGATCAATAATTACAGGCACTTCCGGATGGCGTGACAGGAACTGTGCAGCCTCCTGCATCTGTTCTGGATAAAGCTGCAAATCAAAGCTCAAGGAATGTTCGGCCAGCAATTGAAACTGATCCTGCCACTGTGAGTCGCGAAGATAATGTATCGGCGCAAAACATAACGCCGGAATATCATCCAGGCGCGATAAAATCTGCCGGACACCCCTGAAAGCTGTATAACCTGCCTGTGCCTCCAACGTTGGCCTTGCATCATCTGCTGCCAGATTTACAAGCCCGACAATAGCATGTTCAAGGCCCGTGTTATCGAAGATGCCTTGCACCCAGGCGGTCTCTGCAACCGGATCGGCGATCGCCGCATCAACCTGCAAATAGACAGAACCTGCAAGTTGATGAACGCTCTCTTCTCTGAATTCGTTCCACTCGTAATTTCGCTGGATCGGTGTGGGGTCACCAAAAGGCTTCATGGCCCCTATATCACGCAACCATCGATAGCCCAGATCAGGCCTGGTCGATTCAGGTATCCATAAATGATGGTGAGCGTCTATGAATTTCACTCTAGCTTCCGCGATACGTAGAATATCCAAACGGGTTAAGTAACAGCGGTACATGATAATGTTGGCCATCACCCGCTATCTCGAATGCCACATCCACATGCGGATAGAAACACGTCTGTTTGAGAGCCTGATAGTAATCAGTTAGATAGAATGTCAGCTTGTAGACACCTGCCGGTAGCGCATCAGACAAACCCGTAAAATCTGCCACACGTCCATCTGCGTTAGTGCTGCCGGACCCGAGCATGACCCAATCATCGGTCTGCTGTTGGGTGAGCGTTATCAGAACGCCTTCAGCTGGAGCTCCTCGCGAAGTATCAAGAATATGTGAGGTTATCTGGCTCATTGGCAAACTGTGCTGGCTGTCGAATGTCGAGTTTACAGTGTACTATCGCTGAGCACGCTTGCAGTGCATTAGTAAGAGCGAATAACAAAAAGGAAGATACACCCATGTCCATTTTTGAACAAGATCTGCCTCCCTGTGAAGCTAACAGGCAGCCATTATCGCCAGTTAGTTTTTTGCGTCGAGCCGCAAGCATACGACCAGAACAGACCGCCATTATTCATGGCAAGCGTAGGTACACCTACGCCCGATTCTGGCAGCGTAGCCAGCAACTAGGTGCCGCTCTGGCAAATCGTGGCGTCGGTGTGGGCGATTGCGTTGCTATCATGGCTGGCAACACGCCGGAAATGCTTGAGGCTCACAACGGGGTGCCTCTGATCGGGGCTGTGCTCAATTCCCTGAACATTCGATTGGATGCGCCAACGCTTGCCTTTATTCTCGAGCACGGCGAAGCTAAAGTGCTGCTTACAGATCGCGAGTTTTCACCTGTAATCAAGCAAGCTCTGAAAATTCTGAAGCACTCGATAGTGGTTATCGACATCGATGATGAGCTGGCAGAGGGTGGCGAGTTGCTGGGTGATACCGACTACGAGTCATTCATTGGCGCTGCCAAGCCGGACGATGCACCTGCTGGCATCAGTGATGAATGGCAATCCATCTCGTTGTTATATACCTCAGGTACCACTGGCAATCCGAAAGGCTGCGTATACCATCATCGCGGCGCTTATCTGAACGCCGTGGGTAACATGACGACCATGGGTGTGACATATCAATCACGTTACTTGTGGACGCTACCCATGTTTCACTGCGATGGCTGGACATTTACCTGGGCTGTAACCGCTGCTATGGGCACACATGTCTGCTTGCGCAAAGTGGACCCGGCGCTGATCTTCAAACTGATAGAGGAAGAAGATGTCACACATATGTGTGGTGCACCGATAGTGTTGAACATGCTTGCCCACGCACCCGCCAACATCCAGAAAAGAGCGACAAAAAATATCGAACTTGCCACTGGTGGCGCGGCACCACCCTCATCAGTCATTGAAGCGATGGAGGCCATCGGGTTCAACGTAACGCACTTATACGGGCTGACAGAAACTTACGGGCCAGCTACGGTTTGTGTTCCACAGGATGATTGGTCGGGGCTGGAACTTCAGCAACGCTCTGCCCGTATGGCCCGCCAGGGTGTTCACTACCTGACTCTGGAAGATGCAACCATTGTGAATTCTACAACAATGAAACCAGTACCTGCTGACGGCACTACCATCGGCGAGCTGATGATCCGCGGCAACACGATTATGAAAGGCTATCTGAAAAACACCAAAGCTACTGCAGAGGCCTTCGCCGGAGGCTGGTTTCACACCGGAGATCTGGGTGTACTCCACCCGGATGGTTACCTGGAAATCAAAGACCGCGCTAAAGATATTATCATCAGCGGTGGTGAAAACGTATCCACGTTAGAGGTTGAAGAAGTGTTATACCGACATCCAGCGATACTGGAGGCAGCCGTTGTTGCCAAACCCGATGAAACGTGGGGAGAGACACCTTGTGCGTTCGTTACTCTGCACAAGACTGGTGGTGCCACTGAGCAGGACATCATAGCGTACTGCCGAGAGCATCTGGCCCGCTTCAAGATACCCCGGCAGGTGGTGTTCGGTCCTTTGCCTAAAACTTCCACTGGCAAAATTCAAAAATTTGCCTTGCGTGATCTGGCACGTGCCGATGTAGCGGACAAAACGAACTGAAAAATATGCTATGCCTACCGTAGTATCAAAATCAGGCTTGCGCCTGCGACAAATAGTACTACTGCTACCCATAGTTGCGCTTGTAGCCTTTGCATGGTGGCATACACCACCACCGTTATCGCATGAAGGTTGTATAAGCAACTCTGTAGAGATCACTATCTGCGCAGCCAGCTCCATGGCACGCCTGACACGCAGTGGCGCCAGTGAACTTGAACATGCAAGCTTCGATTTAAGGGAGAGCAATTCGGATCGACTACGTTTTACAACAGCACGTAACGAGACTATCAGCTTCCAGTTGATCATCAGGCGAGATAATCGACACGCTGCACGCAAACTAAAAGTGCGTTTTATTGAAAACTCCTCACTGGATTCGCGGGATGCCCTTATCTATCAGGCCCATTACCATGATATCGATAATGCCGCTTACGACTGGGGCCCAAAAACCACGGTGCTTCCCTACCCTGCCCGCTATCCTGATGCTCTTATACCTCAGACTCACGTTTGTGGGGTAAACCGGTCTACCCTGTTTAATGAAATTTCTTTAGGACCTGCAGGGCAGAACCAGAGCATCTGGATAGAGCTTTATATACCGGCGTCCACAATACCCGGCACTGTGCTGCAGACGCTTGAACTTATCGATGGTGACCACGTTGTGCAATTACCCATCACACTGGATGTTATCGATGCGACGCTGCCAGCACGTCCTACCATCGATGCTATTGGCGAGATCTATCGTAGTTATCGTCTGGAAGGCGCAGGTGAAGACCCGGCAGCGCGCCAATGGCAAGCGATGTCACAGTGCTATCAGATGATGGCACACAAGCATCGCATGGTATTTATCGAACGCACACCGGAAGCCCCGACCAGTGATACGGACTGGCAGCAATATCAGCAAACCTTCGGACCTTCACTGGATGGTAGTTTATTCAATGAAGAATCTGGTTATCGCGGAACGGGAGTTAACACGCCGGTAAGCATATGGCGCACGCCCTGGCCACAAGATTATGACATCACAGTTGAAGAGGCACTAAGCGAAGAACAGATAGGCTCCATCGAAACGCTGGCTGCTAATTGGCAAAAAAAAGCCGACAATCAGTCATGGGATAGCACCCGATTTTTTGCTTATGTATTTGATGAAGTAGATGGCCCTACGGATAAAAAAGAGTCAGCTGCCGAGCGTCGACAATATATTTCTCGTGTCCATCAAGACATGCAAACGGTACAAGATGCCATCGACAGACATGCGCAGAATGTTGATCTTTTATGGACAAGCCATTCTGATCCTGCAATCTGGCAGGATGATCCCGAGACAACGCTGACTGGTCGCGTACGACTCTGGGCACCCAATGGACACGCAGCGAATGTCGATTTTCTGCAAGAGCGCATTGCGCAAGGGGAACGCGCCTGGTTTTATCACAGCGGCCACCCGGCAGTAGGTGGTCACAGCATCAATCTGCCCGGCACTGATATGCGCAGTTGGGGCGTTATTGGTGCGCGTTACGGAATACAGGGTCAGCTAATGTGGGCTGTGAATCTGGGCAACGATAACAGGCCATTCTCTGATCCTAGCTATAAGCCAGACGATGATCGTGTAGGCAACGGTGTGATGGTATACCCGGGCAATCAATTGCCTCTCATCGGATTCGAAGCCACACCCGGACCACTGCCTTCGATGCGCTTGAAGAGCTGGCATCGTGGACTGCAGGATGCCGAATTGTACTTTCTGGCTCGTGCAAGATTCCCTGAGGAGGCAGATGCACTGATCAGGGCTCTGGTGCCGCGTGCATTGGGCGAGGCAGTTGCCGCAGGTGATGTTCAACCTACGTGGTCTTCCAACTCTGCAGACTGGATAGCCTGGCGAGATGGCCTACTCGAATTACTCAAGCGCGAGTAGTGCTTGCATGGTACTACGTTCGAGAGCCCAGTGCTCGGCGTCGTTTTAGAAAATCTTCATGGGATAGTTCGGTACCGTCGTGAAACGAGCCGAATACTTTGTCCCAAGGCACTTCCAGATTGCCGTAATTACACTCGAAATAGCGGTGGTGCATCTGGTGATGGAAATTTCCCAGGGCCAGCGCATTTCTGTCTTTCACCAGTAAGCTTTCAAACCCTGCATGCGAGGTCACAGCGGTCAAAGCCTGATGCTGCATATGGAACAGAACATGAATAGGGTGAGCTGCGAGAATCCAGTGAATCACTACAGAACTAAAAAACAGGACATGCTCAATGGGGTGCATGGACAGACCCGACCAAGGGCCAACATTGGTATTTCTGTGATGGAGCGAATGCGCTGCTTTGTAGAGAGGCGGCCAGTGCAAAAATCTATGAACCCAGTAAAAATGAAACGATATCCATAAGGGCGTCAGGAAAAATAGCGCGATAAACCAGACAGGATTTTGCGTCCAGAGCAACATCGGCGCATAGCCATTTGCCATGGCCCACAGCATCAAGGCTTCAAACGCTGTCCAGAAAAACACACCGCTGGAGAGCGTCCAGAACATATTGTCACGCAGTTGGGTATTCAATGTAAAACGACGTCCTTTGGCGTTCACATCCTCAGAATCGAATTTGAGGCGACGACCCTGAATTTTTCGCTGGTGCAACAACAGATGCAAACCACCAGCCACCACACTGATTAGTAGCACATTGCGCAAAAACATTTGTGCGATCCAGCCCAATCCCAGTGTCTTGACTTCAGCCAGCGGTGGTTGAAAGTAGTGCCAGGTGATAACCGCTAATACGACAATAATAAGATTTTCGCCGAATGTCAGCCAGCGTGCAGAAAACCAGCGGCCAATGTTCACAGGCCTGGGAGGCCATTGAAACAACGGCGACGTTGCAATCGGCTCTGCAGGCCTATAGTGCCATTGCCTGGCGAACCGGCTGGCTGAGCCTGTATCTGCGGGGTTTTTGGACTCCTGGATCATGTGGTTTCCTGAGGGTTACCCCATTTATGTTGATGCGGCAATCGTTACTCAGTCGCCGTAAGCCGCTATTGGCCAGCATATTGACATCATCCACTGTCGAAATCCATGAAAGAGGGTTTTTTGGCGCGACAAGCCTTTATTTTATTATCACCATTGTAAATGCTACGCAGGTAAATGCTACGCAGGCTATCGCCGGTCTCTACAACGAAGAATTGTCAGTGCAGCAGCAGCGCTTTAAAGTCAAACGGGCACTACAGCACTTGCACCTCCGTCAACAGCAAGAATCTGACCCGTAATGTGCTTACCAGCTTCACTGGCAAATAAAAGAGCAGCACCTTTGAGATCGTCATCATCACCTAGTCTTTGAAGCGGCACCCTTGATGCCATGGTGTCTGCACCCAGTTCGCTGATGAGTCCACGTGTCATTTTACTGGGAAAAAAACCCGGTGCTATGGCATTGACATTGATGCCGTACTTTCCCCACTCCGCTGCCAGGGTGCGTGTGAAATTTACAACAGCACCTTTACTGGTTCCATAGGCAATAAACTTTGCCTCCATTGACCCGGCTAAACCGGCAATGGAGGCAAGATTGATGATGCGCCCTTGCCCGCGGTCGATCATGCTCGCGTTGGCTACAGCCTGGCTCATCAGAAATACACTACGCACATTCAGATTCATGACTTTATCCCATGCTTCTAATGGGTGTTCCTCTGCTGGCGCTGCCCAGCTTGCGCCAGCATTGTTAACAAGAATGTTGATATGCCCGAAGGCTGTTACGGCTTCTTCACAGATTTTGACTATTTGTTCTGGATCACTGGCGTCGGCAGCAACGATATGTGTACTGATGCCATGCGAATTCAAATGCTCAGCTGCAGCTTTTAGTTCATCTTTTTTGCGAGCCGTGAGCGTAACGCTTGCGCCAGCCTCCCCCAGGCTCTGCGCGATCTGCAAACCGAGGCCCCTGGAGCCACCAGTGATCAGCGCTGTCTGGCCAGTCAGGTTGAAAAGTGCGGAGACGTGTTTGCTCATTGTGGCCATATACTTGTGCGTTTTAGAGATAGAATAGACGTACTCGCTCGGGATGTCTCACTGCAAACTTAACCCGCTCGAGAACGCGATAAAACATTAAAACCAATCCCTGGCAACTGGGTACTTACCGTATCCAGGCTAAATTCATTCTGTACTAGCTCTCACACTTGATCTTTTATCAAGATAGGCTGTACGCTGCCCATGTTAAAAAACACCCAGTCGGAGATCAGCCATGCACACGAACATACTAAAGAAAAATGATATCGAGCGCGAGGCTGGCAGGGCGAAAACGCACTTTCTGAATGACAAGGCACAGAGAAATAACAAGTCTCTGGGTGATATTTTAGGCCTCACCGGACTTGGCGTACACATGATCGAGGTAGAACCCGGCATGGCGTCCACTGAGTTTCACATGCACTACTTCGAAGATGAATGTACTTACGTACTCGAAGGTACCGGCACAGTTACCATTGGCCACCACCGGGAAGTGGTCACAGCCGGTGATTTTATTGCATACCCTAAAGACGGAGAAGCACACACCATGGTTAACACCGGCAGTGAAGTACTCAGATGCCTTGTGATCGGCGAACGGGCGGCGCACGATATAGTCGATTACCCGCTTGCGGGCAAACGCCTGTACAGAAATCAGGGTCAACCCTGGACTCTGATGGATATCGATTCGATATCCGAGGTGACATCCGGTACCAAAATTCAGTCAAAAAGTAGCCGATAGCTTGTCTTCACGACTATACCCTGTTGTTGCAAGAAATAATGTGTACAGCACCGTACAGCACAGTCAATCTGCAGGCACAGTGCTTATCCCGGCTGGAACGCTGTTGCTATAATCTTGCAGGCATTTTCGGCAGCTTAGCACATCGCTAACACCAGCAACGGCCACCTCCATAGGGGTATTTCCGGTGCTGACATTTCGTCCAAGCGGTGCAGTCAATCGTTTAATCTCAGCGTCCGCAAAACCTTTACGCTTCAGTCGGTTCCGAAACCTGGCAGCCTTGCTATCCGATGCAATAAGCCCGCAGTAAGCGGCATCGGCGCACGACAATACCGCCTCCACGATATCCATATCCAACTCATGGCTATGTGTCATAACCAGGTAATACGCGGCTGTGTTCAGCGTTTCAATGTACTGATACGCGTTGATATCCATCAACCGTGTGGTAACGATGCCAATCTGATTCTCTTCACGCGCGATGATGTTATCAACACATGCTAGCCACTCTTTGCGTGTGTCATGAATCACCGTGACGCAAGGTAGTCGCAATGCAAGCCTGGTAACTTCCTGACCTACATGCCCGGCACCAAATACATTCAACACATAATCTATGGCAAAGTGACAATCAAACTGCAGCTCAACCACGCCACCACAACACTGTGAAAGCTCTTTGCCAAGCGCAAATTCGCTCCTTGTTACCAGCGAATGAGCTTGAGCGCTTGTCATCGATGTATCAATAAGAGCACGTGCGTGACTGATACCTTCAAGCTCAAGTGCACCACCACCAATCGTGCCAAAAATCTTGCGGGCAGTGACAAGCATCCTGGTGCCCACAGTGCGCGGGGCAGAGCCTGACACCTTAGTGATCATAACAATCACACTTGAGGTATTGCTGGATCGGCAAGCAGATAATCCTTTGAGCCAGTCCATCTGATTCAGCACTCAGACTTCATGGCTGTGCAGGCACGCAGCACCTCTTCCGGCGTTGCCGGAGCATTGAGCACTGGAAAACGCTGATGGTTGTCCACTGACGCTATTGCATCGCGAATAGCTGCAAAAACAGACATAGCGAGCATAAGCGGAGGCTCGCCAACGGCCTTGGAGTGAAACACCGTAGCGGCATCATTGGGGCTATCACTAAGTAACTCGACACGAAAATCCTTGGGCATATCACCGATGGCCGGGATCTTGTACGTCGCCGGCCCATCTGTCAGCAGTCGTCCGTCGTCATCCCAACACAATTCTTCGTGAGTAAGCCAGCCTGCTCCCTGTACAAAACCGCCTTCAATCTGCCCGATATCAATGGCAGGATTGATCGAGCGTCCGACATCGTGAAGAATGTCTGTGCGCAGTATGTCAGTTTCCCCTGTCAGGGTATCTATCATGACCTCACTTACCGCCGCACCATTGGCGTAATAGTAGAAAGGCTGACCTCTCGCCTGGTCTCTATCATAGTGAATTTGCGGCGTTCGATAATAGCCGGTAGCACTTAGCGAAATACGATCACGATAGGCAGCAGTAGCAAGTTCGGGCCAGCTGAACACTATGCTCTTTTTATCTGCCGCTCCTGCCCCTACCCCTGCTGAGCCAGTTATGCAATCAGACGAGAAGCATACTGCCTTATCATCTATGTCGTGTTTGTTCTTCAGGTAGTTCACCAGGCGCTGCTTGATTTCTTTCGCGGCTTGCAATGCAGCCATTCCATTAAGATCAGTGCCCGCTGAGGCTGCGGTAGCCGAACTGTTGGGCACTTTATCAGTGCGTGTTGCCATTACGGCAATTCTCTCCAACGACATGCCAAGCTCCTGCGCAACAATCTGCTGCACCTTGACCATCAGGCCCTGGCCCATTTCAGTCCCACCATGGTTGAGCTGCGCACTACCATCCGAGTAGATATGTAGCAAAGCGCCAGCCTGATTCAGATGTTTAAGAGTGAACGAGATTCCGAATTTTACAGGCGTAAACGCTATACCTTTCTTGTATACACCACTACTTTCATTGAATTGACGAATGGCCATGCGTCGCTGCTGGTAGTCGGAAGAAACTTCCAGCTCATTGAACAATCGGGGTACCGTAAAAGCCTCGACTTTTTGATGGTAAGGCGTGATATTACGTTCGCTGTCGCCATAAAAATTGAGCCTGCGAATCTGCAAAGGGTCCTTACCAAGAGCAAAGGCGATGTCGTCAATGACGGTCTCCATGATCATCATGCCCTGCGGACCACCAAAGCCACGAAAGGCGGTATTGGATACAGTGTGCGTTTTGCAGCGCAGGCCATTGATTGTCACATTCGGCAAATAATAGGCGTTATCGCAGTGGAACATGGCCCGATCAACGATGGCATCTGACAAGTCCGGCGAATGGCCACACTGCCCGGCCAGCACAAAGTCTATTGCAACAATGCTGCCTTCATCATCAAAACCGACATCGTACGTGCTCAGAAATCCATGGCGCTTGCCTGTCATGATCATGTCATCGCGTCTGGATAAACGACAACTGACGCTCACCCCATTACGCCGTGCAAACAGCGCTGCAAAAACTGCACAGCCGCTTGCATGTGTCTCCTTACCACCAAAGCCACCACCCATTCGCCGAACTATTACATTGACGCGATGCATGGCTATACCTAGAACATTCGCCAGCAAGTGCTGCGTCTCAGTCGGATTCTGATTGCTCGACCAGACGCTCACACCACCATCTTCTTCGGGTCGGGCGCGCGCTACCTGCCCTTCCAGATAAAAATGCTCCTGACCTCCAATAAACAATCCTCCCTGCAGCCTGTGCCGTGCATTGAGCAAGGCAGTTTCGGAGTCGCCTCGTTTCATCGAATGGGGAGGTCTAACGAATACCCGCTTTTTCACGGCTTCAGCGATATCCAGTAAAGGCACTTGTTCGTCGTATTGCACTTGCGCCAACAAGACGGCTTGCCGGGCCTGCCGATGACTGGTAGCCGCAACTGCAAACAAGGCCTGACCAAGGTGGTTGATGGTTTTATCAACCAGTAGTGGATCACCGGGGTAGACCGGGCCTATATCCGTTGCATGGACCAGATCAGTAAAGGCGATGACATCAACTACACCTGCAGCCTGACGAACCTTTTCCAGATTCAGTGAAATCAGTTCCCCGTGTGCGATGGCACTTTGACCGATCGCGACATGTAACAAACCATGCGCATTCTCCATATCATCCACATAGCGTGCACTACCCGTAACATGCTCTACAGCACTGTCATGCGCTTGTGACCTGCCGGCGATCTGTGGACTGGATGCCTCATTCACACCCTTGTTCATGTACTTGCCTCCAGCAATACACGTTGCAGCAAGTTTTGCGCAACCTGCAGTCGATAGCCCGCACTGGCACGCGCATCGCTGATCGGCTGTAACTCCTCGGCCAGTGCGTCCTGCGCGGCAGATACACTTGCCTGATCAAACGGCTTGTCATTCAGCATAGCTTCTGCAGCACTGGCTCTGACAGGTGTTGCAGCCATACCACCAAATGCCAGGCGCGCATCTACAATATGCCCATTGCGCAGTGGAAGATGAATAGCCAGACATACACTGGATATATCATCCTCGGTACGCTTGCTGATCTTGTGTACGGCAAACACGCTCTGTTTTGCGGGTTTCGGAATAGTGATGTGACGTATGAATTCACCGCGCTGCAAACAGGTTTTTCGATATCCGAGATAATATTCTTCGAGTGGCACAGTGCGCAGGATTTCACCACACTGCAAAGTCAGGCGTGCACCCAAAGCCATTAGCATGGGTGGCATATCACCGATAGGAGATGCAGACCCGATGTTGCCACCAAGGGTGGCCTGATTACGTACTTGATCCGAGCCGAAACGCAACAGCATCTTGCGCGCAGGCAAAAGGTGCTTGCTCATGATTTCAAGGCATTCACTCAACGTGACAGCCGCACCTAGCAACAATTGCTGAGCATGCACCTCCACAAGCCTCAATTCTGACACAGAGCCGACGTGAATGATTTGCGGCAAATTCTTCATCTGTTGCGTCACTTCCAGGGCCAGATCGGTACCGCCGGCGAGCAGACGTGCCTCTGGTTGTCGTTGATACAGAGATGCCAATGCTTGTACCGATCGAGGTTGGTGAAAACCATCAGTATCAATGGTTTGTACAAGCAAGGAATTTAACGTTTCTATCAATGCGTGATTATCATTCACCCCTTGTCCATGCTCAGCACGATAATCCAGTGCATGGATAGCGGCTGCCTTGATAGGCCGGTAACCGGTACATCGACACAGGTTCCCGCCCAAGGCCTGATCGACCTTCTCATGCAGCTGCTCTAAGGGTACATCCTGTTGGTACAAAGTAAACAGGGACATAACAAACCCGGGAGTACAGAAGCCACACTGTGAACCATGCTGAACTACCATCGCTCGCTGCACAGGATGTAGCTCACCTTTGCTGGCAAGGCTTTCAACTGTTATCAGTTGTTTGCCATGCAAGGCACCGACAAAAGTAATACAACTATTAAGCGATTGATATTTTAGCGTGGCCTTATCCGCAACGTTGTTCACCACACTGGATGGCACCACACTGCCCGTCACATCACTCGCCGGAACAACACTGGCCGTCACCACAGTGCAAGCACCACAGTCACCAGAGCCACATCCCTCTTTGGTACCTGTTCGGTTCTTATGCAAGCGCAGCCAATCCAGGACTGTCAAATCTGCTGGTGCCTGGTCCAGCTCTATCAGTTCCTGATCAAGAAGGAATCGGATCATGCAGTGCCACTCACAAACACGGACGTCGGCGAAAAGGTGGTGACATCGATAAGGCCAAGATCCGAGATTCGCAATGCCGGTATGACGACTAAGGCGAGTAGTGAATGCTGCATATACGCATTGTTCAGGGTACACCCGCAATCGCGCATGGCGTTGATCAGCTCTTGGGTCTTTTGCGCAACCACCTCCGCACGCTCAGTAGACATAAGACCTGCAATAGGCAGCTCTATCATCGCTTTCTGCTGCCCACCTGCAAACAAGGTAACTCCTCCACCCACCTCCTGCAGGCGGTTAGCGGCAAGCGCCATGTCGTCATGATTGGTACCAACAACAATCATATGATGGGAGTCATGGGCAACCGTTGAGGCCATGGCACATGCGGTGTTATAGCCAAAACCGGAAACAAAACCGTTGACAACGTCGCCGGTAGCCCGATGCCGCTCTACCAGTGCAATCTGACACACGTCCTGAGAGGCATCCACCTGCACCACTCCATCGTCCACTATCAGGGTTCTTTCAAGAGCGCGGGTTGGCGCCTGATTTTCAATCACACCGATGACGCGCGCCGTTGCTTGTGTAAACGATGCTTCTGGCGCTTTGATGATGAAATCAGCAGCCGTCAGAGATCTGCCCATACGGACCGTGTTCTTGCTGGACTCAGGATACTCGGCAGCGGCGATATCAATGGTCAGTTTGCCATTACTTGCTAGCATTTCGCCTTGCGCTATAACCTGCTCGACAGGTAACTGAACAAGATCCGACGTTATGATCAGATCTGCACGCCTCCCCGGGGTAATAGAGCCCAACTCTCGTTCAAGACCAAAATGCTCAGCCGTATTAAGCGTTGCCATCTGGATGGCCTGCATGGGTTTGAGACCCTGTGCAATGGCATGGCGTACCACGCGATTCATATGTCCATCATTGATCAGCGTGCCCGAATGAGAATCGTCGGTACAAAGAATAAAGTACCGTGGATCCAGCCCATGCTCGGTGACTGCCTTGATCTGTGGTGCAACGTCATACCATGCTGATCCCAGTCGGAGCATTGAGCGCATCCCCTGACGTACACGTGCGATGGCATCCTCCACACGCGTGCCCTCGTGATCATCGGCTGGACCACCAGCCACATATCCATGAAAAGGCAGGCCCAGGTCAGGCGACGCATAGTGTCCGCCAACCGTTTTTCCAGCAGCCACGGTAGCGCTGATTTCACCCGTCATCTTGCTATCGTTGTCAGCCACACCAGGGAAATTCATTACCTCTCCCAGTCCGATGATGTTCGGCCAAAGCATAGCCGCCTGTACATCAGCAATACCTAGCTCAGCGCCAGCATTTTCAAGCCCCGGCGCCGACGGCACACAACTGGGCATTTGCACGAAAACGTTGATCGGCAGATCCATGGCCTCATCATGTATGAGCTTGACTCCGGCAAGACCGAGTACATTAGCTATTTCATGCGGGTCGATAAACATAGAGGTGGTGCCGTGCGGTATCACTGCGCTTGCAAATTCTGTCACGGTAACCATGCCACTCTCAACATGCATGTGTGCATCACATAGCCCTGGCATCAGGTAGCGTCCATCCGCCTCGACGATTTTCGTTTGTTCACTGATGGTATGGCTGGCGTCAGGGCCTACATAGGCAAATCGGCCAGCACAAATGGCAACATCGGTTCCAGCTATGATTTCGCCGGAATGCACATTCACCCAGCGCCCGTTTTTTATGACAGTATCGGCAGGTTTTCGGCCCATGGCGACCTCAACGAGCGCGGCTGCAGCCTCTGTCCTCGGTAGTAGCCTGTTCATTGTTCTCTCTCTCATCACTGATACCCGGCTGGATTACTACGATTAGCTGAGCGCAGAATAGTACTAAACTGTGAAAGTGGCCAGAATCCTGCAATTTGTACGGTTTATTCCCGTCACCGTGCAGATCTGGCGGCACCAAGCTGCCCCCATGTCCGTTATACTTGTGCGTTAGCTGAGGCTCGGGTGGCACAAATCAGGCTCTTCGGGCGATTTGAACATGAAATAAATACGTGACCCCGTTGTCAAGCCAAAATCGTCAGCATCAACTTCGCCTACATTCTCTTTATTTTTCAAGTACCGCCCTTAAAAAGCGTGCATGACCGCTGCGCATAACTAGCGCGCTCCAGGACCAAACCGTGATTCAGAAACTTCGCAATATAGCCATCATAGCCCATGTCGACCATGGTAAAACCACGCTGGTAGATAAGCTGCTTCAGCAGTCCGGCACGCTCGATATGCGAAAAGAGCAAACTGAACGCCTGATGGATTCAAACGCCATCGAAAAGGAACGTGGCATTACGATCCTGTCAAAGAACACGGCCATTCGCTGGAACGACTACCGTATCAATATCGTTGATACGCCAGGCCACGCAGATTTCGGTGGCGAGGTAGAGCGTGTGCTGAGCATGGTCGATTCGGTGCTGTTGCTGGTAGATGCTGCCGAAGGCCCCATGCCACAGACACGCTTCGTCACCCAGAAGGCTTTCGCCATGGGGTTCCGACCCATTGTCGTTATCAACAAAATCGATCGTGAAGGCGCGCGCCCTGACTGGGCCCTGGACCAGACGTTCGAGCTTTTCGACAATCTTGGCGCAACCGACGAGCAGTTGGATTTCCCGGTTATCTATGCATCAGCCGTTAACGGTTACGCAGGCGTCGAGCCCACAGTAACTGAAGGCGACATGACCCCACTGTTCGAAACCATCATCGAAGAGGTGCCCGCGCCTGATGTCGATGTGGACGGCCCCTTACAGATGCGTATCAGCTCGCTGGACTACAACAGCTATGTCGGGGTTATCGGCATCGCCCGTATTCAGCGCGGCCAGCTCAAACCTAACCAGCAGGTTCGCGTTATCAGTGCAGAAGGCAAGGAGCGCAACGCCAAGGTTCTTCAGGTACTCGGCTTTCATGGCCTTGAGCGCATCGAAACGGACAAGGCCGAAGCTGGCGATATTGTCTGTATTACCGGAATCGACAAACTGAATATCTCCGACACTCTTTGCGATCCGGCTGCGGTGGAAGCATTGCCGGCACTCACTGTCGACGAGCCTACTATCAGCATGATGTTTCAGCCCAACAGCTCGCCTTTCGCAGGCAAGGAAGGCAAGTATGTAACAAGCCGCAATATCTGGGACCGCCTGCAAACAGAGCTTTTGCACAACGTTGCCCTGCGTGTCGAGCGAACCGAACAATCCGAAACCTTCAAAGTCTCTGGTCGTGGTGAACTGCATCTGTCAGTACTCATCGAAAACATGCGACGCGAAGGCTATGAAATCGGCGTAGGCCGGCCAATCGTCATAACGCGTCATGGTGAGAATGGCGGTATCGAAGAACCCTACGAGCAAATCACCATTGATGTCGAAGAGCAGCACCAAGGCTCCATCATGGAGAAAATGGGTGAACGACGTGCCGATCTGAAAGACATGGTTCCTGATGGCAAAGGACGCGTGCGTCTGGACTATATCGCTCCGGCACGTGGCATGATCGGTTTTCGCACCGAATTTCTAACAGCCACTTCAGGCACGGGATTGATCTATTCCATTTTCGATCACTATGGCCCGCAAATGAAACTGAACATTGGTGCGCGCCGCAACGGTGTTCTGATCTCTAATGGCCAAGGCAAGGCACTGGGATTTGCGCTCTGGAATCTGCAGGAGCGCGGTCGTCTGATAATCGGGGCGAATGTTCAGGTTTACGAAGGCCAGGTTATTGGTATTCACTCTCGCGACAACGACCTGACGGTCAATTGCCTGAAGGGCAAGCAGCTAACCAATGTACGTGCATCGGGCACCGACGAAAACATCCAGCTCACACCACACGTCAATATGAGTCTGGAACAGGCACTGGAATTCATCGACGATGATGAGCTCGTGGAAGTGACTCCCGAGAGCATTCGGGTACGCAAAAAATTCCTGACCGAAAACGAACGAAAGCGCAACGCCCGTCCAGCCAAGGCTTCCTGATTTTCAATCGGGATTACTCTGCTACGCAAGAATAGTGGTATTCTGCACTGCTCCACGTAGCGGAGCGAGAACGCATGTAGATCCTCTCTTGCGTTCAGTGCGTAAATTGTAAAAAAGCTGACAGTCTATGGCACGACCCCGTGCACCCTGATCAGTTCCAGGCAATTGACCACGAATGAGCTTACCACCAGCGCTAATTATCGAAGATGATCCGGCTCTGTCGCGCGCCTATCAGCGGGTGCTCGTGGATCTTGGTTACAGAGTGGAAATCGCTAACAGCGTCGCTGATGCACGGCTTCAAGTCAGAAATTTTGCACCTGCCTTGATTCTGGTAGACATCGAGCTACCAGATGGCAACGGTCTGGATTTAATGGACGAGCTGCGAAACTCTACTAAAGAACGTTTTATCGTCATCAGCGGCAATTCAAGTCAAGTCGCTGCTATCAAAAGCATTAGACATCGAGCAGTTGAATACATTGTCAAGCCGGTCTCTTTGAGCGATTTAAAGCGTTCAGTCGGTAAGGCGATTAGCGACGTGACAGAACAATCTAATCCCGATATTTCACCCACCATCAAGGCACCTTCGGAGTCGAATCCCGAGCGGCAGGACTGCTGGATTAATCATGGCGATAGTCCTTCATTGGTGGAGCTGCGAACTGCTTTGAGCTTCAGTGCCGAACTACGCAAGGGACACGCACTTATCATTGGAGAGGCTGGGCTGGAAAAATGTGTCATAGCCATGGAATTGCACAAACGTTCTCGCCGAAAGGGCAAAATTGCCTTTCTGGATTGCGCTTCACAAGCAAATATTGATTTACAAACTGAGCTGTTTGGCACTTTCAGCAGCGCAAACGAAACTATAGAGCGTAGGGGTTGTATCGATACGGCGGCGGGAGGCACATTGGTACTGCAGAATGTCGATTATTTATCGCAGGAGTTGCAATCCTCCATATCCCTGTTTCTGGATACGGGCACATTCAAAAGGGCGGGCAGCGAACAAGGCTTCAATGCAACAATAGCCGTTGTCGGTATTTTATCCGATCAGTCCAAACTGGACTCATTGAAAAAAGATTTTGCGCTACGCATTGGCAAAGTGTCGCTCTATGTTCCCAGCTTGCGAGACTGTGTCGGCGATGTAGCGAAAATTGCCCGCTGGTTACTGGAACAAATCAAACCACCAAAGAGTGGTTACACGCTATCTGATTCCATGTCAGCTCAGATATCAGAGGCACGCTGGCCAGGTAATGTCCGCGAATTGCGCGACTCGATACAAATGGCTATTGATCATTCAGCCAGTTCAGAACTCCCCGGGGATGAGCTTCACCTGCCAGAAGCCTTGCAAAATAATCGTTGGGACCCTCTTGACGAATTGGTTGGACTTACGTTGCGAGATTTTAGCAAGGGTCTTGTTTTGGCAACTCTTGCCCATCATCATGGTGAAAAAGTCAGTACTGCCAAGACTCTGGGAATCAGTTTGAAAACACTCTATAATCGACTGAATAGTTATTGACATAATTATCGACAGCGAGAGAAAATCTGCAGATCGAATGATAATCGGTGACGATATCCTGCTCGTAGATGATGACGAACAGACACTGCAAGCTTTAGCAAGGGTTCTGGAGGATGCCAGCTATACGGTGCGTACGGCGCGCAGCGCAAAAAGTGCGTTGGAGAGCGTGAAGGATGCTCTCCCTGCCATCGTATTGCTGGACCTGGGACTACCCGATGCGAATGGGGTCGACGTATTACGCAACTTGCTGGCAAACGACGTACCCCAGGTCATTATTATCAGTGGTACTGATAGTGTGGAGACGACCCGTCAGTGCTTGCGTGAGGGTGCGTTTGATTTTTTGTTGAAACCCGCTCAAAGAGACGAGCTACTACAAGCCGTACGCCGTGCCACCAGCTCTTACCAGGTCAATCGGGTGATCACTCAGGAGTACCCCATTGAACTACAACCCGGATTCGGATCTCTGGAGACCCCCTCTTACGCAAGTCAGCAGATGTTTAAACAGTTAAAGGACATTGCTACTGAACCACAGACAAACGCAATCATCACCGGGGCAGCCGGTCTTTTTAAACGCGACATCGCCGCGCTACTCCATCACTATACCGGCAAGTCCGGGCCAGCTCTACTGATTAATTGTGCGCTGGAAATCGATGAAAAAGCCGAAGCCCGCTTTAGTGGTCAATCGAGCAAAAGTGGTACTCCCGTCGGATATCTGGAAATGGCTGACAACGGGACCTTGATTCTGGATGATATTTCTCTACTGCCAGTACCTGTGCAGAGTTTGCTAGCAAGACACATTACACTTGCATGCGAACTATCGAATACTAAAAACAATAATGTGCTAAAAAATCCTTGTAGTATTGTTGGCATACTAAAAGAACCCATTGATTTTGCCTTGTCAGAGGGTCGCCTACAACCTGAATTGTTCGATATTTTATCTGCCAATAGAATAGGTGTTCCAGCGCTAAAAGATCGACCCGACGATATCGTTGTTTTTGCACAGCAAGCCGTTTCACAATTGAATATTATGCTTCAAACTGAAAAATCACTGGCGGCAGAATTCTCAGAATTTCTAAAAGCGCAGACTTGGGAAGGAAATTTAATAGACTTGAAAAACCGACTGTTGACTGCGTATCGCGCAACAGGCGACGGCGATGAGATTATCTACGACCCCATGCATTGGCCAACCGCCGATCTGGAACAATCGCCGCATTCCGAAGCATCAACAGGTGTAGCTTCTTTGGTTGGCATGAGCCTGATTAACGCTGAAAATCTGCTAATCAAGGCCACCTTGGCCTCAGTGGGTGATAACAAGAGCAAGGCTTCAAAAATTCTTGGTATTAGCGTTAAAACCTTATATAACCGATTAAAGAATTGACTGGAAATATTCGGACTTAGCAGTTAGCGTTCTCTGAGTTCTGATTAAGAAGTTGGCGGAGACTTACCGGCGGCCCGGTTTATTCTAAGCTTTTGCACGCGTTCGATCGTCGCCCACAGACCTATCCCCGTTCTAGCGATATTAAGAAACGGAATACGCTGCAGACCTTTTGCTTCATTCTTGAGCTGGCTGGCACAAACCAGTGCACCGGCAGCAAACGGATAGAGAAGGTTTAAAGGCTCACCGAGAAAACTCTGCCGTTGATCATGCATAAGCTTACTCGCGGCTTCTTTTGTCTCAACAGCAGCGTAGTGTTCTCGCTTGGCCTGCGCCAGAAGTTGCTTTTGCCGTTTAAACATTCACAATTCCTTTTCGGCAGTGTTACAACTACCGGCGGGTGAGTAGCAGCGTTGTTAGCACACCAGCAGCAAATACAACGCCCGCTGCCTGCAATGGTTTTTCTTGAGCGTAGGCAGATACTGCCTGAGTAAGTTCATCGACGGTGGCTTTAGTTTTGGCCTGTAGCTCGGCCCCCTGATCGGCTACCTGCTCTGCAGCCTTACGCGTAACATCCAGACCATCAAGTACTTTTTCTTCAACGGCATCCAGCCCCTTGTCGGTGACATCCCGTATCGTGTCGTGAGTTGCGTTTCCCATAGTAGCTCCGTTAATTGTCAGGTAAAAGTAGGTAAATAGATATTACAGGGTATTTACAATAAGTCAGTCATCCGGAATATTTTTCACTCAAGCTCCTAAAACGACTAATAAGCCGTGAGAACACAGAAGTCTAGTCATCAGGGGCGAGCTGGACGGACCCTAACGCTTTGCGAGTTTGCTCGAAAGATATCACCTTCAGTGTGTGACGTATATAAAGGCATAGTATCAACAGCGCTATGATATTTACGAAAATTGTAGTCACTAGTGCCAACACTGCCGAAAAACCTGTATTTATTAGCAGCAAGGTAAACAATAGAAGGATCAATATCCACACCACTAACACCATTCCGGCAGCCACCAGAACCAAAGCAATCGCAAGCCCGGTATGGCTCGCCACTACTCTCAATTCTGCCCAGGCCAGACCAGCACCAGTTGACAAAATGGCCAATCTGGCTCTGACATTCAAAAATGCTACACGGACCAGATTGTCTAACGACCCTGCGCTGTCATCACTCACTATTAATCAGCCTCTCACATTGTCCGCAATATCATAGCAGTCACCACAGTGCCAAGTATATGTCAGCTAGTATCTGTCAGCTAGTATCTGTCAGCAAGTGCCAGTCAGCAAGTGCCAGTCAGCAAGTGCCAGTCAGCAAGTGCCAGTCAGCAAGTGCCAGTCAGCAAGCATCAGCCAGCAATTACCGCCCAGATATCTACGCATGGCTACGACAAATACTCAGGCACTTCCTCCAAACCACCAATTCTCATACCGTTGTTGCGGGTTTCCGTCTTTATTTGAAAGAATAATTAACGTCTGCTCGTAACGTTCCGTAATCGACTGGGCATCAATTGAACATTTATGATACTGCTGGCCAGCGTCATGAAAACACTTCAGGTGCTTTTTTAAAACTTGCTGATGCTGACCAGGACCTGCAAACGATGCACACTCCGCGATCATTGCCATAGCGTGTAGCAAAACATTCATGTCCGAGACGATGTATTGTCTGGTTGTATCAAACATCACTGACGTCAGTCGCTCAAAATTGATAGGCGCAACTTGCACGATACACCTAACCATTTTTTTCTCATCCACTGCGTCAGGAAACACATTTATATACTCTGGAATTGCCAACCGATACCAATTCAGACAACTGATCGCCGTAAACGGATCATTAACCCCGGGGGAAAGTGCTCTGGCGATAACTTCAGCCAATTGTTCTACAAGGAACAGGACATTCTGATGCTCAGTACGTTGCGGACCTGTGGCAAAGCAATGTCGCAATTCACTTTCTGGCACTTTATCTGCCTCTTCGCTCCAGACGCTAAGGAGGCTATCGTGGGGGGTGACAAAATCACCTGGCCGGTAGTGAACTCTGATTAGTAATTGTCTGGTCTCTGTCAGCTCTTCCAGTTTGTCGTGATCAATGGCCTGAACGTAGCCAGTTGATTGACAACTGATACGGCTTGGTTGCAAATGCTGGGTAGCGGCCGGAAATGAGTCTTCATCGACTAATGTCTTTTCAGCATCTGAATCAGGGTAGATTTCAGCAATACGAGACGTCAGGTTGCGCCCGATATCCGCAATGATGTTTTCAATATTAATGGTTTCAGCAATATGATGAATATAGTAAATCAGGACAGCTATACATACCAATGCAAGCACTAACGCAACAATGAGGCTGAGGTAGGGGGCGAACGACTCTGTCGATGCGGTCATTTCAGTCGAAGATTCTCCTCGAACTGTGGCCAGAATCAACAGACAATAGGCAAAGGTTCCAACGAACGTTCCCAACGTGAACTGATTACCACGATCTCGCATGAAATTTCCTATCAAACGTGGTCCAAAGTTGGAACTGGCAAACGATACAGCAACAATAGTTAAGGAAAATGTGACACCCGCGACACCCATGACGGTTGTAGCTATCACACTGAGAATAGTCCTGGCGCCATCAGCACCAGATGCAATGAGAAACGACGATTCAGCAAATTCACTCATCACTGATTCGGCATCCAGCCAGCGGGTGATAAAAGCCAATGCGATGGCTGTAATCAACATGCACATCGGCACAAACCAGTAACTGGCTCGAATATCGTCCAGCAGTTTTGCAAGTAGAGCGTACACGCTATGAGAACTTTACGATCATGAGGCGGAGGACTCAGCCTGGTTAACCACCGGCAGCGGCTCTTTAAATGTCAGTGTTCTGTAAGGAAACGGAATTTCAATACCGTTTTTATCAAGCGCAGCCTTCACTGCCATTACAACTTCTGCGCGCGATTCGCGAATTCCTAACGGCGTCGACTCAGCCCACCATGCCAGTTCAATATCGATGCTACTGCTACCAAAACCGCAGGGGAAAACCTGAATAGGCTTATCTGAAGTGAGAGTTTCACATTGGGAAATCGCCTCTGTAATAACTCTAACCGCCTCCTTGACGTCGACGTCATAGGCAACCCCTGTTGTCAACATAACGCGACGACTGGGCAAGCTGGTAAGAATAGTTACGGGGTTTTTAAACAAAAACGAATTAGGCACCACTGTTAGTTCACCGTTGGTTTCCCGGATATAACTCATCCGCATCATTACCTTCTCTACTTTTCCAACCAGTCCTTCACACTCGATAAAGTCGCCACGTTCAAAAGGGAATCTCCATAAAATCAGAATACCAGCGAAAAAATTTTCAAATATGTCCTTAAAGGCAAGACCCACGGCGATAGACACGAGACCCAGCCCACCCAAGGCTTTGGAGGGAGTGAGTCCGGGAAACAGAATGATTGCGCATAGCAGTAAACCAAGCACCCATCCGACGATGGTCACCATCCTGATGATCAGCTCTTTTACTGAGTCACGCTTACTCCAGTTACTGAGTATGCGAGTACCGAACCGACGTAAGAATGAGGTGAGGCCCCAAGTCAGCAATAGAATAAAAATTGAACCGAATATATAGGGCAGGTGCTCTATAAAACTCTTTATAATTTCGAAAAAAGTGTTAAGGATCGTGGTTTGTACTTCGTCAACGCCATCCATTCAGTAGTGCCTTTGATATTTTAGCGCCTGGCGCGTGTGAAAATTAATTAGAAGCTATCCCCTGGTGTTGCATGAATTTCCGGCCGCCTTCAGCCGAGAATTCAAGCAACACCAGGGGATAGTTTAACAACATATTTTTATCAAACGAGCCGCGTTTCTACTTTGGACCAATGAAAAACCAGGCAATAACGCCGAACACCGGAAGCACAAGTATAAGCACAACCCATAATGTCTTTTTACCTGCACTGGCGACACTCTGTACAGTCCGGATAATTGCCCACACAGTAACAATCAGCCAGATAAATCCCAGAAAACCGGAAATTTCAATAGACATTATGTAACCTTTTAATATTACAATGAACAATCGCTAGCAACTAAAAACGTCCAGTGAGGCATGTGCTGTCACGGCCAGGTACAAGCCCGAACAACTGGGCATCCCGCTTTACAAAGCCAGATGGTTTACCCGGTTTTTTCACCTTGGGTTTATCCTTGGGTTTATCCTTGGGTTTATCCTTGGGTTTATCCTTGGGTTTATCCTTGGGTTTATCCTTGGGTTTATCCTAGGGTTTATCCTAGGGTTTAGTGACTAGCTGACGCAGGAAGATACACGCCTGTAAGCAGGTATCAATGACTATGTAATTTTTACGTTAACGACCGACTAACCTACATTCATGGTTTAGGCTTGTGCTGGAATATAATCTCTCAGCCCTGTACAACGCCGACTCTGCAATCCAATCAAGGTAGATAGAATTAATGCGACTGCTCTCGCAGCTAAGGCGAAGGTTCGAGAATGTATTGAGTGAGGCGTCTTCCAAATCGGGCAACCGGAAACACCTGTCGGTCACGGTTGCGACCCTGGTTGCAAGCACTTTCCTGACTAAAACCGCCGACACGCTTGTTAGCCCGAAGATCACACTGACGGCTCTGCTCCAATCACAGGGAGCGTCAGTACAGGCCATCTCACTGCTGGTGCCACTAAGGGAATCCGGCGCATTACTGCCACAACTCTGGCTCGCTGACCTCGTCTTACGATTCCGACGTCTGGGCCCTCTTTACAGCGTCGGAACACTGATACAGGGTTTTGCAGCCATGCTCATGATGCTGAGCGCATGGCTCCTGGATGGTGTAGCGGCAGGTTGGGCTATAGTGGTTTGTCTGAGTGTCCTGAGCATTGCGCGAGCGCTATGTTCAATTAGCTTCAAGGCCGTTTTGGGCAAAACGGTACCTGCCGGCCTCAGAGGGCAAACCACAGGCTGGGCTTCCAGCGCTGCTGGACTCGCCACCGTTTTTATATCGCTTGTTCTGCTTATCAGTCCAGAGCGCAGCGGCGCTTCAGTGCTTATCCTGTTTTTAGGCCTCGGCTCTGTCTGCTGGTGGTTAGCAAGTGCTTTTTTCTTGCGGATTGAAGAAGAAGCGGCAGATCGCGTCGATGGAGAAAATTCAACCGGTATTCTAAAGCGTCTTGTGCTATTACGTGATCAAAAATCCTTCAGACGATTTGTCGTCGTTCGCTCATTGTTAGTCTCAACAGCGCTAGTAGCTCCATGGTACGTCATGCTCAGTGTGTCATCCAATGCAGCACTGGGCTCTGTAGGTGCTCTGCTTCTTGCCAGCGGTCTGGCAAGTTTCGTCAGCTCATCGCTTTGGGGACGATACTCTGATCGTTCGTCACGCTGGGTATTGCAAGTCTGTGCTGCCTGCATATCAGCGCTTGGAGTATTTACTGTCATCCTTCACGTCGTTGTGCCTTCTGTATTCCAATATCTTTTAGTAGTACCCGTACTATACTTCGTTCTGGAGGTAGCACATCAGGGCGTTCGCATTGCGCGCAAAACCTACATAGTAGACTTGGCTAATGACGACAATCGGGTTGATTACATAGCCATTAGCAATACCCTGATCGGCGTCGTTATCGTTATTGTAGGACTTGGGACTGGAATCGTGGCTATCTGGCTCTCGCCGATAGGCATGATCGCGATGTTCTCTGCTACCGCCGCTGTAGGAGCATTGCTGGCCTCTACCCTGCCAGAAGCCCTTGAGAAGAGTTGAGGCATGCTGAGGTTATCTTCACTACAGAATTGCACGGAGATTTAACTGCCAGATTGGCAATCAGTATTCAGGTCTTGTGGATTGATGGGCCCATTTTTTCCGCGGTTTTGTCGGCCCGGAAGGTGAGTTACTCAAGGCAAAGCGACTTGCCAGCCAGGCTTGCATGACAGGCCTGTAATCAAAAAAATAACAATTTAATGATTCTAGATAACTGCATTATCCATCTCGGAGTTACACATTGAAACTATTCAAATGCAGCGCCTGCGGCCACGCCGTCTATTTTCAAAATAGTCGCTGCGTCAGGTGTGATAGCAACCTTGCATTCGATCCAGAATCAATGTCCATCCATATGCCCGACAAGCCGGTATGTCGCAATGGCCTGGAACACCACGCATGCAACTGGCTAGCGTCCGATGACTCCACAGATGGTTTTTGCATTGCCTGCGAACTGAATCGCACTATCCCGAATTTATCTGATCAGGCAAACCTTATGCTATGGCAAAAAATTCAGCTTGAGAAAAATCATCTTGTCTACTCATTGCTACGTTTCGGATTGCAAGTGGTTAGCCAGGATAAGCAACCGGATACCGGCCTTGCCTTTGATTTCCTGGATGCAGACTCTCAAATCGATGGATCGAGCGTACAGACTGGCCATGCCGGAGGGGTCATTACTCTGGACATACGCGAAGCCGATGATGCCTACCGCGAAATGACGCGGCAAAATATGGGAGAACCTTACAGAACATTGCTAGGACATCTGCGACATGAATCGGCCCACTATTTCTGGGATCGACTGGTGCGGGATCAGCCCTGCATTGATACGGTTCGGTCAGTTTTTGGCGATGAGCGCCTCGACTACCAGCAAGCACTGGCAAATCACTACAAATCCGGCCCGCCGGCAGATTATAAAATTAACTACATCAGCGCCTACGCAAGCTCTCACCCCTGGGAGGACTGGGCTGAGACCTGGGCTCACTATTTTCACATTGTTGACGCCCTGGAGTGTGCCAGCGAGCTAGGGCTGACTCTGGATCCTGTCACAGGAAGAACCTTATTAACACCAGACACACCTGCTATCGATGCGTACCGATGCAAGGATATCAATACCTTGATCGAACATTGGCTGCCAATTTCGGTGGCCTTGAATATGCTTAATCGCAGCCTGGGACAATCAGACGCCTATCCGTTTGTGCTTAGCACAGCCATAATTAAAAAACTGTCTACTATACAGATGGTAATAGCAAACGTAGCCCACTCATCCCTCGAATAAGCCTTCAACTACTCAATGAACAATCCGGACATTTCTACTCGGCGTGGGCGATCTGCCAGCAAACCCTCAGAAATTCCCTGGCGTGGATGGTGGGATGTTGCACGTCGCGTCTTTAACCGACTTGACGATGCCAACCTTTCCATGTTGTCTGCAGGCGTCGCATTCTATGCAATGCTGGCGGTGTTTCCGGCACTTGCTGCCATCGTGTCGCTGTATGCCTTGTTAGCTGATCCAGCAGATATACAGGCACACTTGCTAACGGTATCCCTGTTTTTTCCAAACGAAGTCACTGAGATTTTTACTGAACAACTGACAACACTTGCATCGAGAGAAGGACAATCGCTGGGCTTGGGTCTGGTCGGAGGAATTATGGTGGCTATATGGAGTGCGCATCGGGGCGTGAATGCTCTGGTCAACGCAGTTACCGTGGCGTATCGTGAAAAAGAGACTCGCAATTTTATACAGCTCGCTATCCTGACGTACCTTCTAACGTTAGGAGCCGTTTTGCTGGTGGTGTTGACCTTGACTTTGATGGTAGGTATTCCTGCGACCCTTTCACTACTGCCACTACCTGAATGGATGATGGCAATAGCAGGCCTATCCGGCTGGCTATTGTTTTTTTCAATGTCCATCATAAGCTTTGGCATACTATATCGATTCTCATCTCCCAGAAGCCCTCCCCGCTGGCGCTGGTTATCTGCGGGGGCTGTGGCTGGCACGTTTATCTGGATATCGGGGTCAACCGTATTTTCCATCTACGTCAGCCAGTTTGGAGCTTACAACCAGACTTACGGAGCACTCAGTGCCATCATGGTGCTCCTTATGTGGTTTTACGTTACGAGTTTTTCTATTATTCTAGGTGCCGCACTCAACGCAGAACTTGAACACCAGACCAGCGAAGATACTACAACAGGTGCAGAAAAGCCTTTAGGTGAGCGCGATGCTTACGTTGCTGATCATATCGGACCTAGTAACCCTTAATGTTGACCCTGGTGTTAATTAATAACTGAGCCGTATGATGTGAACAACAAAGACGCTATTGAACATCCAGATGAGTTAACGCAACTAGAGCAAGACGTTAGTCCCGATCGTACTCTCGTGGCCATACACAGAACCCTGATTCTGATTGCCTTGATGCTGGGAACCAACGTGTTGTACTTTGGTCGAGATTTGATCATGCCCCTTGTATTGGGACTATTACTGGCGATGACTCTCAGCCCGATAGTCAGGTCACTGTCTCACTACCGTATTCCTGCACCAGTTGTGTCGTGCCTTATGATCGGTATCGCAGGACTGATTGTAGCGCTAGGTACTTACAGCCTGAGCGATTCACTGAGCGAACTGGTAGATTCTGCCCCTATCGTAAAAGAGAAAATAGAGGCTCGTCTACAGGATTTCAAAGAGCCGATAGAATCTGCGAAACAGGCATCAGGTCAGCTGGAAGATCTGGTGGACTCAATAAACACAAAATCCGTTTCAACTATTGCCGTCGAGCAACCCAATCTGATTACCACCGCTGCATCTACATTTGCTACCAGCGCCACCACCTTTGCGATCGCGTTGTTCATGGCACTTTTCCTGCTGGCAACAGGTACTCTGTTCCATGAAAAGCTTCTGGATTTAATGCCGGGACTGGCAGAAAAGAAACAGGCGTTGAAAATCGTCTACGACATTGAAAACAGGGTCTCAAGATACCTGCTTACCATCACCGTCATCAACGCTGCGCTAGGTACTGTTATAGCATCGCTGATGGCAATACTGAACGTTCCGAATCCCATGGTTTGGGGCATTGTTGCCATGTTCCTTAATTTTCTTCCCTTTGTCGGCGCAATCATGGGAGCCATAGCTTTGGGGCTTGTGTCACTCACAACATTTGATTCATTAGGCCCCGCCCTGCTGGCTCCACTGCTCTACTACGCTTGTTCTTTGATAGAGGGCAGTTTTCTGACACCGATGATTATCGGCCACCGAATGTCTCTGAACATCGTTGCGGTATTCTTGAGTGTGACCATCTGGGGCTGGTTGTGGGGCATTCCCGGAGTTTTGATGGCCGTGCCTATACTCGTGGCAGTGAAAGTCATTTGTGACCATGTTGCCGCCTGGGCGGCTTTCGGACATTTTCTGACGGGACGAATTCCCTGGGATCCACCTACCGGCAGCCGGTGACAAATGCCTGTTTTTCTATGAGCAACCACGACCAGGTAGTTCAGGGAGCATGATGTCTTACCTTTCCGATATCACTTACCTTTCCGATATCACCTACCTTTCCGATATCACTTGGCTTGCATAGCGCGCGAAGCTTCAAGGGCTTTTTTTGCACGATCGCGGCTGTCCGGGTGCGAGGAAAAATAACTATTAGTCTCCTCTTCACTATTATCATCCAGGCCCTGATCGGTGAGCCGTAAGATAATATCTGCAAAGTGTCTGGGATCTTTATCCATTTTTTGCATCTGAGCTAAAGCGTAGCCATCTGCTTCGGTTTCAGCCGCTTGCGAGTAGCTGTTTTGCATAATGAATACCGGCACACCGACAGCGATATCGCCCAGTGCACTTAAATCACCAAATGCCAAGGATACGATAACTGTTACTGCAGATGCACGAATGACTTGCGTCATGCCGTGATGCTCAATGACATGACCGATTTCGTGTAATAACACTGAATCCAGCTCATCGGGGTGTTCTACCATATCAAGAAAGGCATCAGTGACGACCACAACACCACCTGGCAAGGCCATGGCATTGGGCCTACCATTCATACTGCGAAATTGTAAATTAAAATCCACCTCGTATTCAGGCAACGCTGCCAATAGTCTATCGAACTGCTGTTGAACTTCTGCTCTTTGCTCAGGGCTGGTTTCGGATTCTTCAAACATAAAGCGATCAAGGGCTGACAATGCCTGCTCCGATACAGTGTCATTAAACGAGGCAGGCAATTTACGCGCGATGGACTCAGATGCCACCGGCAATACATAACGAATACCGGTATAGCTGACTAATATTGTGATCAGCAAAGCGGTTGCCACCCACCCCCAAGAAATCTCTAGTCTATGCAGTATCCCCACACGTGCCGCCTTATGACCACTTTCAGCCAGCGATGCATCAAGCGCATCGTTAGCGCTAGTCTCGAACATAGCGCCATCTGCCCAGTTCAAACGACGAGGCATATCGGCAAGCCGGTCGCTAATATTGAGCTCGGACAGTAACCCTTCACGGTTTATACCCTCGGTAATGGTCAAGCTGTAAGTTGCATTGACAATGCGCAGGGTAGCCTCCAGGCGCGTAGAGCTCTCTGGAGCAAACCAGTAGCCGTCGATGTTCATAGTCCTGTTCTCTGTGCCGATGCACACTGCAGTTCACAACACATTATAAAAGACTCTGTATTCAACCCTGGTGTTAAGTGTTCACGCCAAAAATCAAATCACATTTACAGTCGCCCACGCCTGGCGTGCAGCGAATTTGTTTGTTGCTACAGTAGCCTGCAATTCGCGCCCGTCTCGCATTGCTGAGAGCGCGCCCGAGCTACTGTAAAATGTCGATTAAATAGCGCCGAACCCTAAAACCCTAAAACCCGACATCCATATCCACATCAAACACATCACCTAACTCATCTCCGAACGCACCGACCTCTTGACGCTTCTCACCAACAAAATTGTCCAATGGTTCCGCCGATAATACCGAGCTATGTCGTGCAAAATACCGTGCCATTCTGACCTGAGTAAATGGTCTTGCCAGACCTAAGGTAACAAACATCAATAGTACGTTAGTGAACATGATCCACCACAAGCCGATGGTGGTGATCGTGGATTTAAATTCAACACGGTTGTCGAGAACTGCATTAGCAAAAACATGATTCCTGCTACGCGCCCTAATAAGCGCAGCGACAAAATAGCCGACGATGAATAAGTAAACATAAAAAATCAGCATAAACTTCAGAATAAGACCAATGCCCTCACCACCTTCTTCAAGGCTCTCTTCACTTAACATATCAGGAATACTCTTAACCCAATCCAGCACTGACATCCCTTCCGGAACAGCGTTCATGAGAAAGGGAAAACCAACAACTGCCAATGTGCCAAGGGTAAGTATCGTTGCCAGGGCATAGGTCTGGAAAAAATATCCCAATGAAAGATCACCTGTGAATCGGCTTTTACCATAAAGGTAGCCGTTCAAAAAATAGCTGGATAGTCGTTTGTGAGTAAAGACGGCTACAAGGAAGTTGATGAGCAGTGCAGCGACAACCCAGGCAGGTGCAAGAAAACCAGGCAATAGCTCTTGCTTCCAAAAATAGAAACCCGCACCAATAAATGCGTAAACCATTATCGGCAAGATCAACTGATACAGGTACAAGGTCCACACTGACCCATCGAACCCGAAACGCACGTTTCGATAGCTGGTCATTCTCATGGTGAATTTAGTTGAACGCCAGATTGCCCAGGGAATGATAAGAAAGAGAATAGCGGTGGCAATCGGCGTCACATAGGGGCTCATCGATTGGCCCACAGTGACGCCAATAAACAGCAAGGCGGCAACCATTCGGCTTAATAGTATCTGTAAAGGCCTGGCGTGGTATTCGAAGCTAGAACCATCAATCACCGTATTGCCATAAAAATACCGCATGCTGCGTATTTTTGCCCATGCCGAGTAAATGTAGAGAGTGAGAATGGTCAGTAGGATATTAACTATCCAGATTTTGAAAAACTGACCCCCTCTTCCTGTGAAAGTGACAGGATAGAACTGCTGTGATGCGCCTTCGTCCATAAAGTTTCTCTCTGGCAATTACTTTGCTAGTTGATAATTCTAAATTTGGCTTATTAATGCCATCCTGGGAGGCTGGGAGGCTGGGAGGCTGGGAGGCTGTCCGAGAGTTCTGACACGATAACCCGCTGAAGGTTAGCGGCGACGCTCGTACTCTCTTCAGCCACGGTGTATAGAACCCAGATATTCTGTCGTCTGCATCTCAAAAAGCCGACTGGCAGCACGTTCGAACTCAAACGACAGCCTTTTACCAGTATATAGCTTATTGGCGGGTCCTTCGGCTGATACGATCAGTTTTACATGCTGATCGTAAAACTCATCTATCATGTTAACGAATCGTCGGGCGGCATCGTTGGTGGAGTCATCCATCACTGGAATATCGCTGATAAGTATGGTCTGAAACACACTGGCAAGCTCGATATAGTCTTGCGTTGATCGGCTGGTATTGCACAATGCATCAAAGTGGAACCACGCAACATCTGCACCGTAGCTGACAACATCTATCTGACGGAAATTTATCTCGATACTTGTTGACCGAGCATCCGTATCAGCACTTATCTTGTCGAAGTACGCCTGCATCGCCTTCTGTGTTTCACGACCTGCTACACCATCAACAAATCGGCTCACCTTATATACGGGCTCTTGCTGTAGCAGTCTTAGCCGATAGTCAGTCACGCCAACCATTTCGAGCACCTGCAAATGATTGCATATCTGTGCAATGGCTGGAAGAAATCGGGCCCGCTGCAGGCCATCCTTATATAAGCCTTGAGGTGGTACATTCGAGGTGGTTACAAGCGTCACACCACGACTAAACAATTCGGTAAGCAGCCCTCCCAAGAGCATGGCATCGGTTATGTCGTTGACATGAATTTCGTCAAGCAGCAATAGTCTGGAATGCGAGGACCACTCATCGGCAATACGCTGTATTGGATTTTCGGTGCCTTCAAGCTTACGAAGGTCCGTGTGGATTTGCTGCATAAAACGATGAAAGTGCAATCGGGTCTTACCCTTAAATGGCACGGCATCGAAGAACAGATCGCAAAGATGGGTCTTGCCTCGACCTACGCCTCCCCACAAATACAAACCTTTTACGCCTGCAACCTTCTTGTCGTTGGAATTTTTCCATCTTGAAAACAGTGAGCGCGAAGGTGCAACCCAATTCTGCCGCCGTTTTAGCTCGTCACTGATCAGTTGGAGCTGTTGCATAACAGCGCGCTGCTCTGGATCAGCGTGCAAGGCTTCCCGGTCAACCTCTGCATCGTAGTGCGCGAGTGGCACGGAACTAGTAAGAGTTGCCTGAGGTAGCAGGTCGTAGAGAACGAATTGCAACCTTCTGCCTGATTAGCGCATATTGATGCAACACATCCTGCTCCTCGGATAACAGATTAACGAACCTGCACTGCAAATCATTTTTTCCCTCTGCAGGTAAAATATCAACATAGCCACCAATTGCCCGACCCGCGGTCGGCAAATCCATGCTAAACGGGTAACGTCTTCCACTAGTAATAATGTCCGCTGGCAGAGTAAAACCGCTAGCACTTATATCGAGCACGCGCATTAGTTTGCCATCTATCTGCAGAATAATAGGATCGTCAGGGTCTGGCACCACAGGATAGGCCGTGCGGCCGCTGGCTACCGCTTTTACGACAATTTCGTTCACGAGCGCAAACCTGGGGGGACGAGCAAAGCTAATCGCGCATGTAATCGTTGCACGTTGTTGTCCTCAAGCATGATGGCAGCTCCCCGATACGCAATTTCTGCCAGGACTATTTCCCGACTGTGGGACGCACGCAGCCTTGCAATCAGCACAGTGAGCATAATGGCAAAGCTTGCACCACAGACAAATGGCAAAAAAATACCTCCCGATATCTTGTCGGCGGAGTTGTTAGCGAACCTTAGCAATGAGCCAAGAAGACCAAACAGCATTGCATAGATAGCCATGAAGAAAAAGACATCAGCAGCCATCTGATAATAAACGCGCTCGCCCGCAATCCGGCGATCCAGTGCAAAACGTATGGAAGAATCAGTGGCCGCCTCGCCAACCAACTGACATATCTCCTCCACTTCCGATGAGTTAGAGCGAATCTCTGCAACACCCAGGAGCCCATCCCGCCGACAAATCTCACACACCTGAAGAATGGCACGTATCATTTGGCGGGGCGAGTTGCCCCCTTGAATGCCTCTGGTTAATGCCATCTGCAAAGCCTGATTGATCTGGGCCACAGAAAAGCTTAACAGCAGACCAGCCAACGCTCCACCGAAGACGACGATGACTGAGCGCATTACGTCAACGATGCTGGTAGCGTCAGTGAGGTACATGGCCAAACCGACTGTTACAAGCATTGCTGCGAGCACGAGCGGTATTACCTGAAACACATTTACACTATGCTGTTTGCGCACCAATTGTTTTTCTGTAGTCTTCACTAACACGACTGGGGTTCAGGGGCCGGACGCGACACACCTGGGACGGCTATCGCCCCCAAGGTTGATCCACCGAAGCTGCAAAAAGGATAGCAGAATACTTTCAGGGTTAAAGTCGGATTTCTGACACTCAGGCTATTTCGCTGGAACCAACGCCTCCTGCCAGCTCCAGCCACGGCGGGACCTGAGGGCCCGCTGCTGCTAGTTTTCTATCCAGAACCCGGGAATTTACATTTAACCGACAAAGTAGTTGCCAAAATTGCTCTGAATGATCCATATGCTGTGTATGTGCCAGCTCGTGTAACAGTACGTAATCAACAAGCTCACGGGAGAGAAACAGCAGCTTGTAATTAAGACTCAGCGTACCACTGGAGGAATAACTGCCCCACAAACTGCGTTGACCGCGGATACTCACCTGCATATAACAGAACTTATGCAGATGCGCGTGGGATGCAAGTAGCGGCGGCAGAAACTGGCGCGCAATTTTTTTGAGATGTTCGCCTACCTCTTTGGCAACCGCCGGCTTATCGTGTGCAGGCGACGTAATACATCGGTGCCAGCGAGCATTCTCATTCTCAGGCTTTAGCAATGCGGCAGGATCATCCTTATAGCTCAGCGTCATACGCGCCTCCATGGCACATAGCGTTAGCTCCCGCGGCGGCCACTGCCTGAAACGTGGCAGCACCTTCGCATCCATATCAGCCAGCGAGGCGTCGATCCAGGAGCGGTTGTCTTCAATCAAATCTGCTACACCAGCTCGGGCAAATCGGTGCGGAATTGTCACAATGAGCCCCCGGCCGGGCACCACACGCAACGAGGCCCGCCTGGCGCGCTTTGATACCCGTAAATCGTATGCAAGGCCTGAAGGGGGATGTATTGGCATGAATCAATAAAAGAGTGAACGAAAGAAATAGTGCACCAGTGGTTAGCTAAGCGGAGAAATTCGTACTGCAGCACTGGAACAGCGCTATAGTTTACTAGACCGTAAGCCCTGTGCCTTTGAGTCACCTTCCGATGAACATTTTTTTTCACCTGAAACTCTGATCGTTTATGTCTCTATTAAGCATTACCAGTGTCCTACTGACCGTCTCTGCGCTTTTTGCCTACGTAAACTACCGCACACTCAAACTGCCGACTACCATCGGCATCATGGTCATTTCGCTGGCGTTTTCGCTCTTGTTAGTCGCACTGGGTAACGTCGGTTATGGCAATGCAGAGCGCATAGCGGCAGAGATCATTGGCCAGATTGAGTTTGACGATACCCTCCTCAATGGAATGTTGGGGTTTTTGTTGTTCGCTGGTGCCATGCACATCAATCTGGATCGGCTTCTTGAGCGCAAATGGACTATCGGTATGCTCGCCTCAGTAGGTGTAATCACCAGTATGTTTCTGGTAGCTGCGGGTGCGTATTATCTTTTTCAGCTGTTTGGCTTTTATGTACCCTTTATTTTCTGTCTTCTGTTTGGCTCTCTCATCTCACCTACCGACCCGATAGCGGTCATGGGAATTCTCAAAACAGCAGGCGCAAGCAAATCACTTGAAATAAAAATTGCCGGCGAATCACTGTTCAATGATGGGGTCGCTATTGTTGTGTTTCTGGCCATATTTGGTATCGCTGTCAATGGTGAGGCCTTTAATGCGCAGCATGTTGGCGTACTGTTTGTTCAGGAGGCGATTGGTGGTGGATTATTCGGGTTCGTCTGCGGTTGGGTGGTATTGCAGATGCTTAAGCGTGTCGACAATTATCAGGTGGAGGTGTTGTTAACGCTCGCCCTGGTCTCAGGTGGTGCGACCGCTGCAGCTGGCCTGCATCTGTCTGCCCCCATCGCCGTTGTTGTCGCTGGCTTGATGATTGGTAATCATGGCCGCCGTGAAGCGATGAGCAACACCACCGTTCAACATCTTGATACGTTCTGGGAACTGATTGACGAGATACTCAATGCTGTCCTGTTTCTGATCATAGGACTGGAAGTAATCGTTATCCAGCTTAACGGGCAGGTGTGGATAGCAGGTATTGCCATGGCCATTCTTGTTTTGGCATCACGTGTGATATCAGTAGGAATACCCGTAACAATACTTCGCAAACTTAATCGGGAATTTCACCCACACGCTATTAAAATTCTAACCTGGGGCGGATTGCGTGGTGGTATTTCTGTCGCGTTGGCATTATCCATCCCGCCAAGCCCTGAACGCGATCTGATCGTAGCAGTCACCTATATCATTGTCGTGCTGTCAATCCTTTTACAGGGACTCACTATTGGCAAACTGATTAAGGCCACCGCAGAACCCGTCAATTCTGGTGATCCGTCAACTACTGATTAGCCGCAGACTTGAAGCCAGGCAACAAAGACTCGTTAGCGATGTCTGACTCCTTGAAAAGCTTGTCCACAAGGTTTTGCAATTCTTCAGGGCTCACAGGCTTGTGCAACAACTGGAGATCAGCACCCTTTACTTGCTTTAACCTTTCGGGAGATGTATCACCCGTTACCACTATGGCTTTGATGGGTATATTTACCGACTCTCTAATTGCCGCTACAGCATCGACACCATTGAGATTATCAGCAAGTCTGTAATCAGAGATAATGATATCCGGTACTATATCGCTCAAAGCCAGGACCCTTAAGGCATCACGAGCCGACCCGGCCAATAGCACCTCACAACCCCAGCCCTCAAGCATGTACCGCATACTTTGCAGAACCTGAGGCTCATCATCGATGACAAGTACTCTGCGACCTGTTGCCTCCATACCCCTCAAAGGCGGAGTTTGCAGGACCATCTCAGACTCATCGCCGCCTGGCACAATCACTCGAAACACCGTGCCACGGCCTTCGACCGATTCCATCTCCAAAGGTAAATCCATCAGCTCGCAAAGACGTCTGACAATCGCAAGCCCCAGACCTAGCCCTTTTTTGCGATCGCGAGCAGGATTGTTTAACTGATAGTATTCTGAAAACACATCTTCAACGGACTCTGCTGGTATACCCATACCGGTATCGGTCAAGGTTATAAGCTTCGAGCCATTATCACCGTCGACACAATGCAAGGAAATTGAACCCGAGCAAGTGTATTGGACCGCATTAGAGAGAAGGTTGCGCAACACCCGTTCAAGCAAAACCACGTCGCTGAAAATGACATGATCTTCAGCGCTGATGCATAAGGTAATATTTTTCTCAGATGTCTGGTGCTCGAACTGGGCTCTCAAGGCATCGAAGAGGCGACTTGCAGGTACATGTTCGGGATTGAACTCTATGATTTCTGCATCCAGGCGAGAGACATCTAACAGGCTGTTAAACAGACTATTCAAGGCCTCGGATGACTTGGACATATCTTCTATAATGCGCATTTTTTCAGGATCTTTTTCCTTATTGCGCAGTGCGACAAGAAACAGGCCCATGGCATGCAACGGTTGCCGTAGATCATGACTGGCCGCCGCAAGAAAACGACTTTTCGCTATCATGGCACGCTCGGCAATCTGTTTTTCTTCGGCCAGACTTTCTACCAATATCTGGTTTTCCATCTGCGAGCTTATCAATTCACGATTTTGCCTGTTCGACCTTACCTCAAGCATGAAATTTACCACTAGAAACATCAGTAGCAAATAACCGACAAGCGCCAGGGAGTCTTTGTCAGAGAGCAAGTGCGCAACAGCCAGAGGCAGCACCAGGGGCACTGAAAAAGACAGAAACGATGGTAGATAGTTGCCACCATTCGCGGCACTGATTGTGATCATTCCCGCGAAAATCGTGGATATCAATAATAGATTTTCTGCGCTGTAAGCAGAATAGAATATTAGCGGCCAGGCTCCCCAGATGATGCCCCCGGCCAGACTGCCTAGCCAGAAGATTGGACCCCAGAAGGTGCGCTCACGTGTTTTTTGGTCCGCGCGCAGGTAGGTGTATATTCCCCACAGTCTAAAAGAGGCAACCAGACTTACAGCACCAAACCAGAATATGAGTGTCACTTGTGGCATATGACTCCACAAGAACAAGGTAATAACCAGCGCGCAGACCGTCGAACCCACGATCGGAATCGTGCCCTGATTGTGGATCAGCCGAATTTGCTCATTATAAATTTTCCGGTCGATGTCGATCAAAGATCCAACCCCAGACAGCTAATTGACTCAGTATTGTACTGTTTTCATATAACGAGCGATTACAAGACTCGCTTAAAGCAGTATCCTGCTATTCCGTCTGGCCGATTCCCGTACTCTGCAAAACAACGTCGAGCAGTGCTCGGATAGCCGTCAATCCGTATCTCAAAGGTGACGTAGCCGCATTACTTGGCTAACATCTCCCCTTACTCAATGCAGACCGAACGCAAATATGACTCAGGAAATTGTTCTTCATTATCAGCTTAGCGATGGCAGCACACGCACAGTCGATGCAAAAGTGGGCGATAGCATCATGAACACCGCCATCCAGAATGACATCGACGAAGTAGTGGCCGAATGTGGTGGCAGCCTTATCTGTGCAACCTGTCATGTCTATCTGGACGAGGCAACAGCAGCGCTGTACGACCCTCCAGACGATATGGAACTTGACATGCTGGAAGGCGTTGCAGCAGAAAGGCAGGAAAACTCTCGGCTGAGCTGCCAACTTATTGTCAAGGCAGAATTGGCTGGCCATACCATCAAGACGCCTGAACGCCAATAGAAAGCCTTTAGAAAGCTACCATGAGCTCCCCACTCATTCCCACCGATGCATTTGCACGCATTGGTGAAGAGAACGCGTTTGCCGTTCTGGCACGTGCTGGCGAGCTTTCGTCACAAGGACGCGACATTATCAATTTGGGGATAGGGCAACCGGACTTCCCTACCCCCTCGAATATTACCGAAGCTGCCATCAAGGCTATTCGCGATGGACACCACGGGTACACGCCAGCGGTGGGCATACAAGCGCTTCGCGAAGCCGTAGCGCACGATCTGGCAACTCGCTACAACACTGATGTCAACAGTGAAAACATCATGATCGTGCCTGGCGGTAAGGTCACCATGTTCTCAGCTATCTTAATGGTCGGTGAGCCGGACGTCGAAGTCCTCTATCCGGATCCAGGCTTCCCGATCTATCGATCGATGATTGATTTTACTGGCGCAAAGGCGGTGCCTATTCCCATTCGAGAACAAAACGATTTTGCTTTTTCTGCGACAGAGACGTTGTCGCTGATAACGCCTGCGACGAGGCTTCTCATTATCAATTCACCCGCTAATCCGTGCGGAGGGATAACACCCAAAGCAGAAATCGATGCTCTGGTGAAAGGTCTTCAGGCATATCCGAACGTGGCCATATTGTCGGATGAAATCTATGATCAGATGACCTACGATGACGCCGAACATGTGTCTCTGTTGAGTTATCCAGAGATTCGGGACCGACTCATCCTGCTAAACGGCTGGTCAAAGACATACGCTATGACTGGCTGGCGGCTTGGCTATTCGCTGTGGCCAGACACACTATTTGACGCTGTGCGTAAACTTGCGGTTAACTGCTGGAGCTGTGTCAATGCTCCTGCGCAGTACGCAGCTCTGGAAGCATTAACTGGCCCGCAGGATAGCGTCAAGCAAATGATCAGCGCATTCGACGAAAGACGCAAACTTACTGTAGATCAACTTAACCAGATACCGGGCGTAAGCTGTGTAACACCCAAAGGCGCGTTCTATGCTTTCCCGAACATAACAGGTACCGGCTGGCAAGCCAAACCACTGGCCAAAGCGCTGTTGGAGGAGGCAGGAGTCGCAACGATTGGTGGTCCTGACTTCGGGGTTCATGGTGAAGGCTATATTCGCCTATCCTATGCCAACTCGCTGCCAAATATTCAGCAAGCCATCGATCGAATGAAAACCTACCTGGCCGCTTGAGGAAATAGCAGATGAGCCGTACACCAACGCCAGACATAGCCACTCGCGTCTATAACCATAACTTCAAGCTTGACCCCATTGTTCGCAGCTTGCTGGATACCGACATCTACAAGTTGTTGATGCTGCAAACAATCTGGAAAGAGTGCCGTGACGTGCCGGTTACTTTCTCCCTGATCAATCGCACCAGAAGTGTCAAGCTTGCGGATGAAATCGAGGAAAAAGAGCTACGAGCGCAGCTGGACAATGCTCGTAAAATCCGACTTTCCAAGAAGGAGCTTATCTGGCTCACAGGTAATACATTTTACGGACGCGAAAGACTCTTCACTAATGAATTTCTCAACTGGTTTCGCGATTACCAATTACCCGAATACCAGCTAAGCAAAGAGGATGGTCAGTACATAATAGATTTTCAAGGCACATGGGCTGATGTGACTTTGTGGGAAATACCCGTGCTTTCCATTATCAGCGAACTACGATCACGAGCTGCCACACACGGCGTTGGTCGTTTCGAACTGGATGTCCTTTATGCCCGGGCAAAAGCGAAACTGTGGGAAAAAGTACTCAGGCTAAACAAACTGCCCCACTTACGGATTGCCGATTTCGGTACGCGTCGTCGACACAGCTTCCTCTGGCAACGCTGGTGTATTGCTGCGATGAAAGAGGGTCTAGGCGAGAAGTTTATCGGCACCAGCAATGTGCTTCTGGCGATGGACCTTGACTTGGATGCCATTGGCACCAATGCACACGAGCTGCCCATGGTGGAGGCAGCTCTTGCCCGCAACGAGCAGCAGCTGCTTCAATCGCCTTATACCATTCTGGATCGCTGGAGTCGTACGTATGACGGCAATTTACTGATCGTGCTACCTGACACTTACGGCACCACATCATTTCTTGAACGCGCGCCAGACTGGGTAGCCAAGTGGAGTGGTTTTCGCATTGATTCGAAAGAACCCATCGCCGGCGGAGAGGAGCTTATTGAATGGTGGAAAGCACGTGGCGAGAACCCGGCGGAAAAACTACTGATCTTCTCAGACGGGCTCACCGTCGAAACCATTGAGGAGGTCTACGAGTGCTTCACAGGTCGCGTACGCTTAAGCTTTGGCTGGGGTACGCACCTGACAAATGATTTCAGCGATTGCGCAACGGTTTTCAACCAGCAATTAAAGGCCATTTCACTGGTTTGTAAAGTTCGTCAAGCTGATGGACGGCCCACCGTCAAGTTATCGGACAATCTGGATAAAGCAACTGGCCCGAAAGCTGAAATCGAACGCTATTGGTCTGTTTTTGGTGGCAGCAACGTTACACGCTACGACGTTATCGTTTAGGGGGCCCTTAGGCTGAAGCTCGTGTAATGCGGCGCAACACACCGTACACGACGAACAGAAAAATCAGCGGAAACACCAGAGTTTGCATGATGAACACGACAACCAGCTTAATAGTATTTTCGCTGATGGATTCAGCAGCTTGCCGATATTCATCAAGGCGTTTATCAATATCGACCTGATCCACTGCTGTCTGATAGGCCCTGCGAGCTCTTTCGATCAATCCTCCCTGATCGTTGGAATCGGTTGGGATAACACGCTCGTTAATCTCACCAATGTTCTCGCGCGCCTTTTCCAATAAGGCAGACGCGACCAGATAATCCGTTTCCAGAAATGTACGATAGACCCAATCGTTAGCAATGCTGATAGCGGGCATCATGAAACGCAGAATCAGCACAAACAGAAAAAGACGTTGAAATATCTGCCGCCACGGTGCCAAAGGGCGTAACAGATGTGCAGCTACAAACATAATCCCACAGGCGATCACGGCAATAAGTAAACCCTGCCATGCACTCATTGAGAGCAATATTTTCTGGATGCCGAGTGAACTGGTAGCAAGCATCATGATCCAGGAGAAACGCTCCACCAGATCATTGACAGGATCCAGTATCTGGCCTGGGGTGAAGTTCACACCCACCCCTGCAGGCTGAACCGCTATCTCGGTTCCCTGCGCTACCGATATCACACCATTGAGACCACGCGCGATGGCAAATGCCACCAACGCGCGTTTGAAAGCCGAATCTACATGTGCCTGCCCAACATCATCAGTGGTTGGTATAAACGCCAAGACGATAATACTGAGCGTCAGCAATATCAGCAGAACGTCTCTTAGCCTTGAGCTCATAGCTGATGATTCTATGGCTGCTCTGCCCTCAATACCTTCCTGTGATTCAGGCGGCCACCTCTGTCGCCTGGCGCACCCGCTTTAAAGCCTGCTCGAAACGACTGACAGCTGAATCGACATCCTTGAGCTTATCCAATCCAAACAGGCCAAGTCGGAACGTCTTGAAACCCTCAGGCTCATCGACTTGCAGTGGCACACCAGCAGCTATTTGCAAGCCCACCGCAGCAAATGCCCGACCCGAATGTATCTCGTCGTTGTCGGTGTAGAACACCGCAACCCCCGGCGCCTGAAAACCCTCCGCGGCCACACTGACAAAACCATTATCAGCCATGACACGACGAATTCGCTGACCAAGCTCTGCCTGAGCATCACGTGCTTTGTCGAAGCCGAATTCGCCAATCTCATTCATGACATCCCGAAACGTGATGAGGCCGTCGGTAGGCATCGTTGCATGATATGCATGTTTGCCGTCCAGATAAGCCTCCATGATTTGCGACCATTTTTTCAGATCAATGGCAAAACTGTCACTACTGGTGCCTTGCATCACGGTGTGAGCGTGCTCACTCATCATGACAATGCCTGCGCAAGGTGTACCACTCCAGCCTTTCTGCGGGGCGGTAACCAGCACGTCTACACCTGTTGCCTGCATGTCGATCCAGGCGGTTCCAGAGGCCACACAATCAAGGACAAACAAGCCACCATACTCGTGTACAGCCGTGGCCACTGCTGTCAGATAGTCGTCAGGCAACATGATACCCGCAGATGTCTCTACATGTGGCGCGCACACCACGTCTGGCTTCTCTTTAGCAATTAGCGCCACGACCTCATCGATTGGCACGGGCGCAAACGGTGCTTCAGGCTCATCTGACATTGCCCGGGCTTTGAGCACATCGTGGCTTGCTGGCAGATCGCCAGCATCGAATATCTGCGACCAGCGATAGCTGAACCAGCCATTACGGATGACAACACAGCGCTTGTCTTTACAAAGCTGTCTGGCGACGGCTTCCATGCCAAAACTGCCACTACCGGGGATCACAACGGCACGGTGTGTCTTGTAGACTTCCGTTAAGGTAGAGTGGATGTCTCGCATGGTTTGCTGAAACTGACCAGACATGTGGTTGACTGAGCGATCTGTATAGACCACAGAATATTCAAGGAGACCGTCTGGATCTACGTTGTCGAGTAAGCCTGCCATGGGTGTAACCTCTATGCTTGTTAGTTTGTAAACCATACCACTATTGGCGTAAAACTCAGGGCAAGCTCTCCGTTGAAGCCACTTTCAAGCGTTATCCGCGCAATCATCTTATTCGCCTCTTTACCGCCAGTGAAGTCACAGACAGACACGGCTCAACGCATATTCTTAACACTTTTCGCCAATAGAGCGCAGTCGATGTAAAGATCTGATCTCACCACGCAGGCGTAAGCGGCTAGAATTGCTGTAGATTACGTCCATGGCCCAACAGCCAGTTTAGCGAGCAGCCACTCCGGCAACATAAACCTGCATTGATACCGCTCGACAACAAAAACCCTTCATCCTGAGAATGAATCGTAAAAAAGCAATTGTCATAGGATCAGGTATTGGTGGCATCGCTTGTGCCATACGCCTGCAGAGTCTGGGTTTTGATACAACCGTTGTTGAAAAACAGGATTCGCCCGGCGGGCGGGCTCTGGTTCATGAAGCGGAAGGTTTTGTGTTCGATATGGGGCCAACCGTGCTTACGGTGCCACACTTTATCGAAGAGCTTTTTGCGCTGGAACGGGACAAGGCCATGCTGGCAGAGCCCGATTTTCCGCCGGAAATTCTCGACGAAAGCAAACGCATCAAGCAGGGCATTAGCGGTGGACCCAACACAAGCCGATATGTAGAAATAAGGCCCATATTGCCCTTCTATCGCATCTATTTTCAGGATGGCACCTATTTCGATTACGACTGCGATCCGGAAAACACCCGTCGGCAGATAGCCCGGCTTGCACCTGAAGATGTCGAGGGCTATGACCGATTTCATGAGGCCGCCAAAAGAATATTCGATCGCGGTTTCATAGAACTGGGCTATACCTACTTTGGCAATGTTTCAGCGATGATGAAAGTCGTGCCCGACCTTTTCAAGCTCAATGCAGTACGCTCGCTGTTTTCGTTCATCAAGCTGTATTTCAAGAGCGATAAGATGCGCAGGGTATTCAGTTATGAGACATTGCTGATAGGTGGCAATCCACAAAAGGTACCCGCCATCTACGCCATGATTCACTTCGTTGAAAAAACCTGGGGGGTCCATTTTGCCATGGGCGGAACCGGCAAACTGGTTCAGGGCTTCGTCAGAAAATTCGAAGAGCTTGGTGGCAATTTCCGTTTCGGCGTTGAGGTTGACGCCATCAACGTTGAAAAAATCAACAGCAAATCAACCGCCACTGGTGTCAGGCTCTCCAGTGGTGAAACTCTGCAGGCCGATGTTGTTGTTTCAAATTCTGATTATGCCAACACCTACCTGAAACTCATTGCACCAGAGCATCGCAGGATCAATCGTGATTCTCTGGTGAAATTCAGAAAACAGAGTATGTCGCTGGTCGTTATCTATTTCGGGTTCAGTAAACACAAGGATGATCCGCCGCTACAACATCACAATATCATTCTAGGGCCTCGCTACGAGGAGCTGCTAAGCGATATTTTCGAGCGCAAGATTCTGGCTGACGACTTCTCCCAGTATCTTCACCTGCCAACCATTACCGACCCCAGCCTGGCGCCAGAAGGTCACCATGCCGCCTACACGCTAGTACCCGTTCCCAATAATCTTAGCAAGATTGACTGGCAGGAGAAAGGCGAAGAGTTTGTTCACAAGGTGCTTATGTCATTACAGACGCAAGGACATATCCCCGATCTGATTCGACGTATCGTTTATAAAAAATTCATTACACCTGACTATTTCGAAGGCACATTGAATGCCTATGCCGGCAATGGTTTCGGGGTTGAACCGGTACTGGTGCAGTCAGCCTTCTTTCGACCCCATAACCGTAGCGAAGACGTCAAAAACCTGTATCTTGTCGGCCAGGGGACACAACCTGGTGGCGGGACACCATCAGTGATGATGTCGGCCAAGATGACTGCTCGAGTCATTGCCAAGGACTACAAAATTCCCGAACAAATCACTAACGGTGTACCAACACCCGCTCATTCATGACATCTGCAACAGCTTTCTGGATTAGTGAACGAGAACGCGGCGAACTTGTAAAGCTCGACATACCCTCACCTGCCGATACTGAACTACGCATTAGAACCCTGTATACCGGCATCAGTCGTGGCACTGAAACGCTGGTGTTTGCGGGTCGTGTTCCTGAAGATGAGCATGATCGAATGCGCGCTCCGTTTCAGTCAGGGGATTTCTCTTTCCCTGTCAAGTACGGATACATCAATGTCGGTACGGTTGAGCAAGGGCCGCATCATTTACAGGGTAAGACAGTCTTTTGCCTTTTTCCTCATCAGACTCTGTTCAATGTGCCGATAGAATCAGTTACCGTTTTACCTGCCCAGCTACCACCTGAGCGCGCTGTGCTTGCTGCCAATATGGAGACGGCCATCAATGCGCTATGGGATGCCCAGCCCAGGGTTGGCGACCGCATAAGCGTAGTGGGCGCTGGCGTTCTTGGTTCTCTGATAGCTTATCTAGCAGCGCGCATTGTAGCTTGCGAAGTACAACTGATAGACGTTAACCCCGAGCGAGCGCAGATTGCCAAAGCTCTGGGCATTGAATTTGCACAGCCTGAACAGGCGCAGCGTAATCAGGATCTGGTTATTCACACATCAGCAACAGAGCAAGGCCTGAACCTGGCTCTGGCGCTTGCCGGATTTGAGGCTACGGTGCTGGAGCTCAGCTGGTACGGTAATCGTCCTGTTTCGATCAATCTGGGTAGTGCCTTTCACTCGCAACGCCTGAATCTGAAAAGCTCTCAGGTTGGCCACGTTGCAAGCAGTCAAAGGCCACGCTGGGACTATCAACGCCGATTGCAACTAGCGCTTTCCCGGCTGAAAGACCCTTGCCTTGATGTATTGATCAGTGGGGAAAGTCATTTTTCCCAGCTACCCGAAACCCTGCAATGGCTCAGCTCCTCTGACAATACATCGCTTTGCCATCGTATTACGTACGATTAGCCGTCAGGTAATCTGCTACGATTTATACACTACCCCAATCACATTCACAGGAGCATGCCGCGTGTATAGTTTGAACGTCCGAGAACACTTCATGATCGCCCATAGCTTCAAAGGTGAAGTGTTCGGCCCTGCGCAAGGCCTGCACGGGGCAACCTACGTCGTCGATCTTGAAATGAGACGCAAACAGCTCGATAAAGACGGCCTGGTCGTTGATATCGGTCTGGCCAGTCAATCCTTGGCCGCAGTGCTCGCTACATTAAATTACAAAAATCTGGACGATGTACCGGAGTTTGCCGGCGAGAATACAACAACCGAGTTTCTCGCAGCAGTGATCTATGAGCGTATCGAATCCATGATTAAAGCAGGTGATCTGGGCGTGGCAGCAAAAGGCCTGGACGCGCTAAAAGTTACGCTGCACGAGTCCCATATCGCCTGGGCCGCTTTCGAACGGGATCTCGACCTGTAGCGCAGTTGAACCCTAGTCATGAAGCATCAGGCAGTCACCTTCGTGTACCCCGGCGATCTTGATACGCGTACAGGTGGCTATCGCTACGATAAGCGCATCATTGAAGAGATAGGCCAGCAGGACGGCAAATTGAGCCATTGGAGAGTGACTTTAGTTTCGTTAGAGGGCGATTACCCCTTCCCCACACCCTTACAGCTTGATGCTGCGGCACAGCAATTCGAGTCCATCGAAGACAACACCTTGACAGTGGTAGACGGGTTGGCTTACAGCGTAATGCCTGAGATCATCGCCAGACACGCAACACGACTGAATATCATTGCCTTGATCCATCATCCGCTTGCCCTGGAAACAGGTCTTAGTGCAGGCGAATCTGAGCAATTGAAAGATTTGGAAACTCAGGCCTTACGCTATGCAAAACGTATTGTTACCACTAGTCATTTAACAGCAAGCTCGCTGTCACAGTACAACGTGCCATCACACAAAGTCAGCGCCGTGCTGCCAGGCACCGATAGCGCGAACATAGCAAACAGCAAAGGCTGTAATGTGGTTCAACTTCTTTGTGTCGCAACGCTGACACCCCGTAAAGCACATCACGTATTGTTGGACGCACTGTCAAAAATCAAACCATTGCCATGGTATCTGCACTGCGTCGGCAGCAAGGATCGACATGCTGATACTTACCAGACTCTGCTTGAACAATGCGAACATCATGCGCTGAGCCATAGGGTCAGCTTCACTGGTGAAGTAGACGATAAGCAACTCGATCGACTCTATCTTGAAGCAGATTTATTCGTATTGGCATCGTTACATGAGGGCTATGGCATGGTTCTCTCGGAGGCCATCGCACATGGCTTGCCAATCATTTGCTCAGATGCAGGCGCAATGTCACAAACGGTCCCCGAAGGTGCAGGTGTTCTGGTACCCCCCGGCGATTCCGAAGCGCTGGCTATAGCACTTGCCAGATTTCTTGACGATGCAAAACACAGAGCACAATTGAGAGAAGCAGCTTTAGATGCGCGCAAGCAATTGCGCAGTTGGCAAACAGCGGCCAATGAGTTCTCTGGAGTACTTACACAGACAATGCTCTCACCTTGAATTGTCATGGCACCGGAAATTTCTCATGAGTGAAGAAAACCTGCAAGCTGCGGAAAAGGTTGATACCGGATTTAGCGAAAGCTGGTTGGCGCTGCGCGAGCCGGCAGATCACCTGGCCCGCAACAAGACAATAGATAAACAGCTTTTCGCCTGGTTTGCACAACAGGAATCACACAGCATTCTGGAACTGGGCGCCGGTACAGGATCTAACTTGAGGTATCTGATGCCTCAGCTAGGACGCGCACAAAACTGGCGCTTGCTGGATAACGATGCAGCACTGTTTGCACGCCTGCCTGAATTGCTGCGCTCCTGGGCCGAGGCTAACGGCGCCCGTTTCAGCGGCAACGACACCCAATGCAAGATCGAACATGCTGACTACAGCGCAACGGTCGAATGGCAGGTAGTCGATCTGGCAACGCAGCTTGAGACACTATCCATGGACAATGTAAAGTTGGTTACTGCTGCAGCATTACTTGATCTTACATCCGCGTCATGGTTAGACAAGTTGGCAGCATTAGTAAGCATGCATCGATGCGCGTGTCTGTTTACACTCAATTACAACGGCGAAATACAATGGCAGCCAGAAGCAGATACGGACCGTCATGTTACAGCGCTGTTGAACAGGCATCAGCTGATGGACAAAGGCTTTGGCCCGGCTCTGGGACCGGAAGCTGGTCACTACTTAAAACAGGCATTACAAAGACTTGGCAGGAATGTAGTCACTGGAGATAGTGACTGGGTTATCGAGCCACAAACTACTGAGCTGCAAATGGCCATTATTGAAGGCTGGACACCCGCAGCACAGGAAACTGACAACCACGCTGCAGATTCAATACGCCAATGGCATGCGGTGCGTGAAAACGCAATAAATAAAGGGTTGTCCACACTGCTCGTTGGACATACTGACGTACTTTCATTGCCGTAGAACATCGAACAGACTATTGGGGCACGCGCAGAGGTAGAGTCCGTCCAGAAAATTGACTACCTTATTCGTTCGAGTGACGGGCTTTGTAGCACTTGCCTTGCCTCGGAAACCGGATTTTCAGCACCTATCGACCGCCCGTATTTCATCGCACTAACATCAAAATCCCACAATATGTCATCACCCATTCGGTAGGTGGTATGGGGTGGGCGATGCGCATCGATCATTTTTTTTACGCCATCAATTTGCAACGCCCCAACACCCTCACCTACCAGCAAGGGTGCAATAGCCATGTGCAATCTGTCCAGAAGGCATGCTTCAAAAAAGCGGCTGACCGTAACACCACCTCCTTCTATAAATAATCGTCGCAAGCCACGTTCGTATAGCAATTCAACGATATTGTGTATAGACAATGAATCACCACTACCTGGCACTATCCAGCGTTCCACTTGACTGGAGACCTGACCTTTACGAATTTCAATAGCCGGGCCAAAGTGCATATCGAGACCAGTGAGATCTGCCGATGACTGATGTATAAGTACAGTCCGGGCCTGCCCGTCGTTGAAAACTTTCATGGGCGCTTGCAGACGTGCATGGGGATCGATAAGCACACGTACAGGGTTCGCTCCCGGTACTGCGCGGGTTGTCAATTGCGGGTCGTCAGAAACAATGGTTCCATAACCCACAATCACAGCATCACTTAACGCCCGCAAGCAGTGAAGATGCTTGCGGTTTTCCTCACCTGTGACATAAAACGAATCGCCGCAGCTTGTGGCAATCCTTGCATCAATGCTTTGCCCCAGATGTGCTGTGATAAATCGATCAACAGCTCGATTGCCGACAATAGGCAGGTAGAGATCAAAACTGGCCTGGAGTAGAGCCGGAAGATCTGGTTTATAACGCCAGCAACCTGTGTCATCAAGCCACAGGCATGTTGTTTCTACCATCTGCTCTGTTTGGCAAACTTGTCCAGTGTCGCTGGAGTAGCTCAGAAAGTCATTACCCTGAGCTACAACTGAAAGAACTTTACGCGCAGCAAGTAAAAACTGCCATGCTAAAGCTTCTGCATCCTGGTGCAATAAATTTTTAATAGTATCAAGACCTTAACGCAATACAGGAATACCAAAGCCAGACGTCGTACCTTTATTGTGGCACGGTCTGCATAGTTGCTACACCGCGGTGATGGATATCGCCTTTTTCAGGTTTTCGCAAGCACCAGACTACTATGAACCATAAAAACCAAAGTAGTATAGACGTTCGTATACAGCCCACACCGACCTAGGTACTTTATACAATCATCCATGGATACGTCTGACGAATCTGCCCTGACTCACGGTTTTATTGATGCGGAACGCTGCATTGCCGAACTGCAACGTGGACGGGCAATAGCCCTGATGGGCCCGCATTCCAATAGGGTCACTGCCGATCAGTCCTGCCACATTGTGCAATTGGTCGAAACGCTAAGCGAGTCTGATCTGGAGCTACTAATGGGCTCCTACGCCTGTCATCTGGTGCTGTCCCGCTCGCGAGCGCTTGCCCTCAACATGATGGTAGACAGCAATGCAGTCTGCCTTGACCTTGGCCCTCATACCCCAGCGAGCACAGTCCGCGACTGGGCTGGATTGCATCCAGAGATATTACGCAGCTCGCAGGACTCTGCCATTACGCGTCTGGTCGGTGGTGTCACAGGCCAGAGCAGCATTGAACCTTCATTGCGTGAAAAGCACCGTAGCGAAAGCCTTTACCATGCCAAAGCTGCTCTGAATCTGGCCCGCCATGCTCACGTTCTACCCGCATTCATCACATACACCGCCCTGTCAAAACCCGACCAACTTCTCGGTGTCAGTACGGAGATAGCTGCCAGCTACTCTGACCAAGGCGGACAACTGATAAAACTCAGTACGGCAAGTGTACCGCTGGCCACCGCTGAGAATGCCCAGATCACTGTTTTTCGCGAACGTCATGGCAACGCCGAGCATGTAGCAATAACAGTGGGTCAGCCAGATTTTTTAAATACGGTTACAGTCAGAATTCATTCGTCCTGTTTTACAGGCGATATTCTTGGTAGCATGAAATGCGATTGCGGTGAACAACTGCAACGCGCTATCAGCAGCATGGCGGAGGATGAAGGCGGCGTCGTGTTGTACATATCGCAAGAAGGCCGTGGTATTGGCCTTGCCAGCAAACTGCTTGCTTACCAATTGCAGGATCAAGGGCTTGATACTATCGAAGCCAATCAACACCTGGGTTTTGAAGCTGACGAACGTCGCTACCAGGCCGCTGTTTACATGCTTGAACAACTTGGAATCAGTTCAGTGCGGCTCATGACTAACAACCCGCTGAAAATCGAAGCGCTAAGACATCAGGGAGTGCACGTTGAAGGTCGAGTACCCTCACCCGCAACGGTAAATGTTCACAATGCACGTTACCTGAAAACCAAGCGCGAACGCGCAGGTCATCTTGCTAGCTGCGACAACGCCGGGTGAGCCGTGAATCTCACCCTGAGCCCAAGCTCGCTGTAACATCCGTAGTAGCCGTTGGCATTGGTGATGACAGTCCTCAGAAACTTACAGATAACAACGTTGTACTGCCAGTAGCAAGAACACCGAAAGGTACAGTCAGGGCGCTTGGCTGGGCCAGCGCCTCGCTCCTGACAGCACTGGTATTCATTACTGTTGCTCTACAACCATTTAGTATGCCCGCAATACTCACCGCACTACTGTTGTGGGCAGTGATGGCGACCACTATTGGGTATTTAAGCAGACACCATCATCATGAAAGCTTCGGTTACGCGAATACAGTAACCACCGCTCGGGCGGTTGCAGCGACAATTCTGGCAGGATTCATACCCATCGCCTCTCAAGTTTCATCGACCGGTTGGCTTTGGGCAATCACTATCACTGCAACCGTTGCACTTTGCCTGGATGGAGTGGATGGCTATCTTGCCAGAAAATACAAGTCCTGCTCAGCGTTTGGCGCACGCTTTGACATGGAAACCGATGCTTTCCTGGCCCTGGTCATTACCTTGTTTCTCTGGCAATCAGAAAAAACAGGTATCTGGGTACTTGGAATGGGCTTGATGCGTTACGTTTTCATTGGTGCTGCTCTCTGGTTCGCTGCATTGCGTGCTGAGTTGTACCCGTCAATGCGACGAAAGAGCGTGTGTGTTATCCAGGTTGGTGCGTTGTGTCTTATGCTTTGCCCGTGGCTGTCGCCTTTCCAGGCCGCCTCGGTAGGACTACTGGCACTGGCTTGCCTCGTCTATTCATTCGCCATTGATGTGTTCTGGTTATTTCGAACCCACGCTGCCGTTGTTGCGCAACAACAAAAGCAGCCCGGGCAGGCACGCGAATAGTGATACCAGCGCATACACGATACTGGTGGCAATACCGGCCTCGGAACTCATACTCGCTAGCGGCCATAATACAGCAGCAGCAGCCTCTCTGATACCCCACCCTCCAATGGATAAAGGAATGACCATACTCAGTAATACCAACGGCACAATGGTCAGTAGTGCAGGTAATGTCAAAGGCACCTGCACGGCGTAGGAACTAAACAGAAAGACCAACATATAGCTTATGACAACGGACAGACTGAGAACGCTCTGCACGATCCATTGTCTATCAGCCAGCAAGACTATGTGCAGAGCAGGCCCGAAGTCAACCACAGTGCGAGTAATCCAGTCTGGTGCAAACCGGATGATCAAGACGATGGACAAGATAATGAGAAGCATCAACGCAAACGTAATAACCAGAACGCGCAAGCCGAACTCTGGTACGCCACCGTGCATCAGAACCGGCCACAGCAACCAACCGACAATACTCACCAGCAGTAATGCTATTTGTCCAGTAAGCCTTTCAATCATCACACTGTGAACAGAAACACTCAATTCTTGCGGCTGCCGGTTTCGGTACACGCGAGCAGCATCGCCAGTAATACCTCCGGGCAAACTCAAATTGGCAACTGTAGCGAGGTAGTATTCAGAAATAGCGCGACCAGTATTCAAACTTTGGCCAAGACGGTTAGCGGTGATTTTCCAGCGCAGCGCAGAAAGAACGACCTGCACCTGAACCAGCAAACACGCCGGTACAAGCCAGCGCCAGTCAGTCTGCTTCAGCTGGCTAATAGCTGCGCTGATATCAACAAACCACGCAACAAGCAAGAGCAAAGCGATGGCAAAAAGCGCTCTGAAGGATCTGAGCGTTGTGGGTGAGAGCGCATTGAAAGCCCGTAACAATGGATTACGGCTGGTCATAGCCATACTCGTTGTTCTTCTTGTTCTTCTGTTCCCCGGCCATCCCGATCAGTTTACCCTGAACACTCTATGGCAGTTGCCTGTTGAATTGCCAGTCATTGTTCTGGCGCTACTGTTTGCACCACGACCCCTACGCAAACCCATAAGTGCCTTACTTGCCTTCATGGCGTTGATTCTCATGCTCCTTAGACTCGCCGACATTGGATCCTATTTGGCATTTGATCGGCGTTTCAACCCTGTTCTTGAGTTGCATCTGTTGAGCGACGGCTGGAACCTTGCCTCGACATCAACAGGGCCTCTGCAGGCACTCTTGATTGTGGCCCTTGCATGGCTAGTTCTTATTTTCATTGTCTGGATCCTGTACCGATGCTTGCTGCGCATTGCAAACGTATCGCCAAGGCGACGAGCACCGCTGATGCTTTTCGCAGGCATTGCCGCAGCTTTAATAACAGGCGGACTTTACGCTGAAAATCGCTTTGAGTACAACAGTGCTGCTCAGGCAGAACTGATTCCTGAGTTCTCACAAAGGATTGCTCGAATTAACGATGCCATTGTCGATCAGCGATTATTCATCGAGCAACTTCAGCGCGATACGGTTCTGGATGAGCAAACGCCGACATTCTCAGCCTTGCAGGGCAAAGACGTCATTATTGTTTTTGTCGAGTCGTATGGCAGGGGCTATCTGGATGCCGAACGCTTTGCTACTCTGGCGCGCGAGCGCCTCGCAAGCGTTCAGGGTGTGTTGGACAATAGCGGCATGCAGTCAAAAAGCGGGTGGCTGACTTCACCGATTCGTGGGGGCCGAAGCTGGCTGGCGCATTCAACGTTTCAAGCAGGGCTGGAAATTGATAGCCAGGCGCGTTATGACCGCCTGGTAACTACCAAACGCCCCTCATTTTCTGCTTTGTTCGAAATGGCAGGCTGGAATACAGTAGGTGTAATGCCCGCTATTCAATTCGAGTGGCCGGAAGGTTCCTGGTATGACTATCAGAGTCTTCATGTTGCGAAGGATATGCAATATCAAGGCGAGCGCTTCGGATACGTCACGATGCCCGATCAATATACGATGTCTCACTTTCAACGCAAAATACGTGAAAAATCCGATAGACCGGTAATGGCGGCCATCGCCCTGCTGACCACACATGCACCCTGGACACCTATTCCAGAAAAACTGGATTGGAACGCTATAGGCGACGGCAGCATTTACGACGGTAGTATGCGTTACGGCGATAAAATCAGCTGGAAGTATCGTTCCAAAGTGCAGGACATGTTCGCTCAGTCATTCGACTACACGCTGGATATTTTGGGGGAATACATAGCTCTTTACGGCGACAGCGCGGTTGTTGTCATACTCGGTGATCATCAACCACCGCCCGTTATCAACGGCTGGGGCAAGAGCGGCGATGTTCCTGTACATGTGATTAGCAACGATGCAGCCATCATGCAAAGGCTTCCGGAGGAGTACTGGGTAGACGGCATGATTCCTTCAGCTGCTGTTGCCAGTCAACCGATGCGGAACATGCGCAAGACTTTCTCTACCCTCTTCGAGTAGCGCACACTATAGGTCAGTTTACTCGTCCTGAATCGCTTCAGTTTCAATAGTCAATGCTATCTGGTCGCCGACCAGGGCATTGGCCACACCGTAGTCCATGCCGTAATCACTCCTGTTCAGCTCGCCAGTAGCTGAAACACCCAACGTGAAACGTTTGTGCCCGAAGGGGTAATTTTCCGCCTTGTTAAGCGTTACGTTCAAAGTTAATGGCTGCGTTTTTCCCAAAAGAGTCAGCTCACCAGTAAGCTCCCCGGCACCGCTAGCGTCTAATGTTGTCGACGTTGCTTTGAATGTCATTTCAGGAAATTCTTTGACATTGAGGAAATCTTTATTTCTCACGTGCTTATCACGCGCCTCATGAGCCGTGTTAACGCTGGCGGTTGAGATGGTGATGGCTATGTTATCGACAATATTGGTCTCCTGATCGAATGTGAGAGTGCCAGACACATCAGTAAATAGCCCCAGCGTCTTTGCATAGCCAACGTGATCCACTAAAAATGCCACTGTGGTGTGCGAAGGATCGAGTGTGTAGTGTTGAGCAGCAGCTTGAACTGTGCCTGCTCCGAGTGACAACACAAGACCTGTGGCCGCGAGTAATGCTTTATGCATGAAGACTCCTGATAAACGTGTTTACGCGAATGGCATTTTTTATTTCGTCAAACCCCGAGACCTGGCCCCCTCTAACGTGAGGATACATGTCGCGTCAGACTCTGGATTACTGGCCTGCGCGCTAATGAGGCTTTCAGGTATTTTCGCTAAAGCTAATGCCATTACTGTTTACACTATTATAACGCTCTGTTCACCACCCTGTACAAGCCGTTACAAATTTAGGTGTCCGTCAAGGTCGTCCGAAGATTTTCAGACAACCCTGACTCTCGTGGACTATGCCTCGTTTGTCTTTCGACGGTTTGGCCCCCCAGCGGCTCCGTTGCTTGCATTATTTGCTAGAAGTATGCTTTCTGGCATGGCTTCTGACTTGTTATGACGGTGCCACCATTCACTGAGCTCTACATCATTATTTTCTGAATTCTTGATGAATACCCGAGCCTCAGCATAATCATAATCATTTTTAAGAACATGCACATGATCGCCATCAAAAGACTCAAAACTGAACTCAACTGGCTCGTTGTACTGCTTCATCTGTTCAATGATAATCCCCAGTGCGACGCGCTCACCCATTCTCAATGACTCATAATAATCAGTGTAGTAATGCACGCCTGCCATATCTCGAGCAATGGATATATTTGCCGCCAGCTTGTTCAACTCACCGTTAATCGTCATGCCGTCTACAGCGGAACCACTCAGACGCTCTAGCTCTTCACCGTTGTCGGTGGCCACAACCGGTGGTAGAGCACTTGGCCAGTCTCGCGATTCGCCGTTAGCATCAGTCGTATTGAAAAATGCTTTTAGCATAGTCACACACCCACCGGCCACGGTCGCATGACCCGCACCGTAGCTTGGATGCATAGGCGATCCTTCAGCAAATGCCATAGGAAGCAGATAATTACGTGCCGAAGCAAACCAGCATGCGTCAGCTTTCATTGAGAAATCCAGATGTGCATCAGCACCATCCTCTGTCGCCAATCGTGATTGGTTATGCTGGTGCACAAGATCTAGCATCGGTGCAAGATTTTCCTGTTTAAGCATAATGTCCAGATGGCTTGCTGTCGTTGTGCCAATGACATTGTCAACATCTTTAATGGCAGGATCAGCTTCAGCAGCCCTGAGTGTCAACATTGCGCCTATACGCTCTGGACGTGCACGCCGATGATAATTAAACTTTTGTCGACGAACCGCTTTCAGGCAACGTGTAGCAACTTCAGTCACCATCGATAATATATGTGGCCCACCGAATGTTGCAAATGCCTGCCTTGACGGCGGATAACCATCAGCACGCAGATGCCCATCAGGAAAACCTGGCCCCTCAATTTTTGTATATTGATTTTGCACCGGCTGCTGTAAACTGAAGTTATCAGAATCAGCCAACATCAGCAGACAGGCATTAAGATAGGCTTGATATAGCGCATCGTACTTGACGTACGTAGCCAGATCTCGCGGCGTGGCAATAAATTTACGTTTTGTATCTATAGCATCGTCGTTAGTTGACGAAAAATCAGCACCATTCTGTACATCGACATAAGCGTGCCAATGCAGCATATAGTCACGGCCCGGAAAAAACGTTTCGATCTTCTGATCAATTACCTGACGCCCATAGCTAATACTGGCACAAGTGATATTGCCGTCATCCGGCGTATTATTGTTTCCCTGCAGCATGAATTGCGACACATAGGGTCCGACTTTTGAGCCTGGCGCAGAACCTCTGAAGGCAAGCGATGCTTTAAATTCCACATCATCCGGCGGATTGTCGATGGGAAAATCACAACCATGATCCATGCGACGAGCAGCCCGGCGTCTACGCTGCTGCACGCTCAGAGCACCAGATGTGGTGCCGGTAAACCATGACATCGAACTCATAGCGCCAAGCACCGCCTCGGTCTTAATACCCGTACACTTATCCATACCGCTCTGATTAACGATTTGTGTGAACGGTACATCGCGTAGAAGCGCAAGAGCATAGACTTCCGCCATTTCAGCACTTAGCTCTTCTGAACCAAGCTCTGGGGCAGGTGGCATACCAACCGCGTCTGGATCAGGACCTTGAAGATCAAAGTAATGCCCGGCGCGTGGGCTCTCCCAACCACGCCATTTGATATCACTGCCATCAGCCTTTCCGTCTTTTCGCCGAGTCAGGGCAGCTCTTTCCGCATGAATGCCACGCTTTACAGCGTCAAATGATTGCGCATCTTGCTGATTGATCTCATTGACCAGCTTGACATAGTCTGTTCTATCCTCAAGTAGAGCAAATTTGTCATGCGGCAAGCCTTTGGTGAAACTTGCCGCAAAGCCCTCCTCGTCAAGGTCTGTTTCATCCCGGTTAGGCTCAGTCGGTGCTGCGGCATAGGATGCAGAGTACTGGTTTGCAAACGTTCGGCGCTGCCCGGCGATTGAATTGCGTTTATCATTTTCATGAAACGGACGTGTCCTGAATTCAGCCATAATGTGTGACTCCTTATTTCAATTGAAGATTTAATGCAGGAAGGAATAACAACTTCACGCTTCTATATCTGCATTGAGCTGTTCCAGTAATAACAGGGTTTACACCCATATCGATCAAGCAGGATTGTTTGCTTCTGCAGGCTCAATGGATTGAATACAGCCACCAGTTCCTGTAAGCAGCGATGTCTGGGTCTGATTGCGCAAGACCCCACCAGCAAAATTTCCAGCATTGGGAAACGCGTAATAAGCCGCCCTATTTTGTGGTGTGACCATGACATTTACAGCTCGGTTGCTTTGTGCCGAACCACCCACCTGCGGTAGCGAGATCTGAACATAACCACGCACTTCAAAATCGCGATTAATAGCCATTGCGTCGCCCATTATCGGCACAACTTGTGGGATAACTACAAGCAAGGCTGTAGCACCAGCGGCGATATTTAACGATAAATCTCCGGTACCATATGTATTCAGTGGTCCGTTGGATGACACCAACTCCAGTTGTCCAAATACATTATCGTTAGCGGGCGCTCCGGGGTTGTCAAGAATGGCTATGGTATTAGCCTCAATTTGCCTATTAGCCGACCCATCATTCGATGCTAGTGCAACAAACTCCACGTTGTAACGAAGGCTTAGTTCTTCAAGGTTGGTAATTTCGAGAAAATACCCCTGAAGTACGGTTTCAACCTCGATTCCGATTACCGGCGCTTGATCCTTGAACAATAACTCAAAGTGTGACAGTAACGTTGACATGACAAATCACCTCCTTATTGACTGAGGCGACGAGTCTAATGATGAGACGCTAATCTGTTCAAGCAGAAAAACACGGAAAAAAGTATAGCCAATATACTGGCGCTCTTACTACAACCTAGTGTTGCAAAAAAAATCGGCTGAAGGCGGCCTTGACACTTATGCATACAGCTCTATAAGCTTCTGGACTCGAAATTAAATGCAACACTAGGGTACGCTTACCAGCTCTTCAATAACTAGCCAAAAGTCAGGTCCGCAAACCTGGACTTATAACTGGCAGTACTGGCAGTGCTTCAAGTGCTTCAAGTGCTTCAAGTGCTTCAAGTGCTTCAAGTGCTTCAAGTTTCATCAAACGTTAATATGGCGAAAGCGGAGATTCAGGCGGTTCAATATACATCAGGCTTGTCTTTATCCTTCGCAGGCTTTTAAAAAACGCTTGATTGTTGTGGCCATACCGTACTCTATACAGTCTGCTGTTAAACCATGCCCAATTGAGACTTCATCCAATTGAGGAATTCGCTCAATCAGTGGCGGCAAATTAGCTACCGTCAAATCATGACCTGCGTTTATACCCAAGCCCATGGCAATAGCAGCATCGGCTGTTGCACCGAGTAGTTCGAGTTCTCGCTGCATGGCATCGTCATCTGCATAGGTAGCACCAAAAGGCCCTGTATAGAGTTCAATGCGATCACATCCGGTATCACGAGCCCAGGGCAGTTGTTTGACATCGGCGTCAGAAAACAGTGACGCGCGCATACCGCCGGACTTCAAGCGCTCGACAACCGACGATAACATGTTGTGGTGCTTTTTAAAGTCCCAGCCATGGTCAGATGTCGCCTGCGAGGGATCATCCGGAACCAGCGTCACTTGCTCGGGGCGATTTTTCTCAACCAGTTTGAGAAAAGATTCCGTTGGATATCCTTCCACGTTAAATTCGCAATGTGGAAATTCTTCGTCAATCAACGCGCGCAGATCTGCAACATCGGTAAAACGCGTATGACGTTGATCTGGCCGCGGATGTACAGTGAGACCATGAGCGCCGTTTTGCAAGGCGATACGACCAATACCCGTCACACTGGGCCATGGCAGGTCTCGTCTGTTTCGCAGTTGAGCAATAGCATTTAGATTAACGGAGAGTTGTGTAGCCATACGTGCTTTGCCGATGTAGGTTTGCAGGTTGATAATTAATTATACCGAAGAGAACCAAGGCCCTGGAGCACCATGCATTCGGGTAGTTATTACAGGCTGGATTTGCTAGAGCAATGGGTAGGAACCATCCTCATCATGGGTTTCCTGACCTGTCAACGCGGGTGTAAATACACAAACCAGCCGCATATCGGAAATTGCCTGCATTCGGTGTCTGTCGTGCTTGTCCAGGGCATACATTGAGCCAGATTGCAGAGCATGCTCTTCACCGGTTGCCAAATCAGTAACCAAACCCTCACCCTCTATGACCAGATTAGCCTCAATATGGTATTTGTACTCCATCTCCAGAGTCTGTCCGGCTCCCAGTGTGGTTTGCGTCATTGTAAAACCGACACCATCATCTTTGAGCAGATAGCGAGCACTAGTAAACAGCCCCGGCTTTTCGGTAAATCGGCCAGTAGCTTTCAGTTCGTCCAAATTTCTGACTATCATTGCACGTTCCATAATAAGGTTAGGATAGGAAGCCTGCCCTCAGCAAATTGCCATTTATCAGCAGATACCATGAGCATAGAACACCGTATAAGAATCGAACGCACTAGCGAACAAATATTCGCTATTTATCAAGATGTCAATAGCTGGGCACAATGGGACCCTGACATAGAGGCCGTTGAATTGGAAGGCGAATTTGCATCAGGCACTCGTGGATGGCTTAAACCTGTTGGTGCACCGAAAACTGCAACCCGTATGGTGTCAGTTGTTGAGCCCGCCTCATTCACTGTTGAAGCAAAGCTTCCGTTTTGTGTAATGACATTTGAGCATGAGCTTGTAGCGGTCGGCGATGCTACGGATGCGACACATCGCGTGGTTTTCAGCGGCTTTCTTGCGCCATTGTTTTCCCGCGTTATTGGCGGCAAGATCCGAAATGGTATCCGCGGAACAATGGAAGGGCTGAAGCAGTACGCAGAGTCATAGGGGCTTCCAGAGCTTTATTGAGTTAGCGCCCTTGTGCCTGCTCGATCTGGCATTCGGGTAGGATTGCTTTTTTGAACGTCAGTTACAAGAAAACGACATGAAAGCGCTTTCCAGAAGAGTCGTTATCTTTCTCAGTTTATGGCTACTCACAACTCTACCAATCGAAGTTACTGCAGAATCTAGCAAAGAGATGCTGGAACGTTTTCCTACTCCACAAGAAAATTTCCAGCAACATATTCAGGAGGTGCACGAATACCTTCTGGACACTCAATTGTCCAGTCGCCAGCCAGGCGATGTTGGCTACAACCTGCCTTTCGAACTATGCTCTAACGACAAAGCACGCTATCGCGGAAAATACCTTCTCATTCATGGGCGCAACGACTCCCCGGCTGTCTGGCATGATGCAGCACAGTCATTGGCTTTGCGTGGTTTTGATGTTCGCGCCATTCTGCTGCCTGGCCATGGCAATACGCCAGAAGCACAACTCGATCCCTATCAATGCCGCCGCGCAGTACTACAAAGCCACGAATTATCTAAAAAATATCTGGAGCTCCAGGAAATTTGATCTGCCAGTTCTGATGGTTGCATCCTTCGATGACTCTGTGGTCAAAACATCAAAGCCGAGAGCAATTTTCGCAAGACAATTTACATCAGAAAAAAACGCCTTCTGCTTTATGGCATCAATGACGAAAAACCGTCTCCGTTTGAGATTATCCGGCCCAGCGAAAACCTGGATTATCGAATCCTGAATCAGTCGCACATGAGCATGATGGTTGCACCAGAAAACTAAAAGAACTGTATCGCGAGATGCTACCTCAATGAAACCGTTAGTCTCACTCACTACGCGCATCTGACTCTATAATCAAATACGTCTATCAGTGTTGTGTAATGAAATTCCGTGCCCAATGCGCGCTAGACTTAGTTCTATAGTTTGTAAACGACCAATGTTGCTGTTCTCTTTTCGTCTCATAACTTCAATCTCCTTGTTTTCAACAGAGTCTTCACAAACACAGGTAATAAACTATGAATAACGCTTACACAGTGTCACTGGTATTTTTGTGCTTATTAAGCTTCAATTTAAAAGCAGACAGTCTGCCAAAAGTATCGGGCCTTGCACTTACGGGAAATCAACTCACGTGGGATGCACAAGAAGGCGCCACCGGATACAATATCCATTTGGATTACGAATACTTTGACACCGTACGAGGACCGTTGAGCTACACCGTAATTGAACCCGGCAACTACCACGTCATCTCGTTCAACGACGCTGGCGTTTTTGGTGTCACACGCACCCCTGAAGAGGGTGGACAAGAATATACCTTCGTCACATACACAGTCGGTGATTTAATGACGCTGCCCAAGATTACAGGTCTTGCAATAACAGAAGATCAGCTCTCATGGGATGCACAAGAAGGTGCCAGCGGCTACAATATCCACTTGGATTACCAGTACTTTGACACGGTGCGCGGAGCGTTGAGCTATACCGTTACCGAGCCCGGCAACTACCACGTCATCTCGTTCAATGACAACGGGATGTTCGGCGTGACACGCACGCCAGAAGAAGGCGGGCAACCCTATGTGTTTGTAAAATTTCCAGCCGAGTAATTTATGCCGCGCAGGCTGTTGGGAATTTTTCATACCTCAAGACCAACAACTGGGAAATCACGTATTACCGCCGCAATTTTCTCAAACGTATTTGATCCTCCAACCTGACAGCCTGGACTATTCATGATGCTACCGGATTCTTCTAACCAGTCGGCTCTCACGTTTCATAAATAGTCCAGACTAATTTTCAGCAAAGAGAGACAAAATATCAGCAGAAGACAAGGACTTGACCGCACCACCGTCACGACGCTCAACCGTGGCGTCGGCCAGCGCTTGCTTGCGTGCCTGCATTGCCACTATCTTGTCCTCCACGGTATTATCAGCAATAAGCTTGTAAACAAACACAGGCTTATCCTGACCAATGCGATGCGCCCTGTCAGTAGCCTGATTCTCGACGGCCGGATTCCACCATGGGTCGTAATGAATGACCGTGTCTGCAGCGGTAAGGTTTAGTCCTGTGCCACCGGCTTTTAAGCTGATAAGAAACAACGGCACATCACCTTCCTGAAAAGCATCAATAGCTTCTTGCCGTTTGCGTGTGTTACCGGTCAATTTGGTATAGGCAATCTTACGTTTCCTGATTTCCCGTTCAATAATATCCAGCATTTGTGTGAACTGGGAAAACAACAGAATTTTACGCCCCTCGGCAACAAGTTCGTCAATCATACCAAGCACATGTTCTGTCTTTGCGGAGTTTTTAACACGGCGTGCGCTTGCAAGTTTCACAAGCTCTGGATGGCAACAACTTTGACGCAGCTTCAGCAAGGCATCCAGCATCTGGATGTGACTCTTTGCCACACCCTTTTCTTGTAGGAGTTGACGCACGCGTTTCTCCATGCCAACACGAATGGTCTCGTAGAGTCGCGCCTGATCGGTCTCAAGCTTGATCTTCTGGATGATCTCGGTCTTAGCGGGAAGCTCTGCGGCGACATGCTGTTTTCTACGGCGAAGCAAAAAAGGGGCGATGGCATTATTCAGGTGTCGTTGCCTGTCAATATCTCCGTGTTTTTCAATGGGAGTTCGAAAGTGTTGGGAAAAACGCTTTTGGGAACCGAGCAGTCCCGGCATGAGAAAATCAAACAGCGACCATAACTCTCCCAGATGATTTTCAAGTGGCGTGCCAGTAAGACATAAGCGGTTTTCTACGGGCATTCGTTTCAGCGCCTGTGTCACCTTGGCAGCCGGGTTTTTGATGGTCTGCGCCTCATCCAGTACCAAATGTGCAAATCCATGGTTGGATAGCATGACGTTGTCACGCAGTGCCAGGGCATAGCTGGTGATGACAAGTTTTGCCTTGCTGACGGCCAATGGGTTTTCGTGCCGCTCTGGCCCATGCCAAACGCGGACATTCAAGCCTGGAGCAAAGCGCTGTGCTTCACGCGCCCAATTGTGCAATACGCTGGTCGGCGCCACGACCAGACAAGGACCCAGCAGTTTGCGTTTTTGCTTTAACGACAACAGATGCGCTAGCGTTTGCACCGTCTTACCCAGTCCCATGTCATCAGCAAGAACGCCGCAAAAGCCGGCATCGTGTAGAAAGTTCAGCCAGGCCATACCCGTTAACTGATAAGAGCGAAGCTCGGCCTTCAATGTTTTAGGTGCTTTAGCTGACTTCATCAGCAATTGCTGATCTCCACTGATGCGCTCAACCTTCTCAGCCAATGCCAGTAATGTCTTGTCACCGTGCCATTCGCTTTGCGCTCCAGCATCACTTAGCTCACCGCTCAGGTGTGAAAGACTGGCAGCTCTGGCACGCGTTAGCGTCACCTGACCCTGCGAGTCGTCGTAGAGCTCTAGAAGAGTTTCCGCCACTGGGCGTATCATGGCTGCTGGCACCGCCAGGCGTCGCCCATCATCCGCGATGACATTCAAAGGCGTATTCTTGTCGCCGCGCTGAAGCCAACTCAAAATCAGCGGCAGAAGGTTGTACTGTTTATCTTCGTACCGAAGTTGAAGAGCCAGATCGAACCAGCCGTTGTCGATACTCTGCAAGCTGAAGTCAAAATCAGATACCTGTGTAGCTTCAAGGCTGACCGGCTCTTCAACAATAATCTCGAAACCTTCTGCCTCAAGCGTCTCGAACGCGTCAAACAATCGCTCGAACGCACGAAATTTATCTTCGTCTGAGTGTGTCAACGGCTGATGATCGGCAATGGTAAACCGCTTGGGGTCACGGGCATAGGCAGGCTCGAAACCAGACACTCGACGGCGAAAAAACTGATACTGCCGATATTCCTGATCCCGGTCGCGGGATATCTCAACTTCTGTACCGTCGTCCAGAACCAATGATGTGGTATTGGACTCAGGCTGCAACTCGACATGAAACCGGTGTTCTCCATAACACATGAGTACTTGCACAGTCCATTGGCTGATCTGCGCAGAACCATCGGCAGAGTAAATTCTCAGACGACAGAGTAAAGGGTCAGTGACGAAGACAATGGAGGGTTCAGCAGGCAAAGGCAGCGATGCACCGCTCGCAGGTGTTGCCAACATGTTGGACAAGGCCTGCGCTGCAGATGCCGGGAGCTCTGGGGCAAAGGAGACGGTATTGAGCAGAGCGGCCGAATAGGAACTTTCGACAATCCCCATCTCATTACGCTGCGGATCAACGTACCAGATAGGTGTGGTGCTGGCCAGATACAGCCTGCCGTTATCATGTAAGTCAGTACTGATTTTAAGCTTTGCCCCACGACCTTCAGTCGATTCCCAGCGCACTTGTACCTTTTTAGCCGCACCCCGACGGCAAACAAGCTGTCGTTCGTCGGTCCAATAGAGTTTGCCGCTATCCACCATCTGCGACAGCAGATAAGCTCCGAGTGTGCCTTGCAACGCAACCGCGCCTCTACCTTGACCTTTCGGTATCGCACCATTGCGCTCTATCGATGTACGCAATAAATCAAAGATGGCTTCATCCTCTGAACTAACGTCAAAATCGTAGAACCCATAGGTCTCCTCAAGTTGGTAGATGCGCCCCTTGCCAAGCAATCCGTTTCTTGTTCGAGCGACCTGCAAAATCCTCACACCCAGTGTCATTCCTGACGTATTACGAACGCCTTGTAGCTCGTAAATAAATTTAGTATCTCCCTGATCCGCGTATCGGTGTCTGGGTGCGGCGGGGGCATCGGGACGTAACAACTCTACCAGGCCATCAACCCAGCTTAGCGCTTGTTGATCATTACGCAGCGCCTTTGCCAATTGCTGGCGGCGGCGTTGTGTCGCACTATCGACCGCTGGTCCTGATGCAACACTGGTAGATGCTATCCAGACCATGAGTAACGCCGCTGCGTGTTTACAATTGTAACCAACGGGACACGTACAAAAGCTCTGGACATCATCATCGTCTAGATTCACGTCGACCGCGTAAGGGGTGCGCGAGGTGCCTTGCACAGTTCCCAACAAAACTCCGTTGTTATCTGCTGGTAAAATATCAATGCTTGCGTTGTTTGCGTCAACGATACCGCTGGCGCGAGAAAGCGTCACCGCGGAAAAATAGCTCTCCAGATTTGGGATAGACACCGACATTGCAAAGTTCAGTTATTGACTGGATTTGAACGGTATTCTGACAGATCACCAGTACCCATGTGCCGATCGCTGACACCAGTAACAAGCATCCTGATCATCCAGAAACTGTTCGGCCCAAGCCCCCGTCAGAATGACAAGCGTTAAAAAATACCGCCTCCAGACAAGCGTTCCCGACGACAGTGACAGACACCAGCGCCTGCTCTGCGGGCCAGCCAGTATCAGGTGCGCTGCGCACCATGATAAAGGTTGACCACATGGCGAGCTTCTGCAAAAAATAACCAGCGTTCAACAAAGACACCGGCGTAAGCACTAACAGCTGCCAAACCAAGTGCCGCAAATCCAGCACTACCCAGCATGCCTGTAATAAGCATGATGGGCAACACGAACGCAAGCCCTACGCTGATAAAACGCAACCAGATAAGCTTCACGCGATCGACCTGATAGCCGAATTCCCTGGTATGGAATGTATCGCTGGCATGACCGACATCCAATAGCTTGACCGTGGCGCGGGTAAAGCCAAGTGCAGTGTTGATCGTAGGCCCTGCTGGCGTACCTATCCAGAAAAAGTAGACGATTTTCACCAACGCCGCCAATACCAGAATGATAACTGAAAGTCCTAGCAAACGACCTGCATCCAAACCCTGACTGGCAAACATGACCGCAAGAATGAGTGCACCTGGCAGCAAGCCCAACAAGACATAATTGACCGGTGTCAGCGGAGTATGCCATTGACGTATGGTTTTCAAGGATGCATAGATCATGGCAGTGCATAGCATGATCACCAGCGCCATGGCTGCCATGATAACGGCGAAGATGGCTGTCGCCGATGAATTGCCTGTGAAAAATTGAAGCGCCAGCCAGATCAGACTGACAGGATAGAACAGCACCGCAAACACCGCTTCACGTGACAACCAGGATGTCTTGAACCGCGTGAACGAGCGCCATGCATTTTTCGGATTGGCCAGATGGAATGTAGATGAAATCAGGCCTGCTGTTACCAGAACCAAACCCACAATACCCATAGCGGTTACTTGATCCGGACTGATCATTTCGGACAATCCGCCAATGTTCACAAACGCCAACAAGAACAACAGACCGTAACCTGCACCTGCCGTAACGGTAAAGAATATAACTGAGAGAGCCGGATGCATTAATGCGTCCCCTTGCCAAGATCGTTGAAGGCATCTTTCTGCCGTTTCATCCATTTGCCAATGAGAGAGGCACTGGTACCACCTTCTGATTTCTCAACCGTCGGCGCAGTGGGGCGCTGACGTGGAGGCAGATACTTGTTGACCGGGTTGTAGCCTACTTCAGGCATCATCGAATAACCCGAACGCTCGCGCACCAGCGTACTCACTTTAGAATCGGGGTCATCAAAGTCGCCAAAAAATCGTGCATGCGTTGGACATGTCATGACACAGGCAGGCTGGCGCTCCTCCTTGGGAAGCTTTTCATCGTAGATTCGATCGACACACAAAGTGCATTTCTTCATCACACCCTGCTCCTCGTCCAGTTCACGTGCACCGTATGGACAAGCCCATGCACACAGGTTACATCCCATGCATTTACTTTGATCGACAAGAACAATGCCATCCTCTTCACGTTTGTACGATGCGCCCGTGGGGCACACCGTCACACACGCTGCATCATCACAATGCATGCATGACATTGGCGCATTTACCGTTTTATTATTGGGAAATTCGTCAACTTCGTAGTTGCGGATACGATTAAACCACACACCACTGGGTTGCTCCCCATAGGGATCATAGTCTGCCAAAGGACCGGTGGTGCCCGAGGTATTCCACTGCTTGCAGGCTACAGCACAAGCATGACAACCAACGCAAGTGTCAAGATCAATAACAAGACCAAGCTTCATGACTTATCTCCACTGTTTATTTGTCCACGCTTCAAGGCGTCTTCCATTGAACGCTCAAGGTTCACAGGGCTGTGCGTGTGGTAGGTGAGCACATCGGGAGATATGGCCATATCCGGAAGTCGCTTCACATGCTCAAATTGCGGGTAGGAACCAGTCTCGCCAGAAGCTGCCGGATAGACAGTTACTTTAAGGTCGTACCAGGCAGCCTGTCCAGTGACAGGATCAGAATTGGTCAAACCACGCTCGCCATCTTTCGAGGGTAATAGTTCGGATATAAGGTGATTCATCAGAAAACCCTTCTGCGCTTCAGGGGCATCTTTGGACAAGCCCCAGGCGCCGCTCTGTTTTCCGATGGCGTTCCATGTCCACACGGTATCCGGATTGCATCCCTCCATCAGTTTGACCTGGCAACGAATCTTGCCATGATGGCTTTCCACCCAGACCCAGGCAAGATCATGAATGCCCATCTTTTCACCACGAGCGCGATTCATGTACAAATAGTTCTGCGCCATGATCTGTCGAAGCCAGGCATTTTGCGAATCCCAAGAGTGGTACATGAACATGGGACGCTGGTTAATTGCATGGAACATGTACTTGTCATTGTCCACTCGCTGCTCTTCGAGTGGGACATACCAATCGGGTAGAGGATCAAAGTAGTTGACCAGACGTTCTTTATCTTCTGTAGTGTTCGGCAATGGCCCATCATAAAGCCCCTGCCCCGCCAGACGGAATTTTTGTAATACCTCAGAGTACAGCTCCATGACGATCGGACCGCTGTGCCCATTAAAGCCCACACTCTTGGCCCACTCCAGGTAATCCTTGTTGGCAAACCTATAGTAGCGTTGCTCAGGTGGTAGCTTATGCTCAAAGAAGCAATCGTTGTCCATATAGGACTGCCACTGATCCTTGTTAGGTGCTCCTACCATGTGCTCATCACCATTCTCACCACGCCAGCCGGCAAGAAAACCAATACCTGGAGCTTTCTCCCAGTTGGTAATAAAGTCTTTGTAGTCAGCAAACTTCGCTGAACCATCAGGCTTGACCAATGCCGGAAAGTTTAAACGCGTACCGATATCGACTAATACTTCCTGCCAGGGCCGCACATCTCGATCCAGGTCAATCACGGGCTGACGAATGGAATCACACGCTGCGTGCGGTTCGGATATTGGCCTGTCGAGCATGGAAATAGTATCGAAGCGCTCCAGGTAGGTGGTATCGGGTAGTACCAGATCCGAATAGTTGACCATCTCCGAATGAAACGCATCACTGGTGACGATGAACGGCAACTTGTAGTCTCCGTGTTCATCTTTCTCACGCAGCATGTCCTGCACCTCTGCGGTGTTCATGCTTGAATTCCAGGACATGTTCGCCATGAACAGAATCAAGGTATCGATCGGGTAAGGGTCACCTTTGACCGCGTTGTTGATCACCATATGCATCATGCCGTGATTGGCAATAGGTGCCTCCCAGGAGTAGGCTTTATCAATTCGCAGAGGCTCGCCATTCTCGTCCACAACAAGATCTTCCGGCCCCATGGGAAATCCGAGTGGTGGCGATGCCAGCGGCGTATTCGGTGCCATCGCTTTTGCAGGTTTTATCGGTGGTGCAATGTGCTTGGGGAATGGCGGTTTAGCCAGATGAGACCCTGGGCAATCCACAGCCCCCAGCATCACTTGCAGAAGGTGTATGGCACGGCATGTCTGAAACCCGTTGGAATGCGCTGAGATACCGCGCATGGCGTGCATGGCAACGGGTCGACCAACAAACCGCTCATGCCGTCTGCCAGTCCAGTCAGTCCACGGTGTCTCGATTGTGATTGTTTCTTTAAAGGCTACGTGCGCCATCTCCAGCGCCAGTCGCTCAATAGTGGCAGCATCAACGCCTACAGCCGCCGCTACGTTCTCTGGCGAGTATTCATCACTAAGATATTTTTCAGCCAGTTGCGTCATCACTGTCTTGACGCTGACACCGTCTACTTCATACTCGCCAAATAGCGCTGCCTGAATTGCATCATCGTGACTTGCGTCGTTCCAGCTAGCGGTGCTTTGCGCCGCCTGATTCCAGATAAGAAGATTACCCGCCTCGTCACGCAGCAGTAGCCCGTCTCCGGATGTACCCGGCGCTTGAATAACCAGTTGGGTCGAATTGGTGTAGCGAGTCAGGAAGTCCCAGTCAAACTGCTCGTTCTTTAGAAGCACATGTGCAAAGGACAACGCCAGCAGACCGTCAGTGCCCGGGCGTATGCCTATCCATTCATCGGCGATTGCCTGATAACCTGTGCGAACCGGATTAATAGCCACAAACTTGGCGCCGCGGCGTTTGAGTTTTTCAAGCCCGATCTTGATGGGGTTTGAAGCGTGATCTTCTGCCACGCCCCACAGCATAAAATATTTGGCATGGTCCCAATCCGGATCGCCAAACTCCCAGAACGATTGCCCGGTCATGTACAAGCCACCGGCTGCCATGTTGACCGAACAGAATCCACCGTGTGCAGCCCAGTTTATAGTGCCAAATTGGGAAGCCCAGAAGCCTGTCAGCGCTTGCATCTGATCACGACCTGTGAAGAAGGCGAGACGTTTCGGGTCGGTTTCCCGAATCCGTCGCAGCCTTTCTGTCAATAATTCCAGCGCCTTATCCCACGAGATGGGTTCGAATTCACCAGCACCACGCTCTGTCCCGGCTTTTCTGACCAGAGGCTGGGTGAGCTTGGCGGGGGATTTTTGCTTCATGATTCCCGCGTTGCCTTTGGCACACAGCACGCCCTTATTCACTGGGTGCTTGGGGTTACCTTGAATATAACGTATCTCGTTGCCTTCCAGCGTTACTTTGATGCCACAACGGCAGGCACACATGTAACAAGTGGTTGTTTTGACCGTTTGCTGGTCGTGATTTTCGAATTCTGGCAGTGCAGACATAGTTTATCTGAGCATCTGTTGAGATTGACCGGCGCCTGAAACAAGGCTTTTACCCAGCTGTGAGCAGGGTTTACAGTCGGGGAGAACACTATGGCAATAGGTTGGCTGATATGCCAAAAAGTAATTCTTGTGCAGGTATTAGTAAAATCAACACCCTACTCATGCTACTGGCTATCAACGCATGGGCGCGTGGTGTACTGTTCTACGTCGTTCCTCCATAGTATCGTCATGTTTGCGACAACGTTTGGCCCCCAATGAGCCATAATGCACAGCTTGCTCGGTAACTACAGAGTAAGCCCCAAGCTTTGCGTCATGCCGCCGATTTTCTATAATACTTCACGCACATGCGTGTCTACATAGTCCGATTGATCAGGAGTGCCCCCTTCAGATGTCTTCTCGCCGCGTTACCCTACTGGGTGGTTCCGGATTTGTCGGCTCGCAGCTGACTTATCGACTGGCCGAAATATTCGACGAAGTGGTTGTCCTGACACGGCGTGCAAGCCGTGTGCGCAGGCTCCGCACGCTAGTCAACGTCAAAGCTCTTGAGGTCAATGTCCATGATGCAGACGGCCTGAAGGCCGCCCTGCAGGACTCAGATGTGGTGATTAATCTGGTAGGTATTCTGAATGAAGGTGGCAACAAGGATGAAAGCAGCTTTCGCAATGCCCATCTGGGATTGACAGAAAAAGTGCTGACAGCTTGCGAAGCCGCTGGCGTAAAGCGCTATCTGCATATGAGTGCCCTAAACGCAAACACCGAAAATGGCTCCAGCGAATATCTGCGCACCAAGGGCATGGCTGAAGATCTTGTCAAGAACAACAAAGCGAGTATCAGCTGGACAATATTTCAGCCCTCAATTATCTTCGGCGAGCACGATGCTTTTTTCAATCGTTTTGCTTCTTTATTAAGAGTGTTACCCATTTTCCCGCTGGCAGTACCCGAAGCGAAAATGTCACCGGTATTCATTGGTGATGTGTGTAACGTCATGATCGGCTCGATATCAGATGCTGATGCCACAGGCGCCACCATCGAACTATGCGGACCGCAGGATTACACGCTCAAAGAGCTTGTCGAATACACCGCAAACACTGCTGGCATGACGCGCAAGGTCATTGGGCTTCCCGACTGGGCTTCACGTTTGCAGGCACGCATCATGGAATTTGTACCAGGCAAGCCGTTCTCGCGTGATAACTATCTGTCATTGCAAACGCCTAGTGTCTGTTCTGACGGATGCCAGCGACAGCCAACTTCACTAGATGCGGTGGTGCCCCACTATCTCGGCACGGCTGACTGGGCTGGGCGATTGCAAAAACGCCGAACTGCCGCGCGACGCTAGAGTCATTCCTGATTCTGTGCAAGACGGGTGTATCGTTATGCGGCGAGATGAGGCTGTGTCGCTTGAACTATTGATTTAGCCGCGTTTAATGCCATTTTTCCAATACGCGAGCGAAAACCAAAACACGGAGTCACACTCGCATGTCTATACGTCCTGTTAAATCGGAATCTATCGCACAACCCACAATGGAAGGCGCTGGCGTACACCTGCATCGGGTATTCGGGTTCGGCGACACCTCCCGGACCGATCCGTTTCTGATGATGGATGACTTCAGAAATGATGACCCCTCCAAGTACGCAGCTGGCTTCCCCTGGCACCCTCACCGGGGTATCGAAACCATTACTTACGTATTGGCAGGATCAGTCGAACATGCCGACAGTCTGGGTAATTCCGGCTTGCTCGGACCGGGCAGCGTGCAATGGATGACAGCCGGTAGCGGCATCCTTCATCAGGAAATGCCAAAGGGCGATGCTGCAGGACGCATGCACGGCTTTCAGCTCTGGGCCAATTTGCCTGCTTCACTGAAAATGAGCTCACCGCGATATCAGGATATCGCGGGTCAGGAAATAACAGAACTGCTCGACGACGATGGTTCAGTCATTCGCATTGTGGTGGGTAGCTGGCGTGGCAAAAAAGGTCCTGTTGATGGCATTGCCGCCGATCCTCAGTATCTGGATATCTCAGTACCGGCCAGCACTCGCAAGGTTATTCCTATAGATGCCTACAGAAATGCTTTTGCCTATGTGTTTCAGGGGACGGCCTCTTTTCGCAATGCCTCTGATCCTTTAGGCATCCAGGTAGAGAAAGAGATCGGCGGAGAAGAAGTATTTCTTCGGGATCGTTCAGGTAACCGGACGTTAGTGCTGTTTGATACTGGCGATGAAATCGTTGTAGAGACCCGCGATGAGGCTGTCAGATTTCTGTTGATTTCGGGTAAGGCGTTAAAAGAGCCTGTTGCCTGGCATGGGCCTATCGTGATGAATACGCAACAGGAAATTCAGCAAGCCCTTCGCGATCTTGACGATGGCAGTTTTATCAAGGAATCCGCGCGAGGTTGAGAGCCTGATAAACGGGGATGTATTAGTGGCCCTGCCTTATGGATAGCCTTTAAGGGTGTCGCCCGCCATCCTGGTTCGCCAGACCAGCGACTTCTCCCAACCTGGCCGGTGACAATTGACTCAATGCCACGAGTCGTTTACCCGCTACCTGGTAGCGCCGGAAATAGCCCCGACATATCGATACTGACATGCGCCAATGCATCTGGGCAATGAGATGAAGGAGTTCTCAATGTCAACACTTTGCCAAAGCCATCTTTTTGGGGTTCTTTGAAAATGAGCAGTTGTCGGTTGACGACATCCACTAACCAGTATTCCATAATCCCGTGCGCCGCGTAGAGTCTGGCTTTTGTCTTGCTGTCAAAATCCAGAGAGCTGTGTGCCACCTCTACCAACAACAGAACATCTTGTGCTTGAGGGATGGCGTCAGCGTAAAAATTTTTGTGATTCTTCAACACGCATAAATCGGGCTCAGGTTGGGATAAGTCGCCTAATCTGATTGAATCCTGAACACTGACAATGGCCTCATCCTTGATCGCCGTGGTGAATCGTTTGTTTAACTGCTTGACGACACTTCCGTGTGCCGGACCAATAGGCGCCATATCAAAGATCTCTCCATTGATCAGTTCAACTCTTGGGCGCTCCGGAAATATGCCAGCCTGTGCCATTGTGTGATAGTCATCGACGCTAAGCAGGTGCTTGCGTGGGGCGTTGTGGTCGGTGTCCAAGCATTAACTCCATTGTTGCCGTCAGCATACCGATGGTGGACGTTGGCTTCAATGAAAAGTACCGGTATTGCTGTATATCCAGGCAGCACAGGACCGGCCGAGGCCTTTTGACGTCATCGGAATGGTTTTAGCGAGTCGTAATAGCGATAACCTTGTTATCGTTCATCATCGGCAACAGAACAATGTCTTCGTTGTTTATGACACCCAGATCGGCACTTCCTTGATTCAAGTCCATCAGCAGATCGGCGTTGCCATCCGGAGCAATTCGATACAATGCGCCAGCCACCCAATCTGTCACAAGCCAATTACCTTCACCATCTGATTCAAGACCATCCAGATTGCCGACAGGCTCGCCTGACCCAACAGTGGATATAGACTTATCGCTTAAGTCGACCGCAACCAGGTGACCGAGCACTTTGGTACTAAAATCTTCCTGTAGATCCTTGCCCCAAGGCGCTATCAACAATCGATTGGCGTCAATCTGCAGGCCATTCGGGTGTTGCAAGGCTTCGTCTTGCAACCACAATGAAAATGTATCGTCTTCAAGTTTGTAAATACTGTCGGTCAGCATATCGGATACATACACATTGCCGTTCTCATCAACTGCCAGATCGTTGAGAAACTTTGCATCTTGTGCATCCCATGATTTAATAACGTTGCCAGACTCGACATCAATAGACACCAGTTGATCAATATCTGAAACATACAATTTGTTATCGTGCTGTACAAGACCTTTGGGTGCATTCAGCCCAGTCACCCATTCCAGATCCTGCACCTTGCCGTCTTTGCTCATTCGAGAGATATGTCCAGCACCATCCTTGTCAGTTGGCGCACCATTGACGTTAGATACATAGATGATATCGCGAGCACTATCGTAAAGAGCGCTTTCAGGATTCGAAAACCCATCTGCACTCCATAGCTCTGTTGCCGAATAAGCGGCTATTGAATAAAATAGCGGAATAAGCGTGAATCCAATTATTGAAGTTGTTGCTCTCATATCAGTGCTCCTTCAAAACGCAGTTGAAAAGGGCGAATCAGCTATTACACTGTTTATTCCCGTGTTAGGTAATTAGTGCTGAAATCTACCCTGGAAGATAGAACCTCCGACATCAGCATTCAAGTCAGACCTCGACAATGCAGTAATACATCAATGGCAAATGAAAGTCCAGAATATCAGAACACTATGACAAGTCACGATTTTAATAGTCGACTTAATAGTCGACACAATTTCAGCTTCGGAAAGCTACTTATACTTTCGTACAATGCATTTAAATATAACTAATGAAAACGCATGGCTTAGGGATAGTGAAATACTTACCTAGCTTTTACGTTTTCTCTTCTACGGCAAAATAAGCTTAAAAGAGAGAACTGAAAGTTAAGTAATTGTTTCACAAGCCTTTAAGTCAGTCGTCAACAGGTACCACCTGATAGCTCTTGCGCAATCAATTTCAGGATAAAACGCAGTTTTTATCGGCCGCATAGACTAATGATCAGGGTATCGATCGCTACCAACGTTGCTCACGATGTCGCATCAAGCGCTGCCAGATAAGCATCCAGACGCTCCCTTCGCTCGTTGGCCGGTAGCTCAGCGGTGACACGCGCAACCTCATAAAATTTCATCAAGTCTTCACCGGCCTCGATGTACATGGCATGGAAGGCTGGCACGTAACGACGATACGTGGACACAGCAACCAGTCGTGCATTGTTCAAATCACGCTTAAACCAGTCGTCGTACCCCGAATATCCGCTCCAAGTCATTTTCAGGGCTTCGTAGTCCACTTTCATCTGCTCGAACACCGCTGCCTTCTCGGCGCGCATGGCTTGCTCATCAAGCTCTTTGGCAAATGCCGCCTGCAAGTTTTCACGAGTTAATTTCAGTAATTCTACAAAATCTTCCACTCGCTCTAATGATGAATCGTACTGAGCAATGCGGTCAGATTCTCCACGTTGCTCCAGCCACCTACGCATGCCTATCTGTTCGACGAATGAGGCATAGGCTTCATTGAAGTTACTGTCGTCCTTAACATAAAGCACCTGATGCGCAAGCTCGTGAAAAAGCGTGCTTACATATCGCGTATCGTTACCGCGCAACATGGTGTCAAGAATGGGATCGTCAAACCAGCCCAGAGTGGAATAAGCTGATGCGCCACCAACAGTGACATCATAGTTTTCTTTAGCAAGGTCTGCTGCAAATGCATCGGCATCGGCACGATCGAAGTAACCTCGGTAACTGACGCAACCTGCTACGGGAAAACACCAGGTTTCAGGATTGACAGAAAATTCTGTCGCTGCCACAACGTTCCACGTGACAGCATCCCTGCCCGTTTCAACAAACGAACTATAACTGTCATTGTCTGGCAACCCGAGCTCTGTTACGGCGAACTCTCTGGCCTCCACCAGAGTTTGCAGCTTGTCGCGTAATTCCGGTGATGTTGCCTCGTCTGCGAGAACATCCACCAGGGGTTGCCTCGCTCGCATCAATTTCAGGTGCCCACCAACGGCCTGCGAGTAGTAGCTGATAGTGCTGCAGCCAGTTCCGGCCAACATAGCCAGGCAGCCTAGTAGCGCCTTAAACGTCTTGTGTGATAGATAGTTCACAGGTAAAAGCAATCGAGGGATCAGGCCGATGAGTGTACCATCGGCGTTATGAACTCCGGATCATTACAGATACCTGGCGCTACCTATCTTGTAGGGGGCGCAGTACGCGACGAACTATTGGGCTTACCTGTGTCTGACCGGGATTATGTCGTGGTGGGATGCACACCGGATGCCATGCTTGATGCTGGTTTCAAACCCGTTGGCAAAGACTTTCCCGTATTCCTGCATCCGGTTACACACGAGGAATATGCGCTGGCACGTGTCGAGCGTAAAACCGGTAGCGGCTACCATGGTTTTGCCTTCAATACAGATTCCTCAGTCACTCTTGAAGAGGATCTAGGCCGTCGGGATTTAACCATCAATGCCATGGCCAAGACGAGCAGCGGTGAGCTGGTGGATCCGCATAATGGCAAGAATGATCTGGACAACCGTGTGCTGAGACACGTATCGGAAGCGTTCGTCGAGGATCCAGTTCGCATATTGCGCGTTGCAAAATTCATGGCCCGCTTCGCTCACCTCAATTTTACCGTAGCTGAGGAAACTTGCCTACTTATGCAAACGATGGTGCGCAACGGCGAGGTCAGCAGTTTGGTAGCAGAGCGTGTTTGGCAAGAGATGCATGGGGCACTGCTGGCTGAGACACCGCGGGCATTTTTTGATGCTCTCAATGCTTGTAGCGCTCTTGAGGTAGTTCTTCCCGAAGTCTTTGTACTACGCGGTATTCCACAGAAAGCCAAATGGCATCCTGAGATTGATTGTTACCTGCACACCATGATGGTGCTCGAGCAGGCGACATTACTGAGCTCTGACATCGACGTACGGTTCGCCGCGCTGTGTCATGATCTGGGCAAGGCCACAACACCCAAAGACGTATTGCCTGGACACAATGGGCATGAAGAACGCGGCGCAGATATTACCGAAGCACTGTGCGCGCGCCTGCGAGTTCCTAAAAAAACGCGTGATCTCGCCATCCTGAGTGCCCGTTTTCATACGCATTGCCATCGTGCTTTTGAACTAAGGGCGACAACCCTTGTAAAGTTGCTCAAGTCACTGGATGTTATTCGAAAGAGGGAACGATTCTGGAATTTTCTGAAGGTTTGTCAGGCCGATGCACGCGGTCGTCTGGGTTTTGAAGATAGGGAATATCCACAAGCCACGTTCATCGCCAATGCAGCAAAAGCTTTTATAAGCGTTGACACAGCAACAGTGGCTCGTTCAATTACGGACAAATCAAGCATTGCCGATGAGATTACTCTTGCACAAGTCAGTGCCGTCAAACAGTGGCTTCGCACCAATACGCAATGATTATCATCGAGCAAGAGCACTGCTGCTACGAGATCGCTTTATCAATAAACTGCCCCCCAGTTGTATGCCCACTAGGTAACGCCAATATCTGAAAACAGGTTCTGGGCGCTATCTTCAATTAAATAGCGAGCGTTCGGCCCCTTTACCATGGCGGACAATCCATCAACGTAATTAGCCTCTATTGTTTCATCGGGTTCAGACGAGACGAGCGAACGATAGTGCTTTCAAATCTCTGCAGTGACGAGCCCTGGACTGCTTTGCACAAGTTTTTCAGCTTTATAAAGTGTTAAAAAAATACATTTACCCTAGTGTTGCAAAAAATTTCGAGTCCAGAAGCCTCTAGAGCTGTATATAAGGCGCTGCACGGAATT
>ENA-ORXR01000176-ORXR01000176.1-marine-metagenome-genome-assembly--contig:-NODE-176-length-100375-cov-4.642725_pt1 | contig 100375 bp, 90 predicted proteins | sample MGYA00237866_ERZ511479 | MGnify/ENA metagenome assembly ERZ511479
CAACAGATTGGGCAGCAGGCCATCCGGCGAAATGTTATAATCAATAATCTTGGATGCTAGACCAAAGCCGTGGAAAAACCCGAATATCAGTACGGCGATTTTCGTATTGGGCTGAACGCCGAACCAGCGCTGATACGCACCCAGATTATCGAGGGCCTTATAAACAATGGAGGCACCGATAATAGCGTCAATCAAATAGCTGTTGATACCAAAATTAAAAAACACCCCGACCAACATGGTAACCGAGTGCCCGATTGCGAAAAGGCTGACATAAATGCCGATATCCTTTGAGCGGTAGAGGAAAAAGATAACCCCTAAAAGGAACAGGATGTGGTCATAGCCTGTGACCATATGCTTAGCCCCGAGGTAAAGAAACGACATCAGGTGAATGCCGGTGATTTCCTGAATAAAGCCCTTATCCCCTTGCGTCACAGAATGGGCGGCAGCGTCGGTGCCCAACATCAGCAGTAGAGCCAAAGCGCCGCAAATATAAACCCATCGTTTCATAACGCCTGCTATAAACGCGATATCTATAGTTAGCGAGGTTGATTTTGGGTCGAAGCATAAGTTTCCAATTTAACTAGGGGCGACTTAGGCAAATTCATCCTCATTGCGGACGTTAGACGAGAGGCCGTTGTCGCCCAAAAACGGCCGCTCGCCCTAATGTCTCCTTAGCCCCCCAAGCTGAAATGCACGACCAGCTTTTTAAGATGCGTTTAAACCCTCTCGGATGTTTTCCGCATCAGTTTAGACTTAGTAGACTACGCCCTATTTCTTCAGCGGCCTTCTTCAAAGGATCTGCCGCTAGGTGAGCATACCTCGCTGTAGTTCTTGGTTGTGAATGGCCAAGCAAAGCGCCTATCAACGGCAGTGACATTCCATTTTGAACCGCTACACTTGCGAAAGTATGCCTGAGGTCATGAATTCGTACGTCGTCTAGACTTACAGAGGCTCTGATTCTCTGCCACGCTTTCTGTAGTTCTTTAATTGGTTGCCCTGCCCTTATCCCGCAGAATACATATTCATTGTCTAATTGACGGGGGACGTTCCTGATAATTTCAGCTGCGGCTTCGTTCAAATATATTGTTTTGGCACCCGTTTTCGATTTAGGCAGGTTTAGTACATTTCGGTCTAAGTCTACAAACTCCCACTTCAAGTTTAAGATTTCTCTCAATCTTGCTCCAGTCAAGCTGATCACTCTTAGAGCCGCAATAGAGTATACTGTAGCGAAACCATGTTCTTCAGCCTCATCTAGAGCTCTCCATAAGTCTTTTTGTTCGGCTGGAGATAAAAACCGCTGCCTTGGTGTTTCCTTAAATTTTTCGACATGCCTACAGGGGTTTGAATGGTCCGGACGATATCCAAACTTTTCAGCCCAATTGAAAAACTTTGAAAGCATCGCCAACATCTTGTTTGCCGAAGTTGGAATTTCCCGCATACTATGATGTAATTGAGCCACGTCTTGACGAGAGACATTTTTGATTGGCATCTCAAGAAATCTTTTGGGCAATTTCTTTTTGATTATTGCATTATAGGCTTCTTGAGTACGAATTGCCAATTTTGGAATGACATGCTCATTGTAAAAGAGTTCAAGTAACTCACTCACATGCTTCGCCGACTTTAGTTCATCTTTTTCACGTAAAGGATTGTCACCAAACGTGGCTTGAGCAAGTAAGGTTTTCGCCTTGACCCTCGCTTGCTCACACGTAATTTTTCCGTGCGCTCCTAGTGTAAAACGCCTTGTCTTTCGACTTTGTCCGGAAATCCTGTATTGTACCAGAAAGGCTTTTCGCCCAGATGGTGATACTTTGACCCCAAAGCCACCCAAACTAGCATCCCAGATTATGAATGCCTTGTCTGCTGACTTTAAGCCGTCTACTGTCTTTTTCGTGAGTCTCATTGACATACCTTTCTTTGATAACTGGATCAAAAAAGTAAGCCAATAGTAAGCCAACCGTCAGTGATCCACAAGGTACTGAGGGTAACTGGATGTAAGAACTAATGTTATTATTCAAAGACTTAAGTCACTTAAAGTAACTGGAAGTAAGAACAAGAAACTCTACAAATCCAATTGGTAATGATGAGGTCGGGAGTTCAATTCTCCCTCGCGGCACCAGTTACTCGCATTCTACCTACTGTCTATAGAGCCTCATCCCAGTTTTCAATTTGGTTTGGTTTCATCCAGCAGGCGTGGAAGCCTACGGGTATTGCGTGGGGAATTTTTACGCGTATAACAGGGCCAGCGTTGATACCCTGCGCGTCGTAAACCTGTAGCTCTTGCTCTTTTGATTTATCATTCCACATAAAGGCGATGACATAGCCATGGTCTTCGCTTTGTGGGTTGTCTGCAGGCGCAAACCAAGGCTCGCTATACCAGCAATGCTCAGGACCGTCTGACCAACTGCCCAGACTCACGCCCGTATCTGTATTGAACTTACGAATGCCCGTCCAATGCAGCGTTTTGGGATTATGGTCGACCAGATAAGCGAATTGCGATCGGCGGCCCATATGCGATGTGTTAAAGCTGGGAAATTCACAATTCAAATCCGGGTTAAGGCACTCCTCTGTCCCATCGCCTGTTTTCATATTCATGCGGTAACGCCAGAGCCGTGCATTCATGCCCAGATGCGCAATCATTTTCGCTGTGGCGCGCTCATCAATCTTACCCTCATCATCCGTCACAGGCATGAAGCGGCAGGCTGTCATGACGACCTCATCACCCTCTTCCCAGCAATTAATGACGTGATACATGAAACAAGGAGAGAACTCGAACCATTTGATTTCGCTTGATTTTCCATAGCGCGGGATGACACCGAAACGCGCTTTCATTGAGGCGTTAAATCGGATTTTATGACGGCCCGCGGCTAACGCATCTTCGTCATGATAAACAGGAAGGTCATGCAAAATTGTGTAATTTTCAGAAATACCCATATCGTGAGGCAAGCGGTTACCTGGAAGCTCAATCGGCACGTGGTGAACAACCTTGCCGCTCTTATCGACAACGCCGTAAGCCATGAAGGGCGCCTGGTCGAAATAGTCAAAAAACATCATTTCGCCTGTGGCCTCATCGACTTTGGGATGGGCAGAGACACCTTGCCCATCGCCATGCGCGCCATAATCTGCCGCCAGCGTTGTCTCAAGCGTTATAGGGTCAATAAGATGCGCCTTACCTGCCAAATACCATGTCGCCACCGCTTTGCCTGCGTGGCCGATGATATCCGTATTAGCAGAGTCGGCCATGGGCATATCTTCTCGGCCTTTCAGCGTTGAATGAATGCCCCAATGGGTTTCTTCACCGCGTTTTTCATTGGCAAGCCAGCCTTCCGTGCGCACCCATTTATTGCGGTAGATCAGCAGTCCATTTTTAAATTGCGCCGCATGTATCATGCCGTCACCATCAAATGGATGATACAGCCCTTTAGGTTTGAAGCGCGGATTAGGCCCATTGCGCAGATAAACGCCGTTTAGATCTGTGGGGATGCGGCCCTCAACGATCAAATCCGTAAGCACCTCTTCCTGCAAGACTGGCGCAAAGGGGCCTGTGAGCATAGGACCATGGTCATGACCAAAAGGCGCGGCAGGATGTTTTAATGGGGTGTTCATAGGCTGTGTCCGAGTTCAATAAAGATGTTGGCTTACCTGTATACAGGTTGACGCAATTTTACGTCTTTGACAAGGTAACCCCTACAGCCCAAACTTTTTCTTCATTTACAACTTTAGTTTTGTTAACTCCATGTTTGTGTTTTACCGTTACCGGTCATGCGTGGGATTTAAAAAGGCTGGAACAAAATAATGTCCGAATCGCATATTCTCACATCAGAATTACCATCTGCTGAGTTTTCTAAAGACAGCTATTATTGGTTGTCTCGCGTGAGTGAAATTTCAGGATTAGGCATCATACTCTTCAGCGAAAGATTGGACCTTGAATTTCATAACGGCATAGCCGCTAAACATTTTGAGATCGCTAAGGGCATCTTCTCAGCCGGTGCGCGATATGAAGATTTTCTGACACATATGGCCCATCGTGGAGACTTTGGCGTTGGTGGAACCCAAAGTTTTATTAGCCACGTCACAAATATTGTGAATAATCAAATATTACAAACTGATAGTGATACAGCCGAACTAAAACTTACAATGCCATCCGGACGGCGCATATTTGTCTCTCAAAAACATGACAGTAATGGCAAGTTTCTCCTTATCTCGAAAGATATCACTAAAGAAGAACATAAATCACAAGTCTTGGAAACGGCTCTCTCCTCAGGCGGTGCTGGGTATTGGTACTATAATTACGAAACCAAAGAATTTTCTATGCATGGTGATTACCTTGAGAGCCACTTATCGAACAGACAGATAGACCGTGCGCGCAAGGAAGGTGTATTTTCTATAATCCACCCTGATGATGTAGAGGGTGCCAGGCGTGTCTGGGAATATGGTATAGAACACGGAAAAGAATGGAAGCACACGTGCCGTATTACGACCGGTAATGGCGGCTCTATGTGGCTGCGTTGGAAAGCCAAACCTCAACTTTCCGATACTGGCAAAGTTTTAAGCTTCACCTTTTTTTTCGAAGACATCACACGACAACTTGAAACAAATGATGCTCTACGAAAGGCCAAAGAAGAAGCGGAAAAATCCTTAAAAATTAAAAACGACTTTTTAGCGCGATTAAGCCACGAAGTTCGCACCCCTATGAACGGGGTTATCGGAATTGCTGACGCTCTTATTCATCATCATGCTGATGAGGCAATAAACCCAAAGCTTGAACTTATACAATCATCTGCTGAAAAGATTTTACGTATCGTCGATGAAACGCTCAATCATACGAAACTCAATGCAGAAAAGCTGACTTTGGAACTCAACCCTGCCAGTCCTGCTAAATCTGTCGATAATGTCGTGCGTTTATGGGAGCATAAGGCCTTAAAGAACAATATTAACTTGTCTTATAAAATTGATGAATCCGTGCCGGACATTATTACTTTTGATCATTTTCGTTACGAGCAATGTTTGAACAACCTCTTGTCAAATGCGATTAAATTCACGCCCAATGGCGAGATCAGTGTCATTCTGACGACAGTTAAAAAAGAGGGTTATCCCCCTCGCCTTGTTCTCGCTGTTAAAGATAACGGCATCGGCATGACGCTTGAACAACAAAAGCAAATTTTCAAAGCTTATACTCAAGCTGACAAATCTATCGCGCGGCGATTTGGCGGCACAGGCCTAGGCATGACGATTACAAAAGAAATTATCGAATCTATGGGCGGCTCTATCAACCTGCGCTCCGAAAGTGGTAAAGGCACTGTTTTTGCCCTCACCCTACCTATCGCTAACTCTAAAGCCGAACCTATTCAGCATAACAGCGGATCTTTAGTCAATCAATTACTCGAAGACGCTAAGCCAGAACCAACGAATTATTCACAGCTGAGCATTCTCGTTGTTGATGACAATTCCACAAATCATATGGTTGTCACATCGCTGCTTGAAACCCTCGTTGGCGAGATACACATCGCCAATAACGGGCAAGAAGCCATTGAGGCCTTAAAAACAACACCCATTGATATTGTCCTTATGGATATTCACATGCCAGTCATGGATGGTATTGAGGCCACATTAGCTATTCGTAGCAGTAATGAAAGCTGGTCAGACGTTCTGATTATCGCCCTCACAGCGGATCCGCAATATCAACAGATACGCCTGTGCAAGAATATCGGAATGGATGATGCGCTTCCAAAACCTGTAAAGCTTGTCGACTTACTGAAAGCCTTTGACAATGTTTTGTCTATTGGCACGCAATCGCAAGAATTTCTTAAATCTGCCTAGCTTTTGGCTAAGTTAACGCTAAGCTACCCGGAAATTACGGGTATCTTAAATGACCAAAAAACATTTATGGCTGTCTGCCACTGTTCTGCTATTCGCCGCCTGTGGAAAGACCGCAGTTACACCTGAAATCAGTAAGAATGACTGGTGTATCTCGGGTGGTTCCATCTACACAGCCATCGACTCATCTCCTCTTATAGAGGCTGTTGCCGTAAAGAACGGCAAAATTGCCTATGCAGGACGCGCGCAGGGTGATTGGTGTAAATCTAATACGGGCGAAGCCCGCCGCGAAGTTAATCTTGACGGTGCAGCCATGTATCCTGGCCTAACCGACGGACATGGTCACCTTCTCGGTATTGGGTTGCGTGAAATGACTCTTAATTTAGAGGGCACGAAATCCGTTAAAGACCTTCAATCTCGTCTCGCCGCTATAGTCCAAGAGACACCTAAAGGAGAGACTATCTATGGCCGCGGCTGGATTGAAACCCATTGGCCGGATAAACGCTTTCCTAATCGCTATGACCTTGATCAAGTTACTACTGACCACCCCGTTATTCTCGAACGTGCTGATGGGCATGCTGTTGTTGTTAATTCCAAGGCTTTGGAGCTTGCGAAAATAACAGCGCAAACGAAGTCGCCTTTTGGCGGCGCTATCAACCGTAATGGCAAAGCGGAACCAAGACGCGGAAAGAATGAACCTACGGGTATGTTGATTGATAATGCTGCAAAGCTTGTTGACAGCCTTATGCCTGAGCTTACAGATGCGCGTAGAGAAGAAGCTTATATTAAAGGCGCAGAGCTTTATGCCTCTCGCGGGTGGACAAATATCCATTCTATGTCCGTCAACCCTACTGACATCCCGCTCATCAACCGTCTCGCCTCTGAGGGCAAAATTAAAATTCGAGTTTATAATTCGATAGACCTTCTGGATCATAAAAGCATGCCGTCAATGACGTCACAATCAGCCGATGAAAATCCATTGGTTACGACCCGCGCGATCAAGCTTTATGCCGATGGGGCGCTTGGGTCTCGCGGCGCAGCCCTGCTTGCCCCTTATTCCGATGATGAAGGCAATAAAGGCCTTATGACGCTTAAAGAAGAACAGGCCGAGTCGATATTAAGGGCAGCTTTGCGCAACGGTACGCAGGTCAATATTCATGCCATCGGGGATCGCGGCAATCGCGAAGTGCTCAGATGGTATAAAGACGCCTTTGACGCCATTCCGCGCTCCGACCGGGCGAATCCTGATCCACGCTGGCGGATTGAACACAGCCAGATTGTGAATTTGAACGATATTCCTCTATTTGCAGAATATGGCATTATCCCTTCTATGCAGCCATCACACGCCATTGGCGATTTGTATTTTGCTGTGAACAGGCTCGGGAAAGAGCGTCTTGCCGGCGGCTATGCTTGGCGCAGCCTTATCGATAGCGGCGCAATTATTGTGGGCGGGTCTGATGCGCCTGTCGAAGTCGGCGATCCGCGGATAGAATTCTACGCAGCTACTGTCCGAAAAGGCCTAGACGGCTATTCCAATGATGCGTGGTATCCAAAAGAGAGAGTTACGCCCCAAGAGGCTTTAAAGATGTTTACGGCTTGGCCAGCCTACGCCTCCTTTGAGGAAGACAGCTTAGGCACGATTGAGGTTGGTAAAGCTGCCGACTTCACAGTACTCGAGACAGATATCATGACGGCTAATGGACCAGATATCCTAACGGCTACACCCGTCATGACAATTGTAAACGGCGAAGTCGCCTTTGAGCGTTAAGGTAATGAAAGCAACATATATCAGGTTTATGGGAAGTGCATTTGGCGCAACAATTATCACGATATGCCTTTTTATTTTTATGACATTGCTTATTCGTTCAAATTATACTCCGCCAAAAGACGAAAGAGCCCGCGAGTATGAAACAATCAAAAAGCTAAAACCTGAAATCCTAACTAAGCAGGACATAAAATTGAGGCCAGAACTTAAAAAATCAGAAGAAGCCCCGCCATCTCCTCCTAAGAGTACAAATTTCGCTCGCAAACGTCCAGCTATCACGCGGACCAATGCCTCTATTCAAGCTATTATAAATCCATTGAAGCCAAAAATTAATTCCAAAGCCCCTCCAGCCATATTCGTAGCCTCGGAGATTTTACTAAATACAGGCATCCCGGGAAAATCCCAAGGACAGCAAAGCTCTGCTTATAGCCAGGGAGACAGTGGAACATCGGCGCAAGGAAACACTCACGGCGGTATCAATCAATGCTCGATGTCATTTACTCTCGTTAAAGGCGGAGGCGTAGAGGACTTAGCATGGATAAACTGCGTTGATGGAACGATAGCAGATGAAGCTGAGCGAGCCCTTTATGTTTGGCTTCGCCAAAAAAACAAAGATTTTATAGCTTTAAATGCTCAACCTGGGGATAGTTTGGAATTCACTTTTCAGCGGCGATAGTGGCCCCATTTATTAATCGACTTCCTTGAAATAATTGTAGCGCTTTCTAGAGCTGTTCGCGGCATCTTGCTCTACCAAAAGCACGACATTGTCGCCTTTGCGAACATCACTCTTAAGCGGTACCGCAATAATGGTCTGGCGACCATTCTCCAATGTCACAACCGCATTTATAACGGGTTTTCCAATCACCTTGGAATTTGACATCAGGGTTTTAACGGTTCCCTGCGTCTGGCCTGCGGCTTGCCAATCATAGCTATGCGGCTTGATGAAAATCAGCCACATGGCGAAAGACGCGCCGGCTAATATGACCCCGCCTTTGATGATGTCTGAAACTTGCGGCATATCCCTCTCCCTAAAACAAGATGTTCCATTAGAGATGGGACTGTCTGGGACACTTACAAGTGTTCCAAACATTTAAAGCTAGTCGCGGAAATTCTTGAATTGCATTGGAAGCTCCAGTTTTAAGTCTTTAATAAACTGGATAGCGCCCTGTAAATCATCGCGCTTTTTGCCTGTGACCCGCAACTCATCGCCTTGGATGGCGACTTGAACTTTCATCTTAGCGCCTTTGATTTCTCTGACAATTTTCTTGGCCAACTCTTTTTCAATGCCATTTTTTACAAGTATATTTTGCCTCACGGATTGCCCAGCCGCAGCTTCAACTTTCTGATAATCCAGCTGCCCCGGTTCAATGCCGCGCTTATGTAACTGACCGCGCAGGATTTCGTGCATTTGCTTGAGCTTTAGAACATCATCTGCAAGGACTTTGATCATGCCGTCACTGCTCTCAACGCTCGATTTAGAGCCTTTGAAATCATAACGCACGCTAATTTCGCGCGTCACATTTTGGATAGCATTATCAACTTCGGCCATATCGGCTTCGGAGACGACATCAAAACTTGGCATAATACTTCCCTAGATTTTTTGGTTTGTATATCCGCGAAGCTCTTTACGCGCAACCTGGCGGCGATGCACGGAATCGGGACCATCAGCAAAGCGTAGCGTGCGCTGACCTTGCCACATGCCGGAAAGCGGCGTGTCTTGCGAAATACCTGTTCCGCCATAGATTTGCATAGCTTCATCAATTACCTTGAGGGACATACGAGGCGCTTCGACCTTAATCATGGAAATCCACGGCGCGGCATCGCGCTTAGACATCGAGTCCATGGCCCAAGCCGCTTTGAGACAAAGCAGACGGGCTTGTTCAATCTTAATGCGCGCTTCGGCAATGATGTCGAAGTTAGCCCCTAGAAAAGCGAGTTGCTTACCAAAAGCTTCGCGTTCTAATGACCGCTTACACAGCAATTCAAGCGCTTTTTCAGCTTGGCCGATGGAGCGCATACAGTGATGAATTCGGCCTGGTCCAAGGCGGCCTTGCGAAACTTCAAAGCCTGCGCCCTCGCGGATTAGCAAGGCATCAGCAGGAATACGCACATCCGTAAAGCGGACATGCATATGACCATGGGGCGCATCATCATGGCCAAAGACCATCATAGGGCGCAGAACTTCATAGCCTGGCAGTTCGGCATCTACCACAAACATGGAATGTTGTTGATGCTTAGAACGCTCTTCACTAGGTGTTTTCGCCATCAGAATGAAGACTTTGCAGCGTGGATCGCCCGCCCCGGATGACCAGTATTTCTCGCCATTTAAGACCCACTCATCGCCATCTTTGACAGCAGAAAATTCAAGGTTTGTTGCATCTGAAGACGCCACATCAGGTTCTGTCATCAAATAAGCCGAACGGATTTTACCTTCGAGGAGCGGCTTGAGCCACTTCTCTTTGTGCTCTGGAGTGCCATAGCGTTCTAGAACTTCCATGTTGCCTGTATCGGGCGCCGAACAATTCATGGCCTCAGAGGCCATATGAACCCAGCCCAGCTCTTCGGCGACATAAGCATATTCAACCGTTGACAGGCCGTAGCCTTCCTCAGAATCCGTCAGCCAGAAATTCCAAAGGCCGCGCTTGCGGGCTTCGGTTTTCATTATATCCAATATTTCAGTTTGGCGCTTAGAATAACTAAAACGCCCATCGGGACCTGTGCCAATAAGCGAGTCAAATTCCTCATTTAGCGGCGCAACAAAATTGCGCGTAAAATCTCTGATTTTTTCGACAAGCGGAGCGACCTTATCGCTCATTCCAAGATCCATTGCTGACATAGTCTCTTCCTTCTTGTTGTTTTTAAAGTGTACCCGATTTGATTTTGTAACGCGCAAGATTGCCTAGCGCAGTAACCATTTGCCCATAAGATCTAAAACGCGGATTATCATTTTGCCCGCGATAAAAGCGTGCGTAAATTTGCTGAATAATCACAGCCAAACGCCAAATCCCGTAAACATAATAGAACTGAAACCCTGATACATCCGCACCTGTTTTCTCCGCATAGAAATCAAGGACTTCTTGGCGCGTCATCATACCTGCAGCTTTGCTTGGCTGACGCACCATCATAGTCATAAAGTCGGGATCACCCGCCTGTATCCAATAGGCCAACGTATTCCCGAGGTCCATCATAGGGTCACCAAGGGCGGAGATCTCCCAATCTAAAATGGCTTCAATTTGAGTGGGATCATGCTGTTTCAAGATACAATTATCGATGCGATAATCTCCGTGAATAACCGCTGCGCCGCGTTCAGTCTCCGGCATATTATCGACGAGCCATTGCTGAACGTCTTCAAACTTTTCGATATCCTCAGTCCAAGCTTTCCCCCAACGGCGGTTCCAGCCTAATATCTGGCGGCTGACATAGCCTTCGGGTTTTCCAAAATCACCGAGCCCTGCAGCATTGTAATCCACGGTGTGTAAATCAACGAGCGTTTGAAAAAAGTTCTCACAAAGCTGACGTCCTTCTTTGGCTGTCCAATTCCAATCCGCAGGAATTTCAGTATGGATAAGATGACCCTCTGAGCGGTCCATGACATAAAATTCAGCGCCTATGATGGCTTCGTCATCCGTGTAGTAAAGTGTGTTGGGAACAGGGATGTGGCCATTCAGGGCCGTCATGACCTTATACTCTCGATGCATATCGTGACCAGATTTAGGCTTATCCCCAAATGGCGGACGGCGTAGCACCATCCGTCTTTCAGGATAGTCCAAAGCATAGGTCAAATTCGAAGCACCGGAGGCATATTGCTTCACAATAGGGTCACCCGTAAGTCCCGGCAAAGCGACTTTTAAAACTGCGTCAACCTGCGGAATATCTAATTCTTCGCCCTTACGAACCTCAACTGTCGGATTCTCGCTATTCATTTAAATGATAGCCCCGCCATCGACAACCATGCCCTGCCCTGTGAAATAGCTGGCTTCGTCGGAGACCATATATAGCACAGAGCCAACCATTTCTTCAGGCTGAGCCATACGCGAGATCGCCAGATTATTATCCATATAGTCTTGCATATTGGGGTCAGCTTTGAGCGCTGCCGCAATTTTCGTATCCGTAAAACCGGGCAGAAGCGCATTTACGCGAATACCATGATTTCCGTATTCCTTGGCCATGCCCTTGGTCATATTGATGACAGCCGCTTTGGTCATGCCGTAAATCACGCGGCCCTTGCCGGGCTGAATGCCATCCACAGACGCCACATTGACGATAGAGCCGCCGCCGCCCTTGAGCATAAGCGGAATAGATTTTGCCGAGAGGAAATAAGGGCCTTTAACATTGACCTCCCATGTCTTGTCATAAGCCGATTCAGGCGCTTCATGTGCCGGACCAAAGTAGGGATTAGTAGCGCCGTTATTGATAAGGATATCCAGACGGCCAAATTCTTTTTCAATCATTGCTATGGCTCTATCGTGATGCGACAGCTCCCCCAGATGAAGCTCGGCAGAGACAGCTTTGCCGCCTTTCGCGCGAATGGCTTCGGCCACTTTCTCGCAATCCGCTTGCTTACGGCTAGAGCAAATAACAGTCGCCCCGTGTTCCGCAAATCCGTGCGCTATGGCCTCACCAATACCCCGGCTCGCGCCTGCAATAAGGGCTACTTTTCCGGTTAAATCAAAACGTGCCACTTTTTCTCTCCTATGAAGGAAGCTGGTCATTACCCAACTTTTGTTTCAGCTTATTCATGCCATGGATATAGCGCTCATAATCCATAGCTTTATTCTTAAAATACTCGCCTACAACAGGGTGTGAGAGCACCATGAAGCGATCTTCCTTAATGGCAAGCTTCAGCGCCGCGGCCACATCGGAGGGCTCTATAAGGCCGTCTTGATGCCCTTCAGCCATGTCCATACCTTTAGTCATGTTGGTGCGGACATATTGCGGGCAGATACAATGGGTTTTGATACCCTCATCCCAATGACGAATGGCCAGGCTTTCTGCAAATCCAACAGCAGCATGTTTAGTCGCTGTGTAAGACGAACTCCCGACCTGAGCGAGCAATCCTGCAGCAGAGGCTGTAATAACAAAACGGCCTGATCCGCGTTGCTGCATTTGAGGCAATAGAGCCCGCGCCGCATAGACGCTGGACATTACATTGACCTTCCAGCTTAGCTCCCAATTTTTATTGCTGGCGCCAGCCGCATGCTTCGGATCCCCAAAACCCACACCTGCATTTGAGACGAAAATATCAATCGGACCGTTGGCTGCCTCCGCCATATCCGCAAAACTTTGAACGGCGTCATCACTGGAAACATCACACGCAAAGGCGACGGCGCCAATTTCTGCGGCTGTCTTGGAGGGCGTTTGCAAGTCACTAATGGCGACCTTGGCCCCTTCAGCAATAAACATCTCAGCGATGGCTCTTCCGATACCGCCGCTTGCGCCGGTCACGGCGATAGATTGGTTTTTAAACATGACGCTGTCATAGCAAGGCAAAACAAGCGGGAAAAGCTTAATATGCAATTTGTTGCATATTTTCTTTCTAGCATCAGTGTGTCATAAAAATTTAGAGGGTGAATTTATGAGTGATACAGAAACAGTTGATTTAGACGGCGTGGGGCTTTTGGACTCGGACTCTATTCCCAACACTAACCAAAGCCTGAATTGTTTTTCCTGCGGTGAGTCCATGAGCGGCGTATACTGTTATGCTTGCGGGAACAAAAATGACAATTACCGCCGATCAATCTGGTCCCTTGGGGCTGAATTATTCTCATCCCTGACAGCCTTTGAAGGCCGCATTTGGCGGAGCCTTAGAAGCCTGATTTTCAAGCCGGGTCAAATGGCACGAGAGTTTTCCGATGGTAAAAGGCAAAAATGGACATCCCCTATAAGGCTATATTTAGCGACGTCGCTGTTGTTGTTTGGATATGTCGCTTTGTCAGGGACACAACTTATAGCCTTTGGCCCCAAGGTCGCGGAGAACTCAGTTGCTCAAGTCGAAATTGGAGAAATAAAGCTTTCGCCGCAAATCTTCTTTCTTGAACGAAAGAAGACGATAAAGAACGCAATTTCCGACGAGGCCATTTTAGCTTTCGAGGATGAGTTTCTAAATTTCACTAATGATAACTCAGGTAAGACTTTGGAGGAATTAAAAGCGGAAAAAGCGCGCGCAGAAGATGAACTAGACAAGATGGAAACCCAAATTGCTAATGCAAATAACAAATATACCAAGTCTGGAATGAGCCGAGCCCTGCCGCCCATGAGGAAACGTATTGAAACCTTAGACAAGAAAATTGAGGACTACAATAATGATAAAAATGCTCTTGAAGATGACGGGGATTCTGTAACATCAGAAACACAAGACGCAAATAATGACGATGATAATATCCAGATTACAGATGCCGTCGGACGGAAAATGACGTTGAATAATGAAGGGTTTAGAGAAGCGGCGCTTATCGGACTGCGTAATCCTGAGCGGATTAATGCCCCTATCAGTAGATACTTACCGCGCATCATGTTCGTGATGATGCCCTTTTCGATGTTGATGGGCGCAATATTTATTCGCGGGAAAGAGCGGGCGATGCTCTTTGATCACCTTGTGCATGCCGCCTATATTCACGCCTTCTCATTCCTACTGCTTTTCGTATTTATACTGCTCGTCCAACTGACACCCATAAAAGGCCTGCTTTGGGTCTACACAGCCATATTGTTGGTTTACTTGCCTCTATCAGCCAAACGTATGTTTGGGCGCGGCTGGTTCAAAACCTTTTTAACCAGCTATGGGGTCGGCGCAATATACACATTCATAATGATGCTGATTTTAATCCTATTAATCGGTATAGGTATTTCAAATATTCTCGAAGGTGTTGCCGTCAAAAGTTAGGGTTTGAGGCTTATGGGTTTAGGCGCCCGGTCCCCGAACCACCACAATGTCGCCGCTGTAGCCGCAAAGACAGCCGCTTCTACGATGGAGCCCTCTTGGGTCACGGCAAATATCCATCCTGTGATGAGCCACAGCAATATAGTCAAGACCGGCCTGACGAGGCGCAAGAGATTAATCACCCACTTGCTTGCCTCGCCTATCGCGGCTTCGGCTTTGATGGACTCTTCAAGTCCTTTCCAAGAGCCTTGCTGCGCAGCTATGGCCAATTCCAACTCGGCCTCTTGTTGATTGGCGGCCATCTGTAATTCATGAAGCTTATATTCATGTGACCAGCGCTCAACTTCATGCTTGAAAGCTTGCCTGCGCTCAAAGTAACCGGCCGCGCGTCCCAGCGCTGTGCCGACAATACCAAATAAGCCGCCTGCAGCCGCGTCCAAGCCTAATCCAAGTAGGTCTGCCATAAGTCTTTCGCTTTCTGCCCACCGAACCAATGCCGCGCGCGTCCGAGATCAATGTGAAGAAATGTTGTGTAGTAACCAAAGCCCGTAAAGCCTGCGCTTTGGCAAGCTTGCAGCAGTGCCGCTTTATTGTGGCCTTGAAGGGAGATATCAGCGGCGAGGCGCAGATGTTGCGAAAGCGGCGCGCCGCCGACACGCGCATTATGCAAACTACACCGATGCGCAGAGAGAATATGAAACGCGCGCCCCGCACGATGACGGGCCTCTTCCAAGCGGTTCATAAAATCAGGCCAAAGATAGATCTCCCCGCAATGGCGGCAGGATATTTCCGATGTGGTAAAGTGGGGCCAAACCCAATCCAAACGATTATGGTGAGGTGCATCTATAAGCATGGCATCACTGTAACAGCACAACGCCAGACCAAGCACAGACATAAAAAAACCCGCCATAAAGACGGGTTTTTCTAAAGCTTTTAGTGAGGATTAACCTCCGAAGATACTCAGTTTCCCGGCCTTCTTCGCGGCGAGGTAATAGAACGTCACGCGGTTTTTGAAACGATCCGGCTTCATTTGTGTACACACGTCTGAAACAAGCTTGTCTTGGCCTGATGTAAGTCCAAGCTTCTTCGTTGCAAAACCTTTTGCAATGGTATCTTTTTCAGACTCGTCTGAACAAGCGACCAAAGATCCATCACGTGTTCTAAGAGCGATACCGCAATAGTTGACGATGTTCTTAACAACGTCGCGCTTAGCACGTGAGTCATACTTTTTCACGTTAGTGAAGTATTTCTCAAACTTAGCTTCAGCGTCAGTCATTTTAGTCGTTTCGCTACGCTTTGAACCAGATTTTGGTCCAGGCTTTTTACGCACAGTTCCTGAAGCTGTCAGGTTACCGCGTTTTGAGCCAGGCTTAGGTCCAGGCTTTTTCTTACCCTTTGACGGAGCCGCTTTCATCTTACGCGGAGCAGCGCCTTTTGAAAGACCTTTAGCTTGCTTGATCCACTCGTCACGACCAATGCGGCCTGGGAAGGAGTCGATAACGCCTTCAACCATTTTGACATCAGAAGCTTTCCAAGCTGCGATCTGGCGGAAGTAGTAAACACCCTTGCCGTTGAGATCTTTCTCAAACTTTGGCCCGATACCTTTGATAAGTTTCAAATCATCAGGCTTACCGTCTGTTGGGCCGTCTGTATAAAGCACTTTTGGCTTAGGCGCCGCTTTTGCTTTTGGCTTCTTTTTAGGCTTTGGCTTCGGCTTTGGCTTCGGCTTAGGAGCCGCTTTCTTCTTAGGAGCCGCTTTTTTCTTAGGGGCTTCAGCCACACGGCCTTCAAGATATTTCACGCGGGCCGCAAGATAACGATTACGCCACTCAAGCGCATATGTTTCGTCATCATCACCTTTTGTTGCCGCAACAGCGGCACCGCCGGCAACAGTCGCCGCAGCAGCCGTTGCAAGCTTAGCTTTAAGGCCAGAGACTTCAGTATCGCGTGTAGAAACACGACCTTCGAGCTCCTGAACCCGAGCACGAAGACTGTCAGCTTCAGCGCGCAATGCACCTTCGCCTTCTACAGAGAGATCGCCAACTTGTTTCTTACCACGGAACAGTAGCCATCCCAATAAAAGGCCTAAGAGGCCGAAAAGGAAGGGTATTAACCATCCAAAACACGCGGTGTAACTTAATAGATTATTTAACATTTTTTTGTCTCCTTACTCGGACTCTGTCACGATGAATTCGATACGACGGTTACGGGCCTTGCCCTCATCTGTCGTGTTGTCAGCGATAGGTTGTGTTTCACCAAAACCTGTTGCGCTCATACGGCTTATTTCGACGCCATTCTCAGAAAGAAAGGCAACAACAAGATTCGCTCGCGCTTCGGAAAGGCGTTGATTGTAATCATCAGAACCATCTGAGTCCGTATGACCTTGAATATTGATTTTGAAGGCTGAACACTGATTTGCAGCTGATGCCAGAGAATTTAGCAAATCAAAACTCTCAGCTCCTCTGATTTCAGCTTTGTCATAGGCAAAGTTAATTTTCTTGCCACGCTTCAATTCATTTAAAAGCGACTGACACACATCAATCGAGGTAATTTGGCCAACTGGCGCTTCGACTGTAATGTTTGCCGCTCCTTCATAACCGGACAGGCTAGCTGCGCGGGACGTTACAGCATCACGAATGTCCGACACAAAGGTCTTACCTGTAATTTCTGAACTGGCATCACGCATAGTGAAACGTCCGACGTCCAAAAGTTTCAAATCATCGATATTTTGATTCAGAACATTTTCCCAATCAGCATTAGGAGCGCCCTGCGCAACACGCACGCGGCGATCTGTAACTGTTCCATAAGCGGCCTTGGCTCTTGCAAGAACGCGATCACGTTGATCTGCATTTTGAACCCAACCGTTTAGAACAACAGTTCCGTCTGGACTTTTAACCGCTGAAAACGTGTAGGGCGATTGCGTCGGCACTGTTGGTGCCTGTGTAACCGTCATATCGTTCTTCACTTCATGCCATGTTTTCTTATCATCGCATTTGGAACATTTGGTTTCAGCCGCAACTCTACCAATTTCACTCTTAGTCGCATCACTTGCAGCTTCACCTGACAGTGTGGCGACGTTACCATTCATATCAACTTGTGTTTCTGTAAAACCAGCTGTCGATAAAGCGCTTTGGATATCTTCACCCATAGACTTTGATCGATTTGGTGCGGTAAACAGTGCCCACAAGAGAGACAGTATGGCGAGGATGACAATCCCCTTGAACCAATTCGCTCTCATATTCTTCCTCCATAGAAATTAGGCAAGTCCGTCATAGTTAACAGACTCGTAGTCAGCGTTTAACGGATTGCTAATGAACTGGCAATGAAGCAATTTATTTAATTACACACCGATTAGGAGAGTCGGAGACTCTTCAAAAGAGAGCTAATTAAATTATATTCGCGCTTTGGCCTCTGAATATTCAACTTTAAATTGGTCGACAATATCCTGCATTGACGGCGCATCATGCACAGAACCAACGCCCTGCCCTGCACCCCAGATATCTTTCCAAGCTTTGGCATCTGTATTGCCGCCAGACCCAAAGTTCATAGAGGTCTTATCTGCCGTCGGAAGATTGTTCGGATCAAGACCCGCTTTCTCGATAGAGCCTTTGAGATAATTACCATGCACACCTGTAAAGAGGCTTGAATAGACAATGTCTTCGCCAGAGCTATCGATAATCTCTTGCTTATAGCCGTCTTCAGCATTGGCTTCCTTACACGCAATAAAACGTGTCCCAATATAAGCGAGGTCTGCACCAATAGCTAAAGCCGCGGCTACGGACCCACCTGTTGCGATAGAGCCAGACAATAAAAGCGGCCCATCATGGAACTGACGAATTTCAGGAATAAGCGCAAAAGGCGACAACCGCCCTGCATGGCCGCCCGCCCCTGAACATACCGCAATCAAGCCATCCGCGCCCATAGAAAGCGCTTTCTTTGAGTGGCGGATATTGACCACGTCGTGAAGAATAATCCCGCCGTAACTATGTGTCGCGTCATAAACATCTTGATTGGCCTGTAGGCTTGTTATGATAATCGGCACTTCGTGTTTGCGGCACACCTCTGTGTCATGCTCAAGACGGTTATTTGATGGATGGCAGATTTGATTGACCGCAAAAGGCGCAACCTTTTTATCAGGATTGTCTTTCTGATATTGCTCCAGTTCAAGCTTGATACGGACAATCCATTTCTCGAGCTCTTCGGCCGGACGCGCATTGAGCGCCGGAAAAGACCCCACAATACCTGCCTTGCACTGCGCAATAACCAAATCAGGCCCAGAAACGATAAACATCGGCGCGGCCACAATAGGCAATTCAAGGTTCTGCAAGATTGGCGGCAATGACATGGTAATCCTTACGTGTAATTTTGATATGCAATTATATGCACATGCGCAAATGTCTAGAAGTTTTTACCCTCTTCAACTCATTAGATGCGGCGTGACACGTTCTTTTAGGATGTGAACCAGTGTTGGGTCCATATAGTCGAAATCGTCTGGAATGTTCAGGCATATGATGCGCTGATTGGTTAAGTGCTTTTTATATTTCTTCGAAAGCTTGTTTCGATGCGCTCGCTCCATTACAAAAATAACATCAGCCCAATCCAATTGTTCCGGCGACAGAACTAAATCTGCAGATAGATTAAGACCTGCAGAGTCTGTTTCAACATCAGGGACATCAGCAAAGACATGCTCTGCAGTAGGACTGCGAAGCTTATTTGCGGAACAAATAAAAAGAACTTTCTTTAACTTAGACAACCAAACTACTCGTTGAACAAACTTACCGCTGTCGCTGTCATTGTATCCACCCCTACCGATATAGCGGCTGCGGCGTCGGGTTTGAAAAATGGCGAGTGCAGAGATGGCATTGACTTGCCAGCCTTCCTAGCGGCTTTCACTTCTGCAGGATCGGCGGCACCTAACCAGTAAATCATTCCGGGTATTTTGGGGTCTGTGCGGCCATAGCGGCCAAAGTCTTCGCCGCCCATGACAGGATCAGAGGCGATAACATTGTCTGCGCCAATGACTTTAGCCATGGTTTCCATCGCTTTGGCAGAGAGCTCAGGATTATTGTATGCGGCGGGCGTATATTCGTCTTTAATCTCAACAACAGGGAGTTTGTCGTCAGGCAGACCCGCAACACGGCCCATATTTTCAGAAATGCGTTTTATTGAGGCGAGGAGTTTATCGCGCGTTTCATCCGAATAAGACCGTACCGTAAGCTGGAGTTTGACCTCCTCACCAATGATATTGTGCTTCGTTCCGCCGTGGATTGAGCCAACGGTCACAACAGCAGAGTCTTGAGCCGCGACCTCACGCGAAACAATCGTCTGCAATGCGAGAACAATTTGCGAGGCCAAAACAACCGGATCTTTAGTCGTTTGCGGATAAGCGCCATGACCGCCAACACCTTTGACTGTGATATCAACCGAGTCGACATTTGCCAGCGCGTAACCTGATGTTATGCCGACCATGCCAGCCGGCATTCCAGAATTAGCATGGAGCGCGAGATTGTAATCAGGACGCGGGAATTTAGTGAAAAGCCCGGCTTTAAGCATATCTTTGGCCCCATGGCTGATTTCTTCAGCGGGCTGTAAGATCATGACGAGGGTTCCTGACCACAAATCTTTATTAGCAACGAGTTCTCGGGCCGCACCCAGAAATGTCGTCATATGTATGTCATGACCACAAGCATGCATGACAGGCCACTCATCGCCAAAACGGTCTTTTTTGACGACGGTGCTCGCAAATGACAGGCCGGTATTTTCCTTGACCGGCAGGCCGTCCATATCCGCGCGAATCATAATGGTCTTCCCGGGGCCATTTTCCATGACAGAGACAACGCCTGTGCCGCCAAAATTTTCCGTAACGTCAAATCCGAGCGTCTTCATGCGATTTGCCAAATAGGCGGCTGTTTCTGTCTCCATAGAGGACAGCTCAGGATTAGCATGAAGATGCTTATAAACATCCATCAATGTTTCAGCCTGAGCCGCAGGTGCCATAGCTATTAGCGCCGCTGTGAGTAAGAACTTCATCTTCATTATTCATCTCCTCTAAAATTAGTCTCGGCTTCAGAAGCCATCCAAATCATTGTCGCGAAAGCCGCGGTGTTCTTAGCCATGTCATCCGCATCAATTTTATCAAAGGTGTCATCTGGCGTGTGATGAAGGTCGAAATAATCCGTGCCTTCTTGCTGGAAGCGCATGGTTGGAACGCCTTCGCGGGACATCGGCCCAATATCAGGGCCACCATTTGTTGCGCGGTCTGACATCGGTAGGACAAGCGCCTTGGCCATCTTCTCTATAACGGCCTTACCGCTTCTTACGCCTGAGAGCACCTCATAAGGGGGCTCAGCGCCGAAATCAGATTCGGTTGCGAGGACGTGATTATCGAGGCTCTCGCCTTTATGTTGGTTGGCATAAGCGAACCCGCCCAGCAGACCAACTTCCTCTGCGCCAAAGGCAACAACGCGGATGGTGCGCTTGGGTTTTAAGCCGCTTTCAATCAAGACTTGAGCGGCACCAGCCGTAATACCAACCCCTGCCCCATCATCAATCGCGCCTGTTCCAAGATCCCAGGAGTCTAAATGCCCACCGATTAGAACAACCTCTTCAGGTTTTTCAGAGCCCACAATATCGCCAATCACATTGCCCGACTCGGTCTCGCCCTTCCATTGCGGAGTCATCGTCATCTTAATGCGCACAGTTTCGCCGCGTCCCAATGTGCGCTCAAGTTGATCTGCGTCAGGGGCTGAAAGAGCCGCAATCGGAATGTTTTTGACGTCATCCGCATAGCGCATCATTCCCGTATGTGGAAAACGGTGACTATCCGTGCCAACAGACCGAATGACAACGGCTATCGCGCCGCGCTTAGCAGCCTCCGTTGCGCCGGAGCGGCGTTTCTGGTTTGCAGGGCCATAGCCTGCCCCATCAGGGGCTTTCTTCATACGGCCAGAGATAAAGACAATTTTACCCTCAAGTCCGCCTGCAGGCGCATTTTTCAAATCCTCAAAGGTAGGGAAATAAGCGAGCTCAGCCTCAATACCTTCAGGCGGTGTGGCCACAGACCCGCCAAGTGACGTGATAAAGAGCTGTTGTGGATTAGGCGACACGATTGAAGCCGTTTCGATACCGCGCTCCCAATACGGCATCATGAAAGGTTCAATCCTTACATTTTCAAGGCCAATTTCTTTGAACTTTGCCACAGCCCATTCACGCGCTTTGGCTTCCTCAGGAGAGCCGCCAACACGCGGGCCAATCTCTGTCGTCAAAGATTCGGTTATATCATAGGCATAAGAGCTGTTGAGCGATGCTTTAATAAGTGTGTTGACCTCGTCGCTGCGGGTGTAGTTCGGCGCAGAAGATGTAAAAGGCTTAGCTTCAGCCTTAACGACAGCCTTTGCATCGCTGACAGTTTGTGTAGCCTCGGAGCAACCTATCAACGCCGACGTCGCCAAAAGAGAGATTAGTAATGCGCGCATAGTTTCACCTTTTATTTTATGGCTCTTATGATTAGACACAGCCAAACGGTTTTCAACCGAAAAGAATTAAACGGAGCAGATTATGACTCGTCTTGGTCTATTGGCACTTAGCGCCTCAATGATTTTCGTAACAGGCTGCGAGCCTGCCGCAACACCAGACACGAGCGTAAAGCCGCCCATTGCCTCTGCCGCTGATATTGGCCGCCGCGTTGAACGCCTCGCCTCGGATGAATTTGAAGGCCGTATGCCCGGAACACCGGGCGGAAAAGCTGCGGCGCAATATATTGCCGATGAAATGAAAGCGGCAGGTCTTAAGCCGATGGGCGAAAATGGTTCTTACTTTCAGCCCGTTAAACTCACTGAAACAGAAGTCCTACCCTCCTCCTCAATGACGATTAGCAAAGGTGAAGATACTCTTCTTGAAGCGGACCAATCCACCAATGCCGTCTATTGGACCAAGCGCTTGGCTGAGAATCAAGCAATTGAGAACAGCGAAGTTGTCTTTGTGGGCTATGGCGTTGTTGCGCCAGAATATGACTGGAATGACTATGCGGGATTAGATGTGAAGGGCAAAACTGTTGTCATGCTGGTCAATGACCCTGGCTACGCAACGAAAGATGAAAACCTCTTTAAAGGCAATGCCATGACTTATTATGGGCGCTGGACATATAAATATGAAGAAGCAGGCCGTCAGGGCGCGGCGGCGGCGATTGTCATTCACGAAACGGAGCCTGCCAGCTATGGCTGGAATGTTGTGTCCGGGTCTTGGACGGGTGCGCAAAACGACCTTATTCGTCCAGACAAAGGAGCGTCTCGAACAATCTTAGAAGGCTGGTGGCATAAAAATACGGCAGAAGAGCTCTTTAAAGCCGCAGGTCTGGACTACACGGATATGAAAACCAAAGCCGTCACGAAGGGATTTAAACCCGTTCCAATGGAAGGTTTGTCCTTAAACGCGACCCTTATTCAGAAGGTCAAAACCGTTGAGAGCAATAATGTTGCCGGCGGCGTTGTAGGCATCACGCACCCAGATGAATATGTGCTCTATATGGCGCATTGGGATCACTTGGGTAAGAATGACAATCTTGAAGGCGATGATAAAATATACAATGGCGCCGTTGATAATGCTACCGGAACTGCCGCCATTATTGAAATCGGCGAAGCCTTTGTGCAGCAAGGCGCGCCTGAACGCTCTGCTATTTTTGTCGCTGTCACAGCTGAAGAAAGCGGGCTTCTTGGCTCTGCTTATTACGCCGAAGACCCACTTGTTCCGCTTGAGAAAACTGTCGCAGGTATCAATATTGATGCCATATTGCCGCTGGGTAGAACCAAGGACATGAAAGTTATTGGCTTTGGCGCGTCAGAGCTTGAGGACCGCCTCAAAAAAGTTCTCGACCCGCGTGATATGTATATCGTGCCCGACGATAAACCAGAAGCTGGGTATTATTACCGCTCTGACCATATCAGCCTCGCCAAGAAAGGCGTGCCCATGCTCTATTCTGATCCCGGCAATGAGCACGAGGTCAATGGCCTGACTTACGGCGAGGACTTCGCCAAGGAATATAACAAAGAGCGCTATCACAAACCTGGCGACGAATATGATAATAGCTGGGACTTGTCAGGCCTCGAGCAAAGCACAGAAATCCTCTTTGAGCTTGGATATGGCATCGCAAACTCGCAGGACTGGCCGAATTGGTATGAAGGTACGGAGTTCCGCGCCCTTCGTGATGAGATGCGGAAGTAACAACTAATGGTTCAAACCGTTATCTGCATGAAATGGGGCACACGATATGGCCCTGATTTCGTCAATCGACTTTACCGCGCCATTCAGCGCCAGACGCGCCGCAAAACGCGGCTAGTCTGTTTTACGGATGATGGAACGGGTATAAATCCGAATGTGCAGATAGAACCGATCCCGTATATTGACTTGCCCAAAGAGCTCGCCCTCACCCCGTGGCGCAAGCTAACGATGTGGAAGTTTCCGCTTGCTGACCTCGAAGGCGATGTTCTGTTCCTTGACCTAGATTTAGTCATTACTGGTAATTTGGATGATTTATTTGATTATGAACCGGGGCGCTTTTGCGTGATAGAAAACTGGACACAGATGGGCAAAGGAATCGGCAATACCTCCTGCTTTCGCTTCCCCGTTGGAAAGTATCAGCATATTTATCAAGATATTCAGAGCAACCCTGACCCTATCTTAGATACATACCGTATTGAGCAGGTCTATATTTCCAAAGAAATTGACGATATGGTCTTTTGGCCTGAGCTTTGGTGCGCCAGTTTTAAACATACGCTGATGCCGAAATGGCCGCTAAACTTCTTTAAGACACCTCAATTACCTAGCGACACACGCATAGTCGCCTTTACGGGGAAACCGGATCAGGACGAAGCCGTCATCGGGGTCTGGCCCGCGCCGTGGTATAAGAAGGCTTATAAATCTGTAAAGCCAACACCATGGATTGCCGAGCACTGGCAATAAAGCGGCATGGCCATCACTGTAAAATTCCTCGCTAAAACCCCGCCGGATCAAGACCCTGCGCTTTGGCTATCCCTTTTTCCTTCGCGCCACCCTCAGATCGGGGATGTCTCATTTAACTTTGATATGGATAGCCAAGATTATGACTGGTTGGTGGTCTATGAAGGCTTGCCGTCACTGCCCGGTGAAAAGAAGATAAATCGCCGTGAAAAACTTGCTTGCGCGCGTGAGAACACAATGCTCATTACCACAGAGCCGTCTTCCATACGCATAGATGGCCCGCACTTTTTGCGTCAGTTCGGACATGTCTTGACGGCCAAAAATCCACAGCTTGTAAAGCATCCAAATCAAATATTCGAAACCCCACCATTACGTTGGTTTTATGGACGGCCTATGTCTGAAGACGATACGCATTACGTGAATGTTGACGATTTCAACACCCAAGCCCCTATTCCAAAAAACTATGATCTTTCAACGGTTTGTAGCAATAAGCGCATGGCACACACTGTCCATGCTCAGCGCTATGATTGTATTATGGAGCTTAAGCGGCGATTGGGGGATGAGCTGCATCTTTTCGGGCGAGGCATAAACCCCATTTCCAATAAAGCCGAGGCCATGGATGATTTCCGCTATCATATCGCTATTGAGAATCATATTGAACCGCATCACTGGACAGAGAAGATTGCGGATTGCTTTCTAGCCTACTGCTTGCCCTTCTATTATGGCCCGCCCAATATCAGCGAATATTTCCCGCAAGACTCCGTCATCCCGATTGATATCTTTGACATAGACGGCGCGGAAAATATCATTCGAGCATCCATTGCAGCCGGCCTTTATAAAAAACGCCTTCCCGCCATCATTGAAGCCCGCAACCGCGTCTTAAATGATTATAACCTGATGAATGTGATTGCGCGGATTGTGACCGAAAGGCATCAGGCGAAAGCTGCGTCCGAAAACGCCTATATTGACGGGCGTCACATCTATCGCAAACACCATCCGTTTAAATCATCTTTAGACGGCATTCATCGTATTCGCTTTAAAAACGCATAAGCTTTTCCCTGTTAACGCGAATTTAGTGTGAACTTGCCATGTAATCCCGCTATAACAGTCATTCTAAAAATGGTATTCATCAAACCACTGGGGTTTTCTATGCGCGAACTAAAAACAGCTTTCACTTATGGCCTTATGACCACGACCATAGCCGTTGGGTCTTTAGCCTACGGGACACAAGCCTTAGCCAATGAAAACGGTAAGGATGGCCCAGCCTTTAGCGCGGGTGATCAAGTCAAACATTTTCGTCAGCTCGGCCCTGAAAGCCTACCGACACCGAACATCTTCCGTAACGCCTCAGGCGCGCCCGGCCCCGCTTATTGGCAGCAGCAAGCTAATGTGAATATCGACGCGGCTCTAGTTGAGGACGAAAAGCGAATTATCGCCTCTATGGAAATCGACTACGTCAACAATTCCCCCGATACGCTGAACTACATCTGGCTCGCATTGGATCAGAACCGTTTCAAAAACGGATCTCTGGCCCGCGAATCAACAGTTGCGTCTGCCGCAGGCTCTCGCCGCGGCCAAGGCACGGGTAGTGCAGACCGTATCAGCTTTGGAATGATGCGCTACAATCAAGCCATGGAGGACCGTGATTATGGTTTTGAGTTCCAAGCTGTTACAGATGAAGATGGAAAAGAGCTCTCCTACACGATCAACGACTCCATGATGAGAATTGATATCCCAGAAGGACTCGCTCCTGATGCGCGTTTCGAGTTTAACATTGATTGGGAACATAACATTATCGACGAAGAAGCCGTTGGCGGTCGCGGCGGGTATGAGTGTTTCACCAAAGAGGAAGAAGACGGCAATTGCATCTTTGGCCTCGCGCAATGGTTCCCGCGCATGGCGGCTTATACTGACTATACAGGCTGGCAGAATAAGCAGTTCTTGGGCCGTGGTGAATTCACGCTCGAATTTGGTGATTATAACGTCAATATTACTGTCCCCTCCGATCATATCGTTGCCGCTACAGGCGTGCTGCAAAACCCGCGTCAGGTTATGACAGCCAAGCAGCGCAAGCGCATGGATGAGGCCGGCACGAAAAAACCCATTTATATCGTTACACCCGAAGAAGCTGAAGAAGCTGAGAAATCTGTCGCTGATGGCACAAAAACATGGCGCTTTAAGGCTGACAATGTCCGCGACTTTGCCTGGTCCAGCTCTCGTAAATATATCTGGGATGCGATGCTCTTTGAGCAGGATGATGAAACAAACCCTGTTGTCACAGCCATGAGCTTCTTCCCGAAAGAAGCTGACCCGATTTGGTCTAAATATTCAACACATGCTGTGGTTCACACTATGGATGTCTATAATAAATTCGCCTTTAACTACCCCTACCCGACCGCGCAATCTGTGAATTCATGGGAACGCGGCGGTATGGAATATCCGATGATTACCTTTAACGGCTACCGCCCGTCATTGGATGAAGAATCAGGCGAGACGGTTTACTCACGCCGCATCAAATATGGCCTCATCGGCGTTATCATTCACGAAATCGGGCACATATATTTCCCGATGACCGTGAACTCTGATGAGCGCCGCTGGACATGGATGGATGAAGGCTTGAATTCCTTCCTCGAATATATGGCGGAGTATGAGTGGGAAGAAAACTTCCCAATCTCAGGCGGTCAGCAAAACCCGCTCGACGTTATCCCGCGCTACATGACCAGCTCTAATCAAGTGCCGATCATGACGCAATCAGACAGTGTCTTGCAATTTGGCCCCAACGCTTACTCCAAACCAGCGGCGTCGCTTATGGTACTGCGCGAAACGGTTATGGGACGCGAGCTCTTTGACTTTGCCTTTAAGGAATATGCCACGCGCTGGAAGTTCAAACGTCCTACGCCCGCTGATTTCTTCCGCACAATGGAAGATGCCTCGGCCGTAGATCTGGACTGGTTCTGGCGCGGTTGGTATTTCGGCACAGACCATGTGGATATCGGCATTACATCGATGCGCGAATACACCATTTCAACGCAGGATCCTGAGCAGGAAAAAGATAAAGATCGCGCAGATGAACTTGTGAAGCGCCCTGAAAACATTGTTCAGAAGCGAAACCGCAAAGAAGGCATCGAGCTTTATATCGACCGCATGGAAGATATCGATGATTTTTATAATGAGAACGACAAATTCACAGTCACTAATAAAGATCGCAACAAATATAAGAGCTTTGTTGATGGACTTGAAGGATGGGAAAAAGAGGTCTGGGAACGTGCGCAAGCAGATGGGCATTATTTCTACTTCGTTGATTTTGAGAATGTCGGCGGATTGATTTCGCCGCTTCCGCTCAAGCTCACCTATATGAATGGTGAGACCGAAGAGATGATGATCCCGGCTGAAATTTGGCGCCGTAACAGCAAAAATGTGACCAAGCTGATTACGCGTAAAAACCGCATCAAATCCATTGAGCTTGATCCACATCACCAAACCGCTGATGCTGACTTTAACAATAACAGCTATCCTCCCGTCATGCGTCCGGGTCGTCTTGAAATGTATAAGTCGAACTATACGGCCAGCTCTATGATGGCGGATATGCTTGTCGAACTCAAAACAGATAAAGACAAAGACGCCGAAGACAAAGGGGAAGCTGAGGATAGCGGCAAAGATATGCCGTTAAAATCTGGCGCAAATGATAATGAGGATGCTTCTGAGGCTGCACCTGAAAAGGCTAAGTCTAAAAAGAAGACACTCGACGAGAAAGAGAAATCTTCTCTGCGCAAGACTCTTGAAAAGATGATGGGTAAATAGTTAGGCTTAGATCTATGTTAACCCGCCGCCAAACATTCAAAATTGCAAGCGGGGCTGCCTTATGGGCGGCCTTTCCGCTCTCAGCCTTTGCGCATCGTCAAAAGACGACGCTGACGACAATCACATGGGACGAGGATGACGGTATGCTCTATGTTATGCATAGTTATCATCTGCATGATGTCGAAACGGCTCTGGCGGCCAAAGGCATTATAGATAGACCTGATTTGTTTTCCCTAAAAGCGCGGGCCCAGCTTACTCTTTATACTGAGAAACACTTTTCTCTATTCTCTCACGACAAAAATATTGAGCTAGAGCTTTTGGGCGCTGAAACGGATGGCCGCACGGTCTATGTCTATCAACAAGCCATGCTTGAGCGCGCGCCTAGCGCGCTGGTTGTGTCGGCGTCAATGTTGCGCGGCATTATTCCCGGACAGCTCAATAATGTTGACGTGACCTTAGGCAAGGATATCAGATCTGTTCAGTTCAGAGATAATGACGGGCCCAAAAAGGTGCTTGCTTAAGGCCAAATTCACGTTCAGTAAGTCTCTATGCTTACTGTACACCATCTCAACAATTCCCGTTCACAACGTATCCTCTGGCTGCTCGAAGAGTTAGAGGTTGAGTATGAAATCAAGCATTACAAACGTGACCCTGATACGAACCGCGCACCGGCAGACCTAAAGGCCATTCACCCATTGGGCAAATCTCCTGTTATAGAAGATGGTGATGACATCGTCGCAGAAACAGGCGCGATTATTGTTTACCTGCTAGACAAATATGGCGAGGGTAAGCTTCGTCCAGAGCGCGACGCTGCAGAATATCTTGATTATGTGCACTTCCTGCATTTTGCCGAAGGGTCAGCCATGCTGCCCTTCCTGCTCGCACTTTACACAGGTTATCTCGGCGAAGCTGCAGCCCCTATTCAGCCCATTATCATGAATGAGATAAAGGGCGTGCTGGACTATTGTGAATATCGTCTCATTCGGAATGAGTATTTCGCGGGCGACACCCTCACAGGAGCAGACATCCAAATGATATTCCCGCTCGAAGCCGCCAAAGCGCGCGGACGGCTTAAAGGTTATGAAGCCTGTAACGAGTTTGTTGAAAAAATTCACAAACGCCCCGCTTATTTAGCCGCGCTCGCAAAAGGCGGTGATTACGCCTACGGCCCGAAATAGAGACCCGCATGGCGGCTGTTTTCCATCTCGCCTATCCTGTTAAAGACAAAGAACTTACACGCGCTTTTTACGCCGACCTCTTAGGGTGTCCCCAAGGCCGCGAGGCCGAAACCTGGATTGATTTTGATTTTTTTGGTCATCAGCTTAGCTTTCACGTCAAACCCGAAGCGTTCAAAGCCAGAGAGCTCACTAATCTGGTAGATGGAAAAGATGTGCCCGTTCGGCATTTTGGCGCTGTTTTGGACTGGGACCAATGGCATAGTTTGCGAGACCGCCTAATAGAGGCGAATACAAACTTCGTCATTGATCCTTATATCCGCTTCAAAGGCGAAACAGCTGAGCAAGCTACAATGTTCTTTCTTGATCCTCGGGGAACGCGCTGGAATTTAAGAGCTTCAAAGACCCAAATCAGATTTTCGCCACATAGTTTAGAATGAGGACATCTGCCTTTCATGTCACTCAATCCAATCAGTTATATCTCTAGGACCGTTCATATTACGGTATTTACCCTTAAAGTTTATCATCGAGGGACGTATTTCTAGCTTATTTAACCCGTTTACAGATTTTATTGGGATTGGACGGCATAAATATTTAAATATTTACCAAATATAAACCTTAAAGCGGTAGCTAATGATCTAAGAACCACTTGAAATATCGGCTAAATACGCTTAATTTCAAATTTTCTTTAGACGTAACCCATTGAAAAATAACGATAAAAAACTCATTGAAATTTCAACTCTTGAAAATTCAATGATTGTTTACGTTTTCCCGCTAAGTTTTAAATCATAGGAAATGAGATAAAACAAAAATTAGAAGAATGGGTAAGACAATGAAAATGATCAGAACAGCCATCGTCGCGGGAATTCTAACCTTAATCAGCACATCTGCATTTGCGGGTAATGAGACCACTATCACGGCTACTCAGTCTAATGACACACGTTCTGTCGTGACACGCCAGGCGCATGTTATTAAAGCCCCTGTCCTACTCTCTGCTAAGACGAAAACGCGCCGCGTTACACGGGTCGTTGTTGAGCCGGTTGAAACTCTGGTTGCCAGAGACGCTTCAATGAATTCAGACAGTTCTTTTGTTTTTAAACGTGGGAAGAAAGTAAACACAAAAATGTTTAGCCCTACAGAGTCCAACTCAAAAAGCATCCCAAACCTATTTCAGAAATAAGCAGCTCGGATAATTCATAATTGAGGTTCTTTACGTCCCTTTTTGATCTCAGCTAAGGGCCAATTCTGATAATAATCATGGCTGCTATAGTTGCAGGAATTCTAAACTTAATAACTACATCTGCTTTATGAGATTAAAATGAGGCCGACATGACGGCTTACTCTCAGCTTAAAACCGCAGGCTCTTGTCGCTACACGCCAGACTTCATGTTATCAGCAGCGCCTTAATTTTTACTCTCTGGGAAGACACTCTCTGACAGGATAAAGACGCGCTGATTAATAGCCTAACCTCCTTCAAAAGATTAATTTAAGGCTAAAGCCCGCCGAGTTTCGCCTCAACCATTTTAGAATCATGGTAAAATCCCCAGACGACGATGCAGGCAATTTTCCCGGCTAATCTGTCCGCCAATAATGCATTAATTGTGCGCTGCTCTCTATCAAAGGGCGCGCCATAGCCGAGTAATAAAACGGCTTCACTTACAGCAGTTAATGTCTCCCCTAAAGAGTTTGTCGTATGTTTAGGCGACATATCGCCAAGCCATTCAATTATGGTCTCGATGATAGGTGACGAATATGTGTCTGTGTTAGGCATAGTTATCCATTTCTGTTTTGCCAGTTTAGAATAATCCGACATTACGAAATACAATATCCTTTCACTTAAACTGATATACAGCCTAACAAATTTCACTGAACCCGACCCTGCAATTTCATCCCATAAGCCTTAAGATAAATTCATCATAAATTTTCGGTTAAGATGGGTTTGATGATCTGGACCTAAGGCATGCGTCATTCTTCGCTAAAGGAATAACCTCCAAAAAGTGGAACTTTTTTACGAAAATATACTCAGCTTATTCATTGCGTGAATGCCCTCAAGCGCTTTAAGACACGCAAACCCGGGCTTTAATCTTCAACACCCCAAGGCGCGGGCGGCACGTCCACAGGCTTTGTCACGTCAAATTCAACGCGGAAATGGCGGCCTGGCCGGGACAGCTCATAAGCATATGTGGCATTATTGATCTCGACCGCCCAGATATTGACAATGGAAACATCGAGCCCTTCTTTAAGAAACATATCAATAGAATATTGATCGACGGGAAAGACTTGCCGCGACTTCGCCCCTTCATAAATCGTATCGCCGCCATATTGCGTGACGGCATCTTCTGAACCATCTTCGTGGCGGTGGTCATGTTTTAAGCGCATACCTGTGTCTGTTTTAGAAATTACCCATGTACGGGAATGATCATCCCCAACATGAAACGGAATACGTATGGTGGTGTCATCACATTCACGCACATGCATCACCATAGGCTTAGTTCCAAAATCCGCATCAACCTCATCCTTGCTGACCAGCTTACCAGCATAGGCTTTGCCGCAATGCTCGCTGAGAGCGTCAAAAAATGCATCTTGCGGAGAACTCGCTTTGGGCTGGCACGCGGTGAGACCCATAATAGCGGCGGCGCTGAATAGGCCTTTAATATGATTTATAGCTGACATAGAACACTCCTTGACCTCTGACGTAACAAGGACACTTAACATGCTCAAGCTTTATGATTGCAAGACGGCCCCTAGCCCGCGGCGTGCCCGTATGCTCCTCGCGGAAAAAGACATTGCCCATGACACTATACAAATTGATTTGCGCAAGGGTGAGCAAATGAGTGACGCCTTTCGCAAAGTAAATACGCGGTGCACAGTTCCCGCGCTTGTGACAGAAGACGGTGTGTTGACGGAGAATGCTGAAATAGCGGCCTATCTAGAGGCAACGTACCCCGAAAAGCCTATGCTGGGCGCAACGGCCCGTGAGAAATCACTGGTCGCAAAATGGAATTGGCGCTGTGAAATGGAAGGCCTGATGTCAATCGCCAGCGCTCTACGTAACAGTACGCCAGTAATGAAAGATCGCGCCCTGCCAGGACCTCGCAATGTTGCGCAAATACCAGAACTTGCCGCGCGCGGGCTCAAACAAATTGGGTGGTTTTTTGAAGATTTGAATGCTCAGCTTACCGAAAATGAATATGTCGCGGGATCACATTATTCTGTGGCTGATATTACAGCAACCGTCGTCGTTGATTTCGCAGCGTGGGTAAAGGTGTATCCGCAAGAGTCGCAAACAGCGCTTCTGGAATGGCATGAACGCATGAAAACGCGCCCGAGTTACGACGCCTGATGACAAAACCTAAAGTCCTGCTCTTTGATCTTGGCGGCGTGATTGTACGTTGGGTGGGCTTGGACGCGCTTGCGCAGTTGACGGGTCTAGCGCGCGAGGCGGTCATTGCCCACTTTGCGTCTTCTGAGACATTCAGAGCCTATGAGATCGGACACTGCAGCGATGATGTTTTTGCGCAAGAGCTTAAAAAGCAATTTGAGCTGGACGTTCCATTGAGCGAGGCCAAGGCGATGTGGAATAGTTGGGTGCAAGAGTGTTACCCGGGCACCAAATCGGCCCTGACAACAATTAAAGCTCATTACACTCTAGCCTGCATATCCAATACAAATGAGCTACACTGGCAACATCTGCGGCGGCACATCATCGTCGAGGACTATTTTGAATATAGTTTCGCTTCACACTTGATTGAGGCCGCAAAGCCCAGCCCTGAAAGCTATCTCACTCCCCTGAGAAAAATGAATCTAGAACCTAAAGATGTCTGGTTTTTTGATGATACCTTAGTGAATGTTCAAGCCGCAGAAAAAATTGGCCTAAAAGCCTTTCATGTGAACCGCGAGGTAGGCGTCATACCCACACTCAAAGAGCTGGCCCTGCTGTCATAGCAGTACGTTTTTGCAAATGCCCCATTCAAAGGCGTTTATTGATTAAATAATCACTTTGCTCTAAGGCTACACTATGACATCACGCCGTATCCGCCCCATCAAAGCTTACAAGCACTTTCGCAACCTGATTGCGGACAAAGAAGATACCACACAAGTCTTCCATATTGTCGAAGCTCTGGACGGCTCAAATCTTGAAAAAGACTATAAGCGCTTCATGGCAACGCCCGAAGGTCAGGCTCGATTTGCAGAACGTAAAGAGCTTGTCCCGCTTCTCGATAATCACAAAAACTTACGCAAATTACCTATGGGCTCCGTAGGTCAACATTATTGCGATTTTATGGAAAGCCAAGGTCTATCTGCTCAAGGTCTGGTAGATGAATATGACCGCTTTGATAACTCACTCGAAGATTATTATTCTGAAGATGTTGCTTGGTTTGGGTATCGCCGGCGCGATGTTCATGACCTCATGCATATCATGACGGGCTATAGCCGTGACGCCCTTGGCGAAGCCTGTGTGCTGAACTTTACGCATGGTCAGCATGGCGGCCTGGGTATCTATTTCATCGCTCACATGGCCTCGATAGAAGTGCGTAAATACGCCCCGAAAGGATCTCCTGTTTGGAAAGCTGTCAGAGAAGCCAGAAAAAACGGCACCATAGCTGAGAATATATGTCAGCAAGACATCATATCTCTATTGGGCGAGAACCTCGAAGACGCTCGCAAACGCTTAAATATTAAACCTGCAACGCACTATGATCAGGTGCATGCCACCATGCGCGACAATGGCATTGACCCCTACGGTGTTATAGAGGCTCAGGCAGCCTAGGCTCAACCACTTCAAACTCACCATCCGGGTTTGCCAACATCAGGCGAGCCTGAATAATTGAAAAGTAAGCCCCTTGCAGGACGAGTTTTTTTGCTTTGACAGCTTCACGCACAAATGGAAATGTCATGAGGTTTTTAATCGACTCACGAACGCCTTCCAGCTCCATTTCATAACTGACCTCGTCCTCAGAAAGATTTCTGGCAAGAACACGCTCACGCACATCATTGATAATAGACACCCATTTTCCAACATAACCCGCATTTGGATCGTGACCCATGCCATCAAGACAACCTTGAATACCACCGCAGCTCTCATGACCCAGAACAACAATTTCCTGAACTTCCAAGTTTTTAACTGCGTACTCAATGGCCGCGGATGTTCCGTGATACCCCGATGATTCATCCAAAGGCGGTACGATATTGGCAACATTGCGAACAACAAACATCTCGCCGGGATAGGCGTTAAAAATGTCGGTCGGATCAACACGGCTGTCAGAGCACGCTATCAACATAATCTTAGGGTGCTGGCCCTTTGTGCCCAGATTCTCATATAGCATTTTTTGCTTAATATAATCACCTTCACGAAAGCCGTGATATCCGGCTTCCAATTTAGCTTTCCAATAGGCGCGCAACGGCATTTATAACTCCTTAGGCGAAAGCCTGACGATACGGTTTGGCAGCGCGACGTAAATAGCGCCGTCTGGTCCCGTCGTGACATCCCGCACCCGCCCCTCATCTTGCATAAGCGTGACCTCACCAAGATAAGTCTCATCTGCAACATCAATAAGGCGCACAGTTTCATAGGCTAAAGCCCCAGCCATTAAACGGCCTTTCCAGCCTGGAAACAGATCTCCCGTGTAAACATCTAGCCCGCAGACGGCAATGGACGGTGTCCACTGCGAAACGGGCTGCGCCATATCCGGTAAGGCTGTGTGAGGCGTCAGTTCCGTCCCGTTATAATTAATCCCGTAAGAGATTTTCGGCCAGCCGTAATTCACGCCCGATTTAATCGCGTTCAATTCATCCCCGCCGCGCGGACCGTGCTCTGTCTCCCAAACGACTCCTGAATAGGGATGGACAATCGTGCCTTGTGGATTGCGGTTTCCATAAGCGAAAATGGACGGGTAAGCGCCCTCGGAATCTACAAACGGATTATCCTGGGGAATAGACCCATCACGCATGATCCGGTGGATTTTTCCATTGGGCTTAGTGATATCTTGGGCCATTTCTTTTTTGCCGCGATCCCCGATACCAAAATAGAGATGTCCGCTGCTATCGAACGTAATCCGCGAGCCGAAATGAAAACCTGTCTTGATATAATCTTCGGGCTTAGCTTGGAATAATGTCTGCTCATCAGCCCAAGCATCATCTTTGATTCGGCCGCGAACAATTTTGGTCATTAAGGCATTATCATCTTCTGCATCAGCATGGGAAAAGCTTAAATAGACCCAACCATTTTCGGAATATTCAGGATCAGTCGCGACATCAAGCAAGCCGCCTTGGCGCTTGTCGACTGACTTCGGAACCCCTTTAATTCTGGTGCGCTCATCAGAGCTAACACGCCATAACTTTCCGCTTTTTTCTGTCACAAGCGCTGTATCATCCGCGATAAAATGAACGCCCCAAGGCTCTTTTAAATCTGTGGCCCAATCCTCTATCTGAACCTGATCCTGCACAGAGAACACGCGATCAACAGGCGCCGTGTCTTTAGCTCTCACATCACTGCGAATATAGCTGACAAGGTCGTACAAGTTCGTGCCTCGAATGACGTCGCCAAAGCCAGGCATTCCAGCCTCTTCCAAACCTTCGTTTATGATGCGGCGAATGTCTTCATCCGTGCCGCCATGTGCCCAATCACTATCTGCCATAGACGGTGCCATCCCGCCTGCCAGATTTGCGCCGTGGCAGCTCGAACAAAACTCAGTGTAGAGAGCTTCGCCGCGTTCGATTGAACGTTCCGATGAGGTGGTATTTATAACTTTTGCGCTACCTTCAGCTGAGCTTTTTTCAGCGTTGGCCATTTGGCAAGCTGTCAATGCAAAAGCGGAAGCGGTAAAAAATAGAAGTCGAGTCATGGCAGATGTCCTTATAACTCTAAATCCTTCATCTCGCTGCCAAGGTCAAGTCTTGGGCGCTGTAATTAGCTACAGCCCACCTAATCCGGTGAGCTTCTCTTCGAGCCAAGCCTTTGGATTGTAACGTTTATGGCCTAAGCCTCGCCGGCATATCAGGCGCCATAACGACCTTATCAAATTTATTGTCAAATTTAGACAATGTTTCGGGGAGGTGCTTTGTCCAATACAAGCTATCCTTCAGCGAAGTAACAATTGGCCCATTTTGTATATTGGTTATTTTCGATCGATAAGCTCTGCAGCTTTCAAAATTCTTTAACTCATAAGATGTATATAACAATCCCAAAAGAGCCGCTACTTTTGCTCGCATCATTTTCTCTCGGCCCGGCTCCATGACTAATAGCTTTTTGGCTTCCACTAATACGAAATTATGCGACGCCATTGCTTTCTCATAATTGCCTATATCTCTCGCCGCATTTCCCAAGCCAATTTCAGCATAAACCAAACCTTCCAAAAGCCGAAAGTCCGATGGTGAACGCTTATAGTCTGAATGTAATATATCAACCTGTCGCTGCCGGATAAGAAAAACTTGGTTCTTCTTTTTTAAAACACGATAAGCCTCGGCCAACCACGCTAAGTTTTCAGCATGGCTGAGTGTATTTTTCGCGCTGGGCGAAACTCGCGTGAGGTCTCGAAACAGAGCGTCCGCCGTTTCTAAGTCAGCTTTAGCCTCTTCCGTTTGACCAGTTCGAAGCTTTAAACGGCCTAAGTTGGTTTTGGCGGTCCCTAAATATACAGAAGCGTCTTTGCTTTGAGGGTCTAATTCAGTGAGCCGATTTGCTAGACCTGCATATTCTTCCAGAAATATCATTTCATCGGCGCGCTTCTCATGACTTCTTAAAGTTTTGGATCGCAAATAAGCACTAATAGCATGTTCACGAATACGATCAGAATTCGAGGGTGCCAGCTTCGCAGCCTCCTTCGTGATTGCATAAGCTTTTTTAAAATATACGTCAGCTTCATCCGTCTCGCCCAACTTATATTTAAGCTCGCCAATAAAATGTAAAGCTCTGGCCCGCCTTCCGTTAGAATCATCGTCTGCATCTAATTCGTTCAGGTCAAATTGCTCATAATATCCAGCAACTTTATCACCGGCGTTTTCCATGAGATCGAACCTGCCGAATGTTTCCAACTCAGTCCGAAGATCACTAAGCATAAACTCCACAAAATTTTCAGCATCGGCTTTGCGAGCATAAGCCTCTTTTTGAGACACCATGGCCACCCATGATAGGCTACCCATTAGGCTAATTATAACGGTAGATGAGACCAACACCGCCGCAAAACGTCGCCGTGAATTTGTTAAATCACGCCGTACCAACTCATCTAACTTTACACCCAGAAGTCCAGAAACAAGTTTTAAAAGCCCTAGTTTCTTGCCATCGCCTTGGTCCCTAAAATCTGCTGCGAGAGGCTCTGCCCGCTCCGTGCTCAGCTCTCCGTTGTCTGCGAGTTTGTATTGAATGGCTTTTGGTAGACATTCTGAGAGATTTAGGTGAGAACGTCTTGAAGCAAACGGCTCCCCGTCCAAAATGACAGTATAAATCTTGTCCGCACGGCCTAGCTGTTTGAAATAAATTACCTCATCATTGACCCAACGGGAGGCTGCCGCATGAGGTGAACAAAGAACAATGAGATTTTCACTTAGGCGCAAGGCTTCACGCAAGGTTTCGTTTAGACCTGCAGTTGCGCTCAGATCGTCTCGATCCCGGAATATAGGTCTCAAAGTTTTGCGGTTAATACCCAAAGCTTTTGGGATGCGAAAATGCTCGAGCTGATGATGTAGAGCCCTTGCCTTTTTTTCATCACTATGACTGTAACTTATAAACGCCTTATACGCATATGAGTTCTTGCGCTTTTCAACGTCGCGTCCCGTCTGTGTCATTTTAATGTCGCCCACATTGCCCCGAATGCAATGACAGGTGCCCCGCAATTGCATCATTCACATACAGGAAAATCCCTATAAAATCAATAGATTTACGAGAATATTCGAATTATGCGGGTTTTTGCATCTTAAATAGGCATCAACAGCGGAGGCTAAACCCCGCAAGACTTAATCCAATCAACCTCAAGCCGGAACGGGCCATCTAGGCCATCCGCAAGAATGATTCCCATCTCTTGCACTTGCGAACGGTCAAACTTAGCGCCCTGCAATGGACGGCCAAAGAGGGAGCCGCGCAAGTCAGAAAACGGCACGCTGACCTCAGCCCACTCACCCTTAGGTGTTAGCGGGATCGGGGCTTGGAAACTTATCAGGCGTCGGCGATAGGTCATGTCTGTGCGAAAGGTCAGCTTATAGGCGCGGCCATCTGATTTGACCCGCAACGTCAACGCATATGCGTCTTTTAATTGGCCCTTATCGACAGGGCTGCGCAATGATGAGAACCCGCCACCATTCGTATTTATAACGCCTTCAAATATCATGTTTCCATTTTCAAAGCGCGGGCCGCCCGAAGACTTACCACCCATCACGCCATCATTGACGGCGCGCCATTGACCCGTCTCTTGAGCGGTTTCAAAATTTACATTCATATCGCACTCCTGAGCCTGCGCGCAGGCCATTGAGGTGAGCCCGAACACAAAAGTCGTCATTATCATCGCTAGTTTAGACATAAAATATCTCTTCTTATTAGTCTTGTTACGTATAACCCCGCCTAAGTGTTCACTTCTAGTCTGATTGACAGCTTGCGTGCGAGACAGCATGTTAGGACTATGAGTAATTCAAAGAATTACATTCACAAGAAACGCATCAAAGCTTTGGCGAAGCGGTATAACTTTTGGGTCGCATGGCCGACCTTTCACATCAGGGCTATCATCATTGAAGGATCTGATGCGCTCACAAAGAGATGATTGGGCATCATGACGCTATGGAGATAAAGCAAAGTTATCGTGACGTTTTAGCTCTCGCAACCACAGGATAAAGCATGAAGAAATTGATTTTGGGGAGCGCGATTTTATTCACGGCGCTGAATGCAAATGCGCATACATTGGACACGCCGCCGCCATCGGAAGTCCAAGACATTTATAAGATCGCGGTTGAGGCTTCGGCGGAGCGCATTCAAAATGACATTCAAACCCTTGTTGATTTTGGCACGCGTCACACACTCTCTGAAACCGAAAGCGACACACGCGGCATTGGCGCGGCGCGGCGCTGGATATTTGCTGAATTTGAAAAAATCTCCGAAGAGTGCGGCGGCTGTTTGGAAGTTATTTATGTCTCTGACACGATTGAAGGTGAACGCCGTATACCAGAGCCGACCGAAGTTGTCTCCGTCCTGGCTATTCAGAAAGGCTCTATCGACCCGAACCGTTATGTGATGATGAGCGGCGATATTGACAGCCGCGTGACTGACCCGCTTAACGGCACAGATGAAAGCCCCGGTGCGAATGATAACGCCTCCGGCATGGCGGGCACAATTGAAGCCGCACGTATCCTGTCGAAACGCAAATATGCAGGCTCGATTATCTATGCTGGCCTATCAGGCGAGGAACAGGGTCTCTTTGGCGGAAAAATTGTTGCTGCCCATGCGCTTAAAGAAGGTTGGGAAATCAAAGCCGTTTTAAATAACGATATGATTTCTAACATTAGCGGCATTGATGGTGTCATAGATAACTCCTCCGCTCGCGTTTTCTCCGAAGGCACACGCGCCAATGAGACCGAAGCCGAAGCTCGCTCGCGGCGCTTCACGGGCGGCGAAGTGGACAGCCCTTCACGTAACCTGGCGCGCTACATCAAAGCGCAAGCTGATCAATATATGACGAACCTGAACGTCATGATGGTCTATCGCCTGGATCGTTTCGGACGCGGCGGCCACCACCGCCCTTTCAACCAAGTCGGCATCCCCGGCATCCGCATCATGGAAGTCCATGAGCATTATGACCGCCAGCATCAGGATTTACGTACTGAAGACAGTATCGTTTATGGCGATACCATGGAGGGTGTGGACTCAATCTATGCCGCCAAACTTACCGCGCTGAATATGGTCACCATGGCAGGCATGGCAGGCGCGCCGCCCTTCCCCGCCAATGTCGAAGCGACGGGCGCCGTTCAGCCCTCGGCCAAGCTCTCTTGGGAGACATCTGACAATGCGGACAATCTCGCAGGCTATCGCGTGCATTGGCGACTGACGACGGAACCAGAATGGACACATTCGCGCTTTATAGGCAAGGTCAATGAATGGGAGTTCAAGAATCTGGTCATTGATAATTATTTCTTTGGTGTGAGTGCTGTGGCTAAAGATGGAAGTGAAACGCCTGTTGTCTTTCCTGGAGCTGCGGGACGGTTTTAGAAATTCTGTCATAGCGAAACAGCGCATAACGCTGACGCTACCCATGCCTTGTCATTGCGACTATCAGCAAATCCGCGTTCAGGTGCAATATTCAGGCATAGGTTCCGCCAATGCTTCGCATTGAGACGGAATGACAAGTTAAAGAGCCTGTGCCCCAACGGAATGACAACACGAAAATAACCCTCTCAGGGGAAAAATGGTGACGCTTCCCTCGCGAGGCGATAACTAAGATAATAACTAACGGAGCCATCGCATGACGCCCTCAAAAATTACATCTCTTAAATATATACTGCTCGGCAGCGTTGCTGCGACGACGGCCTTTGCCTTTACCGCCATGGCTGACCACCCGCATAAACCAAAAAAGGCGGAGAGCTCCAAAGCTCAACCTATGGCTAAGAAAGTCACTCCTCCCAAACAGGTTAAGAAGCAAAAAGCCATGAAAATGGCTGAGACAAAAGCCGTATCTGAAAACGCTGACGAGTCAGATGAGAGCTCAGACAATAAAGACGACGAAAAATGGGACGTCATGAACCCGCCGGGTGATAAGCGCGAGATTGATATCAATGTTACCGAAGGCACATGGATGAGCCTTGATGTCTCCCCTGACGGACAGACCATCGCCTTTGATATGCTGGGCGACATTTACACCATGCCCATCTCAGGCGGAACAGCGACGAACATTGCCAGCGGCATGGCGTGGGAAATGCAGCCGCGTTTCTCCCCTGATGGCTCGCGCATTGCCTTCACTTCTGACCGTGCGGGTGGAGATAATATTTGGACGATGGATGTTGACGGCGAAAATAAAAAGCAAGTTACTAAGGAAAGCTTTCGCCTGACCAATAACCCCACATGGTCGCCTGACGGTCAGTTCATTGCCGCACGTAAGCATTTCACTACATCACGCTCGCTTGGCACTGGCGAAATTTGGCTGTATCACACTAGCGGCGGCTCAGGCGTACAGTTGGTCAAAAAGCCATCCGAAGCCCATCAGAAAGAACTGGGCGAGCCTATGTTCTCAAACGATGGCCGCTATGTGTACTACACACAGAACACCACGCCCGGCCCGATTTTCGAATATGCGCAGGATTCCAACACACAAATCTTCCAAATCAAACGCTATGATATGGAAACAGGCGAAATTGACGTAGCGGCGGGCGGCGCTGGCGGCGCGGTGCGCCCAGCCCCCTCACCAGACGGAAAATATCTGGCTTATGTCAAACGCGTTCGGGCCAAATCCATGCTCTTTGTCAAAGACATCGAGTCCGGAGAAGAGCGCATGATTTTTGATCACCTCGACCAAGACATGCAAGAAACCTGGGGCGTGCAAGGCATGTACCCGAATATGGATTGGAGCCCAGATAGTAAGAGCCTGTATTTCTGGGCCAAAGGCCAGATCCATTCTGTGCGCCTTAAAGATGGCGATATCGAGCATATCGACTTTGCCGTCAAAGATACCCGCACGGTCATGGACGTCCCACGTCCCGAGGTCGAGGTTTCGCCTAAAGAATTCAAAACTCAAATCCCGCGCTTTGTTCAAGTTTCCCCTGATGGCAAGCAAGTTGTCTTTGAAAGCCTCGGAAAACTTTACTTGCGCAATAAAGCTTCAGGCCGCGTTAAACCTATGACGGATTTGCCTAAGTCTATGAAGGAGCTTTATCCAAGCTGGTCACGGGATTCCAAAAACATCGTCTTTACGACGTGGAACGACACGGATTTAGGGGCCATTCATTCCATTAATGTAGCGTCCAAGAAAATCACTACACTGACCAAAGAGCCTGGCCATTACAAACGCGCGGCTTTCTCACCGAGCGGCGATTATATAACCTATGAAAAGGGCACAGGCGGCAATCTGACAGCCCCTGAATGGTCCGCAGGATCTGGTCTCTACATCCAAGCGATTGATGGGGGCGAGCCTGTACACATTAGCAAATCCGGAGGTGACCCGCATTTTGACGGTGATGAGCTGCGAGTTTATTTCACAAAATTTGCGGATAAGAAAAACACACTCGTTTCAACCAACCTTCTGGGTGATGATGAGCGCAAACACGCCTCCTCTACCATGGCGCAGAGCTATCATGTCTCGCCTGACGGGACGATGATTGCCGTGCGAGAGAATTATAATCTCTATGTTCAGCCCGCGCTCAAAGGCCCGCAAAATGTGGATAGCTCTATGAAATCCACCGCCCTGCCCGTGACCAAAGTCAGTCATGGCGGCGCGACTTATCCTAGCTGGTCTAATGACAACAAACTCAGCTGGAGCCTCGGCCCGACACTCTTTACCGTTGATACCGCCACCGTCATGGAGGATGATTTCGAGCCGCCGAAAACCGGCATTGACCTGTCCTACAAAGTCAAAGCAGCTAAGCCCAAAGGCATGATCGCGCTGACCAATGCGCGTATCATTACAATGGCTGACGAGGACGGCGGCGTTATCGAAGACGGTACAATCCTGATCAACGGTGACCGCATCGAAGCCATTGGCGAGGACGTGACCTATTCGGGCGATATCACAACCGTCGATATGGAGGGTAAGACCATCATCCCTGGCCTCATTGATGCCCATGCCCATGGCCCTCAAGGCACGGATGAGCTTATTCCACAACAAAATTGGGAAGCTGTTGCGACCCTCGCGCTCGGCGTGACGACCATCTTTGATCCGTCCAGCCGCGCCAGCGAGATATTTGCGGCCGCTGAACTTCAGCGTGCAGGCGAACTCCTCGCCCCGCGTATCTATTCGACGGGCGAAGTAGTTTACGGCGCGAAAGCCCCAGGCTTCTTCGCCAATATCCAAAGCGCCGAAGACGCTGAGGAGCATGTCGCCCGCCTGAAAAATCAAGGCGCGCATGGCGTGAAAAACTATAACCAACCGCGCCGCGACCAACGCCAACAAGTCGTCAAAGCCTCAATAGATAATAACCTTATCGTCGTAGCCGAAGGTGGTTCACTTTATCACATGGATATGAGCCTTGTGCAGGACGGCAACACCTCGGTTGAGCATAACCTACCTGTCAGCGCGTTTTATGATGATGTGGTGCAAATGTATAGCCAGACTAATGTCGCCTATACACCAACGCTTGTCGTGACGTATGGCGGTGTACGCGGTGAAGATTATTACTATCAAGAATCCGATGTTTGGAAGCATCCTATTCTGTCCAAACATGTGCCGCCGACAATTTTGCAATCCCGCTCAGTCCGCCGCCAAATGGCGCCAGAGTCTGATTACGCGGATGCGGCAGCGGCGGCCGGCGCGAAACAACTGATGGAAGCGGGCGTGCCTGTCTCTATCGGTGCCCATGGTCAGCGCGAAGGTTTAGCCTCGCATTGGGAAATGTGGAGTTTTGCCAGAGGCGGCATGAGCCCCGTTCAAGCGCTTCGCACGGCCACAACTGAGCCCGCCCGTCACTTAGGCTTTTCCAAAGACATTGGCAGCCTTGAAGAAGGTAAGCTTGCCGATCTGGTGATCCTTGATGAAAACCCGCTCGACGATATCCGCAACACGGAAACGATTGAGCACGTCATGATTGGCGGACGCCTCTATGAAGCGGAGACAATGAATGAGGTGCATACAGGCGATAAGAAAAGATTGCCTTATTGGTGGGAGTAGTAGGGTGGATTAGTTTGCAATGTCGGAGACATTGCGGACGTAATCCACCACTTACAAAGCACTGCGGCAGGCGGTGGATTACGCTCTTATTTTCTAGCGAAAATAAAATCTAATCCACCCTACAATATTTCAATCTAATAAGGCCTCTATCGGAAAATCACCTTTAGGCGAAACATCTAGGCATAGGTTCAGCCACTTTTTAGCAAGCTAAAAACTGAGACGGAATGACAGATTAAAGGGTAGAGTTACCCTGTCGCTGGACTCGGCTTTTTTTTACAACGAAAGCTTAAACGCTTAGGGAATTCCATAGAATGGACGGCCCGTGAGAGCGATGTCCCGACGGAACACCGAAAAAGAATAAAAATGTTTTACGAGAGATCGCTCTCACGGCGGCGATTTTTCTGTGGAGGCCCTGTGATCGCGGAGTCATGGACTGTACGATAGCTGTCGCTACCTGACCACGCCGCTCGGGCATCTTATCTTCGTCTCCACAGAGGCCCGGCACAGTCAGGATCGTAAACCCCGATGCTCAGCCTCACCGTCCCACCACTAACAAACCTACGCGATTGCCTGTCCAAGTGGAATTTGCCTAAGCAGACTCCACAAATAGCGGGAACATAGGTAATATAGAGCGAGGCGGAGAGAGTGAGGATATAGTTTCTAGAAATCCCACGATTGCCTTGGGTTTAGGGCGATATGCCCAAGGATTGATTTCGCCTTGAGGCACTTATGACACCTTATCCACAATGAAAAGCCTATAGGACAAAATTCCTACTTGACTAATGTTCTTGTATTGTTCTTACTTAGGCGTCCGTATTCATGGACGTTTAAAAAGTGCGAAAACCTGAAACTATAGAATGGCTATATCTCGATTTTGACGGCTTCTTTGCCAGTGTCGAGCAACAGATACAGCCTGAGCTGCGCGGCAAGCCTATCGGCGTGACGCCCTTTCGCGGCACGGATTACACCATCGTTATTGCCTGCTCTAAAGAGGCCAAAGCACGGGGCGTTAAAAACATCATGCCTGTGCCTGATGCTTTGAAGGTGTGTCCCGAACTTATCCTAGTTACACAAAAGCCAGATTATTACCGCCGCGCTCATAATTATTTGGCCGCCGCGATTGAAAGCGTTATTCCCATTGATGTCGCCAAGAGTATTGATGAGCTAACGTGCCGCCTGGACAAAAACGATATTGCAGACCCCTACGGGCTGACCCTGCGTATCAAACAGGCCATAAGGGAGAATGTCGGCGAATATATAAGCTGTTCCATTGGCTATGGCGCTAATCGGCACCTCGCCAAAATCGCCTGCAAAATGGACAAGCCAGATGGCCATACGGTCTGGCACCCTAACGCCAATAGAAACCGCCTGAGCGAGCTTCCCTTTGATGACATACCCGGCATTGGCGGGCGTATGCAGAAGCGTCTTTGGGAGGTCGGCATTACTAATATGGAAAAGCTCATGGCAACATCTCCAAAAGAGATGCGGGCTTTATGGGGCAATGTGACGGGCGAACGGCTTTGGTATGCTTTGCATGGCTATGCCGTTAAAGCCCAGCCTTCTAAGCGCGGCATGTATGGGCATGGCCGTGTTTTGCCCCCAGACATGCGTACCATGCGGGATGCCTATTACTGCTCGCGAATTTTATTGGTCAAAGCGGCTCGCCGTATGCGCCGTGATGGATATTATCCGGGCGAGCTTCATCTCTGGTCGGGTTACAGAGCAGGCTATAAAGATAACCGCTCTTGGGCGGGCAAAGTAAAACTCTACCATGCAAGCGATGATTATGCGGCCATACAAGGTCTCGATAAACTCTGGCGACAAACCAAAGGCATAATTGACCGCACCCATAAGATTGTACGCGTAGGCGTCTGGTTTGGGGCCTTGGTCCAGCGCAGAGACCGCCAGCAAGATTTATTTGAAGTCGGCGTGAATGACAAATGGGAAACAATTAGCGAGTCCATAGACCATCTAAATTGGCGCTACGGTAAGACCTCCGTGTCTATCGGGCCTTGGGATTTGAAATATGGTAATCACCTTGGCACCAAGATTGCCTTTACCCGTATTCCTCGCCGTGAGGATGCAATGTGAGCGGGTCTTGGAAAGCCGCGCTCCAGATAAGTGATCTAGAGGTTGACGCGCGTATAGAGGTTGAATGTAAGACTTGCGGTAATTTTCGCTATGAAGAAGCCGCTGAGTGGCAACGCAGCAGGATTATGCGCCAGCTCTATCTTGATGAGCTTGAGGATAGGCTTCGTTGCCATAAATGGGGCTGCGGTAAGCCCGTGCGGATTGCTCTGCCTTCCAGTGTCGAGACTGAGGGCTTTCAAGGTGGGTTGGCTTAACAACGGTTTGAGGGATAAAACCACCACCCTATAAGCGCGAAGTTAAGCCTCCCGTGCAATCGCCGCTAAACTCTCCATCTCCAAACTCGCGCCGCCAATTAGGGCGCCGTTGACATTTTCCATGCCTAATATCTCTTTGGCGTTTGCTGGCTTAACTGACCCGCCATAGAGTATCCGCACCCTCGGCCCGACAAGCCCCCGAATAACCGCATGCATGGCTTTGATATCTTCTGCCGTGGCCGTCATGCCCGTTCCAATGGCCCAGATGGGTTCATAAGCTAGAACATAGTCTGTTACCCCAGAGGGTACTGAGGCTTTGATTTGATCCGTGACGACGCTTTCGGCCAGTCCCGCTTCACGAACATCCAAGCTCTCGCCTACGCAAATGATTGGCGTAACGCCTTGCTTAGCCGCGGCCATGGCTTTGGTGGCGACATCTTCATCGGTCTCCCCGCCCGCGCGACGCTCTGAATGGCCTACAATCACAAAGTCTGCGCCTGCGGATTTGACCATTTCTGCGCTGACCTCGCCCGTATGCGCGCCGCTTTCAGCTCGGTGGCAATTTTGCGCGCCCAAAAGAATATTCGCTTCATGACAAGACGCCGCCATTGTCGCAATGAAGAGCGAGGGCGGGCAGATGAGAATATCCAAATGGTCGCGCTCAGTGGCAGGCATGAGCGCGTTAAAGGCGACAGGTTTTTCAACCCAACTCATATCTCCGTGCATTTTCCAGTTTCCGGCAATTAACGGGCGCATAACATCTCCTTGAATCACTCTGTATAATGGCGCGATGACACAGAGATTCAAGACTAATCGCACTTGTATCGAGTCGGGGGCATGGTTATGTAATCGCCTGAATAAGATAGGACTGAACGATGGCCGAATCTATTGGCGGAAAATTTCGTAACTTTATGGTGGCCATTTTGGTCGGCCTCTTGGTCGTGGCCTTTGCGGTTTGGGGCGTGAATGACGTCTTTACCGCCCGCGCCGGAAACGCCGTTATCACAGTCGGCGATACAGAAATTTCGTCCGCTGAATTTGAAGATGCCTTTGAACGAGAGCTTCAAACCATCAACCGCGATAATGACAGCTCCATTTCGAACCAACAGGCTTACGCGCAAGGTCTGCATAACCGCGTCCTACAAAACCTGCTGACCGATACGGTTATCGGCATTGATGCAGATGAGCTAGGCGTTGGCGTCAACCGCCGCGTCGCGCGCGATGTTGTCAAAGAAATTCCTTCTTTCCAAAACGACCTGACAGGCGAGTTCAGCGAAGAAAAATTTAACAATATTCTCGCGCAAAACCGTATCACCCGCAAACAATTTGAAGATGATATTTTCCGCACCCTTCGCCGCCAACAAACAGTTCCGGCCATTATTGGCGGTCTGCAAGCGCCTGCGGAATATGCGACCCAGCGCTATAACTTTGTCACAGAGCAGCGCAAAGCCGAGGTTCTGACGATTACTGCAGAGGCTGTCCCTGCCCCGCCAGAGCCCACAGATGAACAGCTAAAAGCCTTTATCGACGAGAACGGCGTGGCCTTTACTGCGCCTGAATATCGCCGCGTGGTGATGCTGCGTCTTGAGCCTTTCGATTTGACGCCTGACATGGAAGCCACTGAAGAAGAAGTGCAAGCGTCTTTCCAATATAAAATCGACCTTGGCGAAATTGGCTCGCCCGAAACTCGCTCTGTGGTTCAAATCACGGCAACGGATGAAGAGACAGCCATGAAAGCCGCTGAGCAATTAGCGCGAGGCGATGATGCTGTTGCTGTTGCGGCGGGGTTGGGCCTTGTCGACCCTGAAATTTACACCGATGTCTTAAAAGACAACATTCTCGACCCGGAAACCGCTGACGTAGCCTATGTCCTTGAAAAAGGGAAAGCCAAAGCCGTATTGGGCAGTTTGGGCAATTGGTATGCTGTCGGCGTGACCGAGATTACCCCGGCCTTTATCCCTGATTTTGAGGCGCAGAAAGACGAGATCCGCGAAGACCTCCTGATTGAGAAAGCTAAAGAGGCGCTTTACGATATTACCAGCGATATTGAAGATGCGATGACAGACGGGCTCACCCTTGAGGAAATCTCCGCCAAAGTCGGCTGGCCTCTATCTTATTATGATTTTATTGACCGCTCTGGCGCAACCGCTGACGGCATCAGAATGCGCGGCTTCTCGGCCATACCCGGTGTGGCGGCAGATGACACAATCTTGCGCGAAATATTCGTCAGTGATCTGGGCTTTGAAACGGATCTCTTTGAAACAGAGAATGGCGGCTACGCCTCTATTCGCGTCGAAGACATTATCGACAGCAAGATGCGCCCCTTTGAAGAGGTCAAAGACAGAGCCACCACCGCTTGGAAGACGAAGCAAACAGGCGAGGCTTTGGACGAACTTATGACAGACCTCGCCAGCAAATTGCAAACGGGCGAAGATATCAACGAAGTTGCCAAGTCAGTCGAAAACGGCGCAAGCGTTGAAGAGGTCATTATTGTGCGCGCGCAGCCCCCTACAACACTTGGCGCGCCCGTTGTCATTGGTATGCTTGACGGCGCAGTAGGCGCGGTCTCTCGCGGAGCCGGGCCTCAAGGCGATACGCGCCAAATCGCAAAGCTTACTGAAATCGTGCCCAACCAAGATGGTCTGGCGGGTCAATTCCTCGACGTACTGCAAGAGCAAGCCACACAAGCCATCAGCTCGGACCTCCAAAATGCCTATCAACAAGCCATTTTGCGCGAGAACGAATTGCGTGAATATCCTGATAAGGTTGAGGCTGCCCTCGGCATCACCAACAATCAGTAATGTCCCTGCAGATACACCCGGCCCCAGAGGCGTTTGACGGCTCAAAGCCGACGCTCGTCTATGCTCGGGTTATCAATGATCTGGACACGCCCGTTTCGGCTTACTTAAAAATCGCGACGGGTAAGCCTTACGCCTTTCTCTTTGAATCTGTGCAAGGCGGGGAAATTCGCGGGCGCTACTCTTTCTTAGGCTTCGCCCCTGATGTCATCTGGCGCGCCCATGGCGACGTCAGTGAAATATCTCGCAATGGCGAAGCGTTTAAAACATTGGACGGTAAACCGCTCGATACATTACGCGCCCTGCAAGCCGAAAGCGCTTTTGACTTACCCGAAGGTATTCCGCCCATGGGTGCAGGGCTATTCGGTTATCTCGGCTATGACATGATACGCCAAGTCGAAACATTGGCCTCTGACCTGCCCGACCCGATTGGAACGCCTGATGCCATTATGGTGCGGCCCACAATCGTCGCGATATTTGATGCGGTGGCGCAGGAAATTATCGTCGCCTCACCCGTCTATCCCGGCGGCAGTTACGATATGGCCGTGGAGCGCATTCGGGCTGTCGTGCGTGACCTTAGCCTACCTACGAGCCATAATGTCATTGAAGATATCGACACGCCTGTCATTAAGCCTAAGCTCGGCACAACTCTCAGCGCGTTTTCCGACCGCGTGAAGAAGGCCAAAGACTACATCCTCTCGGGTGACATTTTCCAAGTCGTGATTGGGCAGCGCCTCTCCGCCCGGCTCCCCGCCAGTGACTTTGCGCTTTATCGTAGCTTGCGTAGAATGAACCCCTCGCCTTTCCTCTATTTCCTAAACTTCGAAGACCACAGCATTATCGGCTCCAGTCCTGAAATCCTCGTGCGCCTGCGCGACGGTGTTGTCACCATACGTCCCATCGCGGGCACACGCCCGCGCGGAAAAACCCATGCCGAGGATATTCAGCACGAAAAAGACCTCCTCGCCGATCCGAAAGAATGCGCCGAACACCTCATGCTGCTAGACTTAGGCCGCAATGATGTTGGCCGCGTGTCTAAAGCCGGCACCGTGCGCGTCACGGAACGCTTCACCATAGAGCGCTACAGCCATGTCATGCATATCGTCTCTAATGTCGAAGGCGACATTCTGGAGGAGCATGACGCCATCTCTGCCCTCTTTGCAGGCTTCCCTGCGGGTACCGTCAGCGGCGCGCCAAAGGTTCGCGCTATGGAAATCATTGACGAGCTTGAAGCTGAAAAACGCGGCATCTATGCGGGCGCAGTCGGCTATATCTCATCCAATGGTGATATGGACACAGCCATCGCGCTACGCACAGGCATCGTCAAAAACGGCACGCTCCATGTCCGCGCAGGCGCAGGTATCGTGATGGACTCAGTGCCCAAATCCGAATTTGAAGAAACGCTTCACAAAGCGGCGGCCCTATTCCGCGCCGCAGAGCAAAGCGTGAAGTTCGATAGGAATTGATGATGGGCATGTTATTAAGCCAAACTTTCGCCTTTCCTCTCTTCTCCCCCATGCGTTTTGAACAAAACGCTAGGGGGGGAAGTACCCGCCGCATGGCGGGGGATGGGGGGCTCTCTAGCCTAGACACTTTTTTTAGTCTTCAACCGAACCATCCCCCCATCGACCTTTGCGCCGCCTATCGGCGCACTAAGCCCACTTCCCCCCGCATGCGGGGAGAAGGAAATAACGGAGTTCCTCTCTCATGCTCCTAGTCATCGATAATTACGACAGCTTTACCTATAACCTTGTCCATTACGCCCAAGAACTTGGCGCGGAGACTAAGGTCATTCGCAATGATGATATGGGCGCAGGTCAGGCGCTAAGCCTTGGCGCGAAAGCGGTTATGATATCCCCTGGCCCCAAGACGCCTGATGAAGCGGGGATGTGTTTAGACCTTCTCGCGCAAGCGCCTGACAACCTACCCATTCTCGGCATATGTCTCGGTCAGCAATCTATTGGCCAAGCCTTTGGCGGTAAGGTCATTCGCGCCAAGCAAATCATGCACGGCAAAGTCAGCGATATTCACCATGACGGCACGGGTCTGTTTGAAGGCCTAGACACCCCATTCAAAGCCACGCGCTATCATAGCCTCTCGGTGGAGCGTGAAAGCCTGCCCGATTGCCTTGCCGTAAATGCGTGGACGGAAGACCAAGAGATTATGAGCCTGCGCCATAAAACACGCCCTATTCACGGTCTGCAATTCCATCCTGAATCTATTGCCTCGGAAAATGGTCATGCGCTGATTGAACGGTTCTTGAAGATTGCGGGTATGAAGTGAGCGATTTCGGCGATACCCTTCGCGCCATATTGCGCGGCGAGCAATCGGATGACCAAATCAAAGACTTCCTTATTGGTTTGAATGATGCAGGCTTGACCTCTGAACAGGTACGTATCGGTGTTGAAATCATGCGCGAGAATATGACGCCCGTCGATATTGATGGCGCGATTGATATTGTCGGCACAGGCGGCACAGGTTTGCATACACTCTCTATCTCCACCGCGTCCGCCCTCGTCTGCGCAGGTGCGGGCGCAAGGGTCGCCAAACATGGCAATCGCGCCGCGAGCTCTCTGACAGGCACTGCCGACACGCTCTCAGAGCTTGGCGTGAACTTGGCTATCACACCTGAAAAGGCTTCTGAATGCGTGGACAAGGCTGGCGTTGGCTTTCTCTTTGCACCTAATCATCACCCTGCCATGCGCCATGTTGGCCCTGCCCGCAAAGCCATCGGCAAACGCACGCTCTTTAATTTGCTCGGCCCTATGAGTAATCCTGCCAGCACAAAACGTATGCTCGTCGGGGTCAATAATGATGATTGGCGTCACCTCATGGCCGAAGCTTTTGCGGGGCTTGGCGTTGAGCATATTTGGGTTGTCCACGGGAGTGACGGACTTGATGAAATCACAACAACAGGCCCGACATATGTCTCCGAAGTCAGGAATAGCGAAGTCACAGAATATACCATCGCCCCGCAAAGCTATGGCCTTGAGTTGACCACGATAGAGTCCTTGCGCGGCGGCCATCCTGCGGAAAATGCGTTGGCTTTGCGCGGATTGCTCAGCGGTGAACATAGTGACTACCGCGATATTGTGCGGCTTAATAGCGGTGCGGCTTTGATGATTGCAGGACTCGCGGAAGACATTCCCGCAGGTATCGATTTAGCCACGCAAAGCATTGATAGCGGCAAAGCCAAAGCGGCGCTGGAAACGCTGATTGAGGTGAGCAATGGGTAGCCTCATAGACGCCCCCGATGTGCTCAAGAAAATTGCGGCGTATAAAGCAGATGAAGTGGAAGCCTTGCGTGATGACACATCTATTGAGGAACTTCGCGAGATTGCGCATGACCTCACCCCGCCCAGAGGTTTTGCAAAAGCTATCACAGCGCAAAACGGCCCTGCCCTGATATGCGAAGTCAAAAAAGCCAGCCCGTCCAAAGGCATCATTCGCGAGGATTTTGATCCCGTAGCGATTGCTAGAGCCTACGCAGAAGGCGGCGCGGCTTGCCTCTCTGTCCTCACGGATGGCCCTGGATTTATGGGCAGCCAAGCCATTTTTAAGCAGGTGCGCGGCGCAACCAACCTGCCCCTGCTGCGCAAAGATTTTATGCTCGACCCCATCCAAATTGCCGAGAGCGCGGCCATGGGCGCAGACTGCATCCTCGTCATTATGGCGATGATTGATGATGACACGGCCCGCGCTTTGATGGAGGAAGCTGCCACGCTCGGCCTAGACGCGCTCGTGGAAACCCATGACCAAGGAGAGCTCAGCCGCGCGATTAATCTCGGCGCAACGCTGATAGGGATTAATAATCGCGACCTACGGACATTTGAAACAACACTCGATACTTTCACCCGCCTCGCCTCGAAAGTGCCCGAAGGCGGAACGCTGATTGCGGAAAGCGGCATATTTACGAAAGCGGATATTGAGCGCTTGGCCAAAGATGGCGCGCAGGGCTATCTGATTGGCGAGAGCCTGATGCGGCAGGATGATGTTGCTGGGGCTGTGAAAACACTCCTACTTTAATCCCTTCCACCTTACTGTTATCCCCGCGAAAGCGGGGACCCAGTCATAAACTTAGCTCTCAGCTGGGTTCCCGCTTGCGCGGGAATGATTGGGTGTTCTATATATTTAAACAGGCTAAAGAGTTATTCTTTGCGGCTGATAAAAACAGTCTAGTCATATACAAGTCTCCTTGACAACTCAAAGAACATCTATAGAACAAAGTTAATGTTGCCCCTTTGTTCGGAGTTTGTTTGATGTTGACCCAAAAGCAGAAAGACCTTCTTTTACTCATTGATCGTAAGATCAAGGCTGTTGGGGTGCCCCCCTCTTATGACGAAATGAAGGACGCGCTGGGCCTCGCGAGTAAGTCCGGTATTCACCGCTTGATTACGGCGTTGGAAGAACGCGGCTTTATCCGCCGCCTTCCTAACAAAGCCCGCGCGCTAGAAGTGCTTAAGCTTCCCGAAGATTACAATAATGCCCACGCCCCTGCCGCCGCCAATGATGCTTATGAAGTGCCTTTTGTGGGTAAGATTGCTGCGGGTAATCCCATCGCCGCAATTGAAGACAGCTATAACATGATTTCCGTTCCGCCTAATATGATGGGCCCTGATCACTTCGCGCTTGAGATTGAAGGCGAGTCGATGATTGAAGCGGGTATTTTAGACGGCGATATTGTTGTGATTAAAAAAGCCAATACAGCGCGGAATAACCAAATTGTTGTGGCATTAGTGGATCAAGAAGAAGCTACGCTAAAGCGCATTTACAAATCCGGCCAAACCATTGAACTTATTCCAGAAAATAAGGATTTCGAGACAAAGACCTTCGGGCCTGACCGCGTTGAGGTTCAGGGTATTTTAGTGGGGTTGGTGCGTAAGTATCACTAGCCTTTAAGATTTCTCTACCCGACATCGCCAGCGATGTCGGCGCTTCGTTGTAATTGACCACCCAGATAGACTTATTGGGTCAATTACTGTCACTTCGCGCCCCAAGCCCGCCTACGTCTTGCCTCGCTATTGGCGGGGACAAAGACTGTTTCGCCTCCCTTAAAATAAACATCCTGCGCCCCTTCCCGCGCAAAGACCTTTGCATCGAATAATCTCGCTTTGCATTGCCGTTTTGCGACTGGTCCAGCGGCGCGTTGCGTGAGCACGACAATATCAGATTGGCGGCATTCTTCCTCTATTTCAGAGGGATGATTGACGACTGAGAGCTGCCGCCCCTTTACGGTGAAGCGGCAGGCCAAAGCATCACACTCCGCAAGCTCATCCTGATAGCGTTTAATCTCTCCATCCGGTTCGCCGCCCATCTGCATGAATTGACTGCGCCCATAACGGTCAGATCCTTTGCGCCCGACATAAAGCACGGTCCCGCTTGCGTCCCAAAAGGCCACCTGCCCCGTATCAGAGATTCGCATATCTGGGCGAGGTGTTTGGCTCCAAAGGACGAAACAGATGATGGCCAACCCGAAACCGAGATAACGCCTTTGTTTCTCGCCTAATGTGATAAGCAGAAACCCAAAACCAAAAACGCCAATGACCCATGGCGGCGCGGCTTGGACGTACCACATCGCGCCCGGCCAAGACGCGACCCATTTCGCAATTATGAGCATCCCCGACAACCCCTTGCCCATCACCATAAGGGGCCAATGCTCTAACCCGAAGGGCAACGCTATCAAGGTCGCTAAGGCCGCAGGCATGACCAGAAACGTGAATAGCGGCATAGCGAGGATATTCCCAATCAAGCTATAACGCGCAATGCGGTTAAAATGCAGCACGGCAAAGCCAGAGGTCGCCGTTCCTGCAACGAAACTGGTGACCGTTAGCGTTGAAAAATTACCTTTTATTTTCTGCCAGATACCAAGGCGCGAGACATAGCCGCGTTTATCCTGCCATTCGCGATATACGACGACCAGAGCCGCCACCGCCGCAAAGGACATTTGAAAGCCTACAGATATCAAGGCTTCAGGGTGAAACATGAGCGTCACCAAAGCGGCGACCATGACGGAGCGCATGGAAAAGGCGCGGCGGTCAAGTATCACAGCGAGGAAGACAATGATGGCCATGATATAGGCGCGTTGTGTGGCAACTGACGCCCCTGACAAAATAAGATAGCCAGTGGCCGCGAGTGCGCCAATAATGGCCGCAGGCTTTCGCACATCATATCGGCGCGAGAGCGGAGATATCGTGGCTAGTATAAGGGTTGCCAGCCAGAAGCTCCCGCCTGCAAGCAGCCCCATATGCATCCCTGAAATCGCAAGCACATGGGCCAGCCCTGCGACGCGTAAATTCTCCGTTTGCTCTGGCGGAATATAGGTTCGCACACCCGTCAGTAACGCGGCTTGTAAGCCTGCGGTTTCTTGCGGCGCTTTCTCGCGGATGTGATCTGCGAGACTATATCTGAACCGCACAATGGCGCGTTTGATGTTTTCCTCTGCCGACATGTCCTCAATCACCGCAAAGTCAGGCGCGTGAATGGCAAAACCATAGCCGCCCAACTGCTCAAAATAGGCGCGGCGGGCTGGATCATAGCCTTGCGGCACAACAGGCCCAGGCGGCGGAGTCATCACCGTTAAGACGCTGACAGCATCCCCAGCCTCGAAGCCGTCCGTCTTGGCGCGCACCCTTACACGCTTGGGGGTCTCATCAGCGGCTAGGCCTTTGATATTATCAACGCGCAATCGCCAGCGATATCCATTCCGCGAGCGTTCTACCGCCTCGACCCATCCCGTCACCTCATAAATGCGCTCATAATCTGCAAGCTTAGGCGTTGCGGCAGCCTCAGTATGCCAAGAAGCCCGACCCGCGCCCAAGACAATTAAAAACACAATAAATACAATTGGGTAAAGCCGAAAAGCGAAGCGGTTTACAGCCAATAGAATGACACTAATTATAGCTAAACTTACAGCTAGCATCAAATCTTTCGGCTCAAAGGGCAGCGTAAAGTAAACGGCGATCCCCAAAGCGAAAGTGGCCACTGCCCAATCGAAATCTTGATAATGCGGCGTGGACCAGCCTTGCAGAAAGGGGGCAATGCGCGGCCCGATTATTCTGTTAATCTGCATCATATTATGAGATAGAACCCCTCAACTCACGGAATTCATATTAAGAGCGCAAAGAGCCCCATGACAACACCAAAAGTAATTACGCGCTTTGCGCCTTCCCCGACAGGTTTCCTGCATATTGGCGGCGCGCGGACGGCTCTATTTAATTATTATTTTGCCAAGCATATGGGCGGCGAATTTCATCTGCGCATTGAAGACACGGACAAAGCGCGCTCCACAGATGAAGCTACACAAGCGATTATTGACGGCATGAACTGGCTGGGGGTGCATCATGACGGTGAAATTATTTATCAGAGCAAGAATGCCGACGCCCACATAGAAGCGGCTCAAACTCTACTGGAAAGCGGCGCGGCTTATCGCTGTTACGCCACAGCTGAAGAGCTGCTAATCCTTCGGGAAAAGCAAGGCGACACAGCCTTCCGAAGCCCTCATAGGGACAGCACAGAGCTGCTGGATAAACCTTACACCATCCGCTTTCGCGTGCCAGACGGCGAGACTAAAATCTCGGATCATGTTCAAGGCGATATTATTTGGGAGAATAAGAATTTTGACGACCTTGTTCTGCTCCGCGCCGACGGAACGCCAACTTATATGTTGGCCGTTGTCGTCGATGATCATAATATGGGTGTGACCCATGTGGTTCGCGGGGATGATCATCTTATCAATGCGGGCCGCCAAACGCTCATCTATCAAGCCTTAGGCTGGGATGTGCCTGACTGGGCGCATGTTCCGCTCATCCACGGGCCTGACGGTAAGAAGCTTTCGAAACGGCACGGCGCTTTGGGCGCAGAAGCCTATCGCGATATGGGCTATCTGCCCGGCGGCCTTCGCAATTACCTGCTCAAGCTTGGCTGGTCGCACGGCGATGAGGAATTGTTTTTCACCGATGATGAGATAGCGAAAGTCTTCACATTAGACGGTATCAATGCGGCCCCGGCCCGACTTGATTTTGACAAAATGGACTACATCAACGGGCAACATATTTTACACGAAGCCGATAACAGCCTTTTGGCCCAAGCCCTGCCCTTTTTAGAGACCGTCAATGAAGGCCCGTTACCCGATGCGCTGAAAGCGCGTATTCTGGCTGCGATGGAAACATTAAAGCCTCGCGCTAAAACGCTCAAAGAGCTAGCAGAGCAAGCCCGCTATCTTATGCTAAACCGCCCTCTCGACATAACGGGCAAAGCGGCAAAGCCTTTGAAAAAGGAGGGCGCTATAGCGCATCTATCGGCTTTGACTTTGCGGCTAGACTCTTTAGAAGAGCCTCAATGGCGTGAAGACATTATTCAAACGCTCATAAAAGCATATGTGTCGGACAATGACATTGGCTTTGGCAAAATCGGTCAGCCCGTACGCGCGGCGCTCACCGGCGGCGCACCCTCCCCGGATTTATCCTGGGTTCTCGCCCTTTTGGGCAAGGACGAGGTGCTCGGACGGCTAAGCGATGTGATCGAAACCGGCTTTGAAAAGAAAGAGGACTAAATGGAAAATAAGATTACGCAAACAGGAACGGCTAAAGTTACAATTGGTGATAATAGCTATGACTTGCCGATCATGAAAGGCTCTATGGGGCCGGCTGGTATTGATGTCAGAGCCTTACATAAGCATTCAGGGCATTTCACATTTGACCCCGGCTACACTTCAACCTGCTCTACGGAATCTCAAATTACATTTATCGATGGCCAAAAAGGCCAACTCTTGCATCGCGGATATCCCATCGAACAACTGGCCGACAAATCGACTTTCCTCGAAGTTGCCTATCTGATGATAAATGGCGAGTTGCCCAATAAAGCGCAAAACGACACATTCACACAGACCATCACCAACCACACCATGCTACATGATCAGGTCGAGCAATTCTTCCAAGGTTTCCGCCGTGACAGCCACCCTATGGCGATGATGTGCGGAACTGTTGGGGCGCTCTCGGGGTTTTATCATGACGACACCCACACAACCGTCAATGAGGCGCGCGATATCGCCATGCATCGCCTTATCGCTAAAATGCCAACAATTGCGGCGCGGTGTTATAAATACTCCATCGGACAACCACATGTGTATCCAAATAATGAGCTTTCATATGCTGAGAACTTTTTGCATATGTGTTTCTCTGTCCCGGCCGAGCAATATAAAGTCAGCAAGACAATTGTCGATGCCATGGATACAATTTTTATCCTCCATGCTGATCACGAGCAAAATGCTTCGACATCTACAGTCCGTCTTGCAGGATCTTCAGGGGCTAACCCTTATGCTTGTATCGCGGCGGGCATAGCCTGTCTTTGGGGCCCTAGTCACGGCGGCGCGAATGAGGCCTGCCTGAATATGTTGCGCGAAATTGGGACGGTTGACCGTATTCCTGAATATATTGCCCGCGCCAAAGATAAGCAGGATCCCTTCCGTCTTATGGGCTTTGGTCACCGCGTTTATAAAAATTTCGATCCACGTTCACGCGTTCTGCAAAAAGTAGCGCATGATGTTCTCGAAGAACTTGATCTGGACAATCCGATTTTGGCTGTCGCCAAAGAGCTTGAGAAAATCGCCCTAGAGGATGAGTATTTCGTCTCCAAGAAGCTTTACCCGAATGTCGATTTCTATTCCGGCATCGTGCTGTCCGCTCTTGGCTTCCCGACATCCATGTTCACCGTGCTCTTCGCTCTTGCACGTACAGTCGGGTGGATTTCACAGTGGAACGAAATGCTCGAAGATCCAAGCCAGCGTATTGGCCGTCCGCGTCAGCTTTACTCCGGCGCAACAGAACGCGATTACGTTCCTATTTCAAAGAGATAGGGCTTAAGCGCCAACAATATCTAAGATCGTCAAGGCGGCCCGCTCACTCGCGGAGCCGCCTTTTCCTTTCATGTTATCTGTTTGCGCCATGAGCCTGCTTGAGGTGTCTTTGCGCAAGGCATCGTCATCAAGATAAGACATTATAGCACTTGCTAAATTTTCGCCTGTCACTTCGCCTTGAATAAATTCAGGCAGAAGTTCTTCTTTGGCCGCGATGTTCACGATGGAAATATAATCTGGTTTATAAAGCCGCTTAGCAACCGCATAGGTCAGCCAGTTTAGACGGTAGGCCACCACGCTTGGCACTCCCGCGCAGGCAAGCTGTGTCGTCACAGTCCCAGAACAGGCTATCGCCACATCACTGGCCGCAAAGACATCAAATTTGCGAGCTTCGGGTAACAAGATGACATCTTGCAGACGCAAATCTTCCCCTGCGGCGGCATTGACATCTGTCGCAATGGATTCCGAAATAGGACTGACAAATTTAAGATGGGGCTGCCTATCCTTCAAAAGCGCAACAGCATCCGCAAAGGGTTTTGCGAGTTGTTGTATTTCAGATAAGCGGCTCCCGAAAAAGATGGAAACAATTTCATCTTTCAGATCTATTCCCAATTCACGCCTTAGGGCTTCGCCGTCCCCCTGACGATAATTTGTATCAAATATAGGATTACCGACATAGCTGACAGGCAGTCCGTGTTTCTCGAAATAAGGCGCATCGAAGCTATGTATCGTCAGAAGATGATCAACATATTGCGCTAAAATTTTGGATCGCCCTTCGCGCATGGCCCAAACTTGTGGGGCGAGATATTTGATAATCTTGCCCATGTAACCAGCCTTCTTAAGACCCTTCGCGACACGTATCATGAAGCCCCAACTATCAATCAGGACGACCGCTACTGGGTTACAAGACATGATGCTTTCAACCGTGGCCTTCACCCTATCTAATATCATGGGATAAGATTTAAGGCCTTCGACGAAGCCTAAAATAGCTAAGCCAGTAATATCTATTTCGCTTTGAATGCCCTCAGCGGCCAAAGCAGCGCCGCCTATGCCTGCAATCTTTACATCAGGGTTTTGCGTTCGAAAATGCTGAACTAGTTCAGCGCCTAAATGGTCTGCTGAGTTCTCGACAGCAACGATATAGATGGATGAACTCACGCTTTGGAGGGCGGCAATCCCGCGATGAAAATGCCCGCCGCATCCGCCAGCGCAATTGTCTTTTCTCGCTCCAAAATAAAGGCCCTACCGCCTTCAGCAACGATACCTGCCAGACCTGCGGCGGCGGCATGTTCTATGGTTGCTGGGCCAAGTGTAGGCAAGTCAACACGTGTATCTTGATTGGGCTTGACCATCTTGGCCAAAATACCTTTTCTATCAGCAGCGCTTCCTCGTATCTCAGCCGGTAGCTCAGCCACACGGCGCAGCATGGCATCTGTGCCTTCTTGGGCTTCAACCGCTAGAACAACGCCTTCGCAAATGACAGCCCCCTGCCCGATATCTAGGGCGCCTATTTTAGCCGCGATTTCGCAAGCTTTTTGGGCGTCGTTTTTATGGGCTTCGGTTAGCGGAACCGCGCCCAACAGACCTTCGGGCAATAGCAAAGATTGACATACGTCCTGAGGTGCAATGACCTCAAAGCCTTCTTTTTCGAATAGCCCTAAAAGATACCGCATCAGGGCATCATCGCCCTCTTTCGCAGCTTTGACCGCGCCGCCCATGCGAATCATCCCTTTCAAATCAGGTTTTAGACTTTTAAAATCGGGACGCTTTACAATACCTGCAAAACATACATGCGTGGCCTTGGCTTTTTTCAGCGCCTTCGTCATCTTGCCAAATTCAGCTATGCCGAAGCCCTGAGCATTTTCAAACTCAGACGCATCACCGAAACCTTTTAGGGCAATGACGGATACATCATGACCGTCTTGTTTTGCAGCTAAAACCACATGCTTTGGGAGGTCTCCGCCCCCTGCTATGATACCAACATGCATGTCTACGATCCTGTGTGCGGCATACAAATGCGGCGGTTTTTCTGCTCACGAATAAAGCCGACAATTTCCATGACGAGTTCATGGTCTTTATAAATTTCAGCCGCATCATCCAAGCGTTCAGCGAATGTGCCTTCTTCAGCAAAAAGTAAACGATAGGCGGAGCGCAGGTCGCGTATCTTTTCGCGAGTAAAGCCGCGGCGTTTCAAGCCAATAATATTTAGGCCTGCCAAATGCGCCGCATTGCCAATCACTGAACCATAAGGAATGACATCCGTTGTTACGGTTGCCATACCGCCAATAAAGGCATGAGCCCCAATACGCGTGTGCTGATGGATGGCACAAAGCCCGCCGAGAATAACATGGTCGCCAATCGTGACATTGCCGCCAATTTGAGCACCGTTAGAGACAATCACATTATTGCCCATCTGTCCTTCATGGGCTAAATGTGTTCCCACCATGAAATAGCAATCATTGCCGATGCGGGTGACAGGCTCTCCTACATCGACACCGGGGTGAATATTTACATTTTCACGAAAGGTCGAGCGCGCGCCGATTTCAATGCGAACAGGGCCGCCCTTATGTTTAAAATCCTGCGGCGGATGCCCCATAGAGACAAAGGGGTAGAGCTTACACTCCTCGCCAATACGGGTGTCGCCGGCCAGATTGACCTGACTGATAAGTTGCACGTTTTTGCCGAGTTTGACCTCTGGCCCAACAACGCAAAGCGGGCCTATCTCAACACCATCAGAGAGTTCAGCTTTGGGGTCAACAAATGAAGACGGGTGAATTGTAACGCTCATGTTCCGTAGCTCATTTCTGCGGCAGCAAACTTCAAAGTTGCGGCAACCTTACCATCTACTTTAGCGGTTCCAGTAAATTTATAAAAGGGCAACCGAATTTTCTCTATCTCGACATCAATGATTAGCACCTCGCCGGGTTTAACCGGACGACGAAACTTGACAGCATCCACATTTGAAAAAGCGATAAATTTGTCATCGGTAAGCCCGTGCGTAAGAGACACTAATAACGCCCCGGCCTGCGCGACCGTCTCGACAATCAGGACACCGGGCATGATAGGCATGCCAGGGAAATGACCTTTGAAATAAGCGGCCTTGGGGTCAACATCTGACTCGATGGTTATGGCATTCTGCTCAAGGCGCGTAACCCGGTCAATAAACAGCATAGGGTCGCGATGGGGTAGATAGTTTTTAACGTAGCCCCGGTCTAAAGGAAGTGTGTGCTTATGTGGCATCCTAGTCCTTTTTGGGCTTTTGAATAAGTTTACGTGTCGCGCTGACAAGGCGCATATGGTCTCTGATAGGCATGGCAGGAACGCCGCTCCAGACTTCACCCGCAGGGATATCATGCATGACACCTGCACGCGCGGCAATAGACGCCCCATCACCAATGGTCATATGATCTGCTATACCGACACTTCCGCCCATCTGCACGCCTTTGCCAACGATACAGCTACCAGAAATACCAACATGGCCGGCTATCACTGTACCATCGCCAATGACGCAATTATGAGCAATTTGAACAAGATTATCGATTTTTACGTCATTGCCGATAATGGTGTCGCCGATTTGGCCTCTATCAATGCAGCTTAGTGATCCTAAGGAGACACGGTCGCCCATGATAACGCGGCCTAAATGCGGCACATCTAACATCCCGTTTTCATCGCCAGTCACGCCAAAGCCTGCGCCGCCAATGACCGAGGAAGGCTTAATTTTACAGTCCTGCCCGATGACTGCGCAACGAATATCCACATGCGAGCCAATGACGGTGTTCGCGCCAATATGCACACCGGGGCCAATGACCGCATAAGGAGATATTTCCGCACCGTCATCAATGACTGCCCCTGCCCCAATAATTGCAGAACTATGCACCCGCGCCGTTTTAGAAATCTTTGCTACGCCCTCTGAGGCAGACATTGTTTTGCGAACGGCCAAGCGCTCCATCGCCCGTGCAAAATGGGCGCGCGGCGTTTTCGTGACGATGGGAATGATGTGTTGTGCGCCGACGATATCTGCGAGGCGCTCTGTCACGAAACAGGCTGTTGCCTTGGCCGTTAGAGCTTTCTCTTTATGACGTTTATTATCCAGAAAACAAATTTGCCCGGGCTGGCTCTCTGCTAAAATACCGCCAGACACAATCTCTTCATCAGCAAATTTAGCGTCTGGTAATTGCGCGGCAAGACCTTCAATCAGGTCGGCCAATGTTAAAGGGCCGCGGGAGATATAGAAACGGGTATCAATCATACCCTACTCCTATTCCACACGGCCCTTAAAGGATTGTCAATTCGCGTTACTTTCCGTTGCGAAAGTCACGCGAGGGTCATTAGCTTTTGCGCGGTAAGCGCTCACGAGTCACAGGCACTGTTTTCATCTGGCTATTCAAACGGCTGATGACTGTGTCCGTAACGTCAACAGGATCACCATAGATGACCAATGAGCGTTCCAAAACGACGTCTGCATTACGCTCAGCAACAATACTCTTTAGGATTGTACGAAGCCGTTCTTGAACTTTTTGAACCGCTTTGCCTTCGGTAATTTTCATTTCCTGCTGCTTATATTGAAGATCGATAGCAACTTTTTGCTGATCTTCGCGGAAGGTTTTGATCTGCTGTTGAAGCGCAGTATTTGTTTGTAAAGTCTGCGGCGTTTGTCCCTTAAGTTGAGCTTCCAAAGATTTTCCTTTGGACTCAAGCGGTGAAGCTTTGGCTTTGGCTTCGGCTTCCATAGATTTGCCAATCGTCTCAAGTTGACGGGCAATGTGTTTACCCACATCAGAGTCGCGCAGGACACGGCCTGTATCGACAACGAGGATTGTGCTCTGTGCAAACGCACTGGCTGAGAAAAGAACCGCCGCTGCGAGACCGATCGCAATGCGGAAAAGTGTTTTAGAGAATGTCATAATTAGAACCTTGTTCGGGTTGTAAATTGAAAGGACTTACGATCATCGTAGTCATATTGTTTAAGCGGCTTCGTAAAGTCAAAGCGGATGGGGCCAAAAGGGCTCTCCCAGAAAATAGACGCACCGGCCATGCCCCGAATTGAGAGGTCATCAATGGTCCGTGTATATGTCGCATTCGCTGTGAGCTGTTCACCTGTCACCGGATCAATACCTGTATCATATTGCTCATTTTCATCCAAAAGACCTACTGTGCCTGCTTCAACAAACAAACTACCCAATAAATTAGGGATGCCAACAGGAAAACTCACCTCGGCTGACGCGATACCAAAAGCATTACCGCCAAGTGAGTTCAGACGGCGTACAATGGCTCCGGTGTTAGGATCATATTGCACGACCCGCGGACCAATACCGGCATTATCATAACCGCGAAATTCGAAGTTACCTTTGAAGTAACGGTCATTAATTGAGACAGGGTCACCGCCCCAGCCTTGAATATATCCGCCTGAAAGAGAGGCGCTGGCAATCACGTTTTTATAAAGACCACGATAAGCGTTAGCCCGCACGTCTGTGCGCAAATACTTTACGTCGCCGCCAACACCAGCGGCATCTTGTGAGAACCGGACATCAAATCCACGTGTCGGCGTGATAGGGTCATTTCTACGGTCCCAACCGAAGGTGTAGCCTAGGATAGATGATATGCGTCCACCAATTTGGTCACAAAAAGAAAGTTGAGATACATTGACAGATGTTCCGCCATCCGCCGCAGCCGCGCAGCTTGCCTCCGTTACGCCCGGAGATTCAATGGACTCTCTACGAAGTGAATAGCGTGTCGAAAGTGTTGTGTATTCTGTTAGCGGGAAAGCGAGGGTGAGCTGTCCACCTGTCCGTGTCTGCCGAAAATTCGCCTCGTCAAGGAAGTCGATAACGATATCAAACAGCTCAACACCTGCGGCCAAGTTACGGCCCAAGAAACGCGGCTCTGTAAAACGTAAGTCAACTTCGCGGCGGTTCGAACTGGCGCGAATAACAAAGCGTAAGAGCTGTCCGCGTCCACGCAAGTTTCTCTGCGTAATAGAGAGGTCTACAAGGAAAGCATCCGCTGATGAAAAACCTGCGGAGAACGAAAGTTCACCTGTGGGTTGTTCCTTGACCGCAACTTCAACAATGGCGCGGTCTGGCGCGCTGCCCTGACGTTCTGTAATTTCCACATCTTCAAAGAAGCGAAGAGATCTGACGCGGTTACGAGACCGGTCTAGCAAAATTCGGTTAAAGGCATCACCTTCCACCAATTCCATTTCGCGGCGGATAACATAATCGAGTGTTGTGGTATTCCCGACAACATCAATCCGTTCAATATAGACACGGGGGCCTTCAACAACATTGAAGACCAAGTCGACTGTTTTGCTATCGCGATTACGCTTAATATTGGGTTGGATATCAACAAAGGCATAGCCCGAAGTTCCGGCCGCAAAGTTGAGCGTATCAATAACTTGCTCAACACGGCTCGCATTGTAGATAGTGCCCGGCTTGATGGCGATGAGGCGCTCAAGGAAGTCTGAGTTCAGATCATCAAGCTCTGTTTCAACAGAAATATCACCCCAGGTATATTCTTCGCCCTCATCCACTGTGAAGGTAATGTAGAAATCTTCTTGGTCAGGGGTGAGTTCGGCAACAGCAGAGACAACACGGAAGTCTGCAAAACCACGGTTCGTATAGAATGTCCGCAATTGTTCGCGGTCATATTCCAAGCGGCCCGGGTCATAATTGTCATTTGAGGAAAAGAATTTGTACCAGCTGGACTCTGCCGTCACGATTTCCTTACGCAAGCGGCGATCCGGAAACTCACTATTACCGATAATATTGATACGCTTGACACCTGTCACAGGGCCTTCAGTAATTTCAAAAATCAAGTCAACGCGATTTTGAGGCTGCTGAACCACTTTTGGCGATACCGTTGCCGCGAACCGGCCAGATTGGCGATAAAGCTCGATAATGCGCTGCACATCAGCTTGAACATTAGAGCGGGTAAAGATGGCGCGAGGTTCGGCTTCGATTTCATCTGTAATTTTATCAGCCTTGAGGGACTTATTACCCTCTAAGATAACGCGGTTGATAATTGGGTTTTCAATAACACGGATGAGAATATTTCCATCTGCGCTAGGCTCAATAGCGACATCGGCAAACAGACCTGTCGCATATAACGTCTTGATAGATAAATCGATACGGTCCTCGCTGTAAGGATCGCCCGGCGCGAATAATAGGTATGACGCCACTGTATTAGCTTCGACACGCTGGTTACCTTGGACTTGGATATTACGTATGAGGGTGGCTTGTTGAGGCGCTGAAGCCTCTTGCGCGCTTACTATATCGGAAGCCGCAACGGATAAAATAACCGCCGCAATGATGGTAAATAGGCGAAGTGTAGCCAAGCGCATGATATTATTCAGTCCCATAAATCCGTCCACTTAGGAGAAGATGCTGGCTACGTAGCCGATATCGTTCACCGTTAAAATTACGAAGAGTGTTAGCAACACCGCAAACCCAAATCGAAATCCAATCTCCTGCTTCTTTTGACTCAGCGGACGACCCGCTACGGCTTCATAGCCATAGTAAACCAAATGTCCACCGTCTAGCACTGGAATAGGCATTAAATTTGCGACACCTAATGCTATGGAAAGCGACGCTGCGAGGGTCAAAAGGCGCAGTAATATCATCTGCATGCGATCTTTAAACGGCACATCAGCATTCGCCGCATCCACAGCAGATTTGCCCGTCATCGTGGCGATTTTTACAATAGACCCTAATTGTTTGCCGTCTTCTTTACGCGCAAAAATACGGCCAATATAATGGCCTGTCATCGCGATTGTGTCTTTCACCTCGCCCACACCAAAACCAACGGCCTCAACAGGATTAAATTTTATAGGGACTGTTTCAGCATCAGCCGCAATACCAATCCCAATTTTTCCAGTAGACGCCTTGCCGCCAACGAAGTCTTTCTCAACAACACGGCGGGGTGTAAGTACGAGATCAACCTCGCGTCCATCGCGGTCAACGACCGTTTGAATAGGATTGCCGCTTCGCAAAATAACATAGCGCCGCAATTCATTAAAATCACTAACGTCTTTACCGTCCATGGTCAGGATTTTATCACCGACTTTTACGCCCGCAGCTTCAGCGGCGCTGTCAGGCAAAACCTGACCAACTTCGGACGGGGTGTAATAGGACCCCATTGTCAGGCCAAGACCTGCAAAAATTACTATGGCCAAAATAAAATTCGCTACGGGGCCCGCCAAAACGATGAGCATACGCTGCCATACGGGTTTGAAATGGAATATCTGATCTAAAGGTACATCGCCCTCACCCCGAACTTCGTTTTTCAGCTTTTCGAGGGCCTCAGCATCAGGATTACTGGCGCCGCTAGCATCACCTAAAAACTTTACAAATCCGCCCAGCGGAATGCGGCCAATGGACCATTTCGTTCCGTTCTTAGCTGTCCATTGGGCTATCGGCTTCCCGAAACCAATGGAAAAGCGCTCAACAGCGACATTAAAAAAGCGCGCAACGGAATAGTGTCCTAACTCGTGGAAATAAACGAGGAAGGATAAAACAACCAGAAAACTGGCCATAAAAATAAATGTGTCGACAAGGCCGGACAGCATAGAAGATTCTCTTTGTTCGGTGCTGTTTTTGCCCGTTTTTCCTACGGCTTACAAGCTTACAATATGCTCATGTGCAGTGATGCGCGCGTCTTCGTCTGTTACAATAATGTCATTGACATGGCAGGGGGCGGTCCCAAAACATGACCGCGCGGCATGTTGATCCAAAGCATTTTCGACAACACGGGCAATATCCAGAAACTTAATTTGCCCCTCAAGAAACGCGGCTACGGCAATTTCATTGGCTGCATTCAGAACACAAGGCGCTTTACCACCGGCTTCTAAAGCGGCTCTGGCGAGCCTGAGGGCTGGGAATTTTTCTGTTTCGGGCTCGAAAAACGTCAGGCCGCCGAGTTTCGTCAAATCTAATCGCTCAACAGGCGCGGCCATGCGATCTGGCCAACCCATAGCGTAAGCAATAGGTGTGCGCATGTCAGGGGAGCCTAGCTGGGCCAAAACTGAGCCGTCTATATATTCGACCATAGAATGGATAATCGATTGCGGATGAACGACAATATCAATCTCGGCTGAAGGCCGCTCGAAAAGATAACTCGCCTCGATAAGTTCAAGGCCTTTATTCATGAGCGTCGCTGAATCTATGGAGATTTTCGCGCCCATACTCCAAACTGGGTGATTAAGGGCGTCTTCGCGCGTTACTATACGCAGAGTTTCCAGTGACGTTTCACGAAAAGGTCCGCCGCTGGCCGTCAGGATAAGCCGCTTAACGCCTTCCGGCTTATCACGTTCCAAAACTTGAAAAATGGCGTTATGCTCTGAATCGACGGGGAGCAGCGTTGCGCCTTTTGCTTTCACGCGCTGCATGAATAAATCGCCCGCACAGACCAAGCACTCTTTATTGGCAAGTCCGACATGAATACCTTGGTCAACGGCGGCTAATGTAGGCTCCAAGCCGGCCGCGCCTATAATCGCAGCCATACAAAAGTCAGCTTGACGGGCGGCGGCCTCTATCAAGGCTTCGGGCCCTATTCCAATCTCAGTGTTTGTATCTTTTAAGGCAGACGCCAAAATATCGACATTTTTACTGTCGGCCAGAGCGACGAATTCAGCTTTAAATTCAATAGCTTGGGCCGCTAACATCTCTGCATTGCTATTCGCTGTCAGAGCCACGATTTGAACGTCGCCTGGCTCAGCTCGCCGCACAAGGTCAAGCGTGCTCTCACCTATCGACCCTGTAGAGCCTAAAATTGTCACGCGTTTTGTCATGAGGCTTACTTATATAGGCCAGAAATTAGGAGCAATGGCTAATATGACGACAGCCCCGACAATAGCCATCATCAAGCTGTCCAAACGGTCTAAAAGTCCGCCATGTCCCGGCAACAAATCTCCGGCATCCTTGACATTTAAAGAGCGCTTAAGTCCGCTTTCCAGCAAATCCCCAAGGACAGACAAAATCACGAGCGGAACCGCCAATGCGCACCCCAGTACAAAGCCCAAGCCGACGACGTGCCCGACAATACCGCCGAAAAGCGCCCCGAAAAACAGACCACTTAAAAACCCTGACCATGTCTTATTTGGACTGAGTTTCGGGGCTAATTTAGGGCCCTTAAAATAAGACCCGCCAAAGTAAGCGCCAACGTCAGCAGCCACAACGATAAGGATGACATAAATAAGTTTAGTGAAACCCTCGGTTACAAAGCCATTTTCGATGCCACGTATGCCGACAATCGCAAGTGACGGTATGACAATATAGAGATAACCTAATCCCGACCATAATGAGCCGCCTCGCCGTGCCCTTTCAAGAGCAGCCAATATGGCGGCAATGGCAACCGTCAACACCGCCAGACCAAGATTTTTTTGCGCCATGTAAAAACAGGCTATCGCGACGCCGATAATAGGAATGATATAGGCCAGACGTGTCGGTACGGGGTCCGACATGCGCACCCATTCCCACATCATGCGTCCACCTAATAAGGCAACCAAAATCGCCCATGGCCAGCCTCCAAAATAAAGCGGAGGAATACAAATAGCCGCGAAAAGTAAAGCGGTGGCCGCTCTGACGCCCACATTTTTAAAAAGCGGCTTTTTCTCACCAGTAATGATATCCACTGGAGTTATGCCACTTCGGATGCGTTGAGATTACCAAACCGGCGTTCACGGTTTTGGAAATCCGATATAGCCGCTTGTAGGTCAACTTTTGAAAAGTCTGGCCACAGTACATCCGTAAAGACAAATTCAGAGTAAGCCGCCTGCCAAAGCAGGAAGTTACTGATACGTTTCTCGCCGCTTGTGCGGATAACTAAATCAGGCTCTGGTAAATCAGCTGTATCCAGATAAGGCGTTAAATCGCGCTCTGACATTGACGACAGGTCTTTCTCATCGGCAACAGCTTTTGATGCGGCTCTTAATATTTCATCACGGCCGCCATAGTTGAAAGCGATATTGAGATGAAATTCTGTGTTGGCTTCTGTCGTCGTTTCCACGCGGTGAATAAGCTCAAGCAAGTCGGGTTTTAATCCTGCGCGAGATCCCAAGATACGGACCCGTACATTGTTTTTGTTAAGCGTCTCAAGGTCATCCTCTACATATTTACGCAAGAGATTGAAAAGAGCTGCAATTTCTGCTTTTGGACGCGTCCAGTTTTCTGTCGAGAAACTGTAAAGTGTCAAATATTCAATGCCCATATCCGCTGCATCTTCGACAATGCGGCGCACGGTTTTAACTCCGGCTTGATGCCCAAAAACGCGCGGTCTGTGGCGCGCCTGTGCCCAACGACCATTGCCATCCATGATGATAGCAACATGCAGCGGAAAATCGGCTTGATATGCGGAGGAAGCTGCCAATTAAACCTGCATGATTTCCGCAGATTTGGTTTCCAAGGTACTATCTATTTCGCCGATAACAGAATCTGTCGCCTTTTGAATATCCGTCTCATGCGCCTTTTGTTCGTCTTCGCTGATCTCTTTAGATTTTTCCATGCGCTTAACCGTTTCCATCGCGTCGCGGCGAACATTGCGCACTGCGATTTTCGCCGTTTCGGCATAGCCATTGGCGACTTTCACCAAATCCTTGCGGCGCTCTTCGGTGAGAGGCGGCATAGGGATGCGCAAGTTCTGGCCATCCACAATCGGGTTCAAACCCAAATTGGATTGACGAATAGCTTTATCGACAGAGGCCACTTGGGTTTTATCCCAGACATTGACCATCAACATACGCGATTCTGGCACAGTGACAGAGCCGACTGTGTTGAGCGGCACGTCAGAGCCATAGGCATTGACCATGACGCCATCCAAAATCGCCGCATTGGCGCGGCCCGTACGTAATCCGCCAAATTCAGATTTTAGCGAACTTACCGCGCCGTCCATCCGCTTGCGAAAATCTTTCAGGTCAAAATCACCTGCCATGTTCAACTCCATTGTGAGCGGGCCTTACCCCGCGCATTTGTCTTTTCTAAGACCTATATTAAGACGTAATCGTGGTGCAAGTCCCCTCGCCGCGCATGACTTTATCAAACCCACCTTTTTCATGTAGCGAGAATACTATAATGGGGACTTTGTTCTCCCGCATCAAGGTTATCGCCGCCGCGTCCATAACTTTCAAATCATCTGACAGCACTTTGTGATAGCTCAGCGTGTCATATCGCTTAGCGTCAGGGTTTGTTTTCGGGTCGCTATCATAGACGCCGTCAACTTGGGTCCCTTTTAATAGCGCGTCGCACTCCATTTCTGCTGCGCGCAAGGCGGCGGCTGTATCCGTCGTGAAATAAGGGTTACCTGTACCGGCCGCGAAAATCACCACGCGGCCCTTATCCATATGGCGCGCGGCGCGGCGGCGGATATAGCTCTCGCAAACGGTTTGCATCGGAATAGCCGATTGCACCCGTGTATCCACGCCAATTTGTTCTAGCGCGCTTTGCATCGCGAGCGCGTTCATGACGGTGGCTAGCATCCCCATATAGTCAGCCGTGGAGCGTTCAATCCCGCCTGCTGCGGCGGATAATCCGCGAAAGATGTTCCCCGCGCCAATCACAAGGGCAATTTGCAAACCTTTATCATGAGCCTCTTTGACTTCGCCGGCAATGCGAGAGGTCATCGCAATATCAATACCGTAAGGCTTATCTCCCATCAGGGCTTCGCCTGACAGTTTTAGCAATACGCGTTTATGTTTATAGGCAGTTGCCACAAAGATCCCCAGCAGATGGTTTATCACTTGCTGGGGATAATAAGGATTCGCGCCCATTGTGCCAGTGATTTGGCACCTCAAGCTGAATTTTCTTTTAAGCGTTAAGAACCTTTGAGAGTCGCGGCGACTTCTGCGGCGAAATCTTCTTCTTTTTTCTCGATACCTTCGCCGAGGCCCATGCGGACATAGCCTGTCATTTTGACATCTGTGCCAAGCGCGGCCGCTTCGTCTTCGATAACTTTGGCAATCGCGCGTTCGCCGTCCATAACAAAGATTTGCGTCAGCAAGACTGACTCTTTGAAGAACTTTTGCATACGGCCTTCGACCATTTTATCGACAATCGCTTCAGGCTTACCAGATTCAATCGCTTCGGCTTTGAGCATTGAGCGTTCTTTATCGACAATTGCCGGATCCAAATCGTCAACTGACAGCGCCAATGGATTTGTCGCCGCAACGTGCATCGCGATCTTTTTGGCCAAATCTTCGAGCTTGGCTTTATCGCCAGAGCTTTCAAGCGCAACCAAAACACCGATTTTACCCATGCCATCTGTCACGGCATTATGGATGTAGCCGGCCACAACACCGTCAGTGACGGAAAGCTTGGACATACGACGGAACGCCATGTTTTCGCCGATTTTACCAACGAGTTTTTTGAAAAACTCTGTGACATCATCACCTGAGGCTGTCTTAGCTGCAGCTAACTCTTCATTTGAATTTGCGGCGAGGGCGAGCTGAGCCACTTCGGCAACCGCAGCTTGAAAACCGTCATTGCGGGCGACAAAGTCTGTCTCTGAGTTGATTTCAACCAAGGCGCCTGTTGTGCCGTCAATCGCGACAGCGACAAGGCCTTCAGCGGCAACACGCGACGCTTTCTTGTCAGCCTTGGCGATACCTTTTGTGCGAAGCCAATCTGCGGCCGCTTCGAGGTCGCCATTAGTTTCGTTCAATGCTTTTTTACAATCCATCATACCGGCGGATGTTTTTTCGCGAAGTTCCTTCACGAGTGCGGCTGTAATCTGAGCCATGATAAATCTCCTAAGGAGTAGAGTTTAAAGGGGTTCGGCCTCCATATAGGAGACCGAATGTCTTTTTAAAGAGCAAGTCGTGAGGACTAAATTCGCCTCGAGTGAACTTTAGATGTCTAAAATTCGCCCAACTTACCTTCGTTCTTCGCGAGCAAGTAATAAAACGTCACGCGATTTTTCATCCGTGTCGGTTTCATTGTCGTGCAAACAGCTTTGACTTTTTCCATGGCCGCATCTTTATCATCAATGCCCATTTTCTTTTTCATGAAGCCTTTGACAATTGTTTCAAGCTCTGTCTCATCAGAACAGGCAACGTATTTGCTGTCTTTGTTAGAGAGCGAAGCGCCGAGGTGCTTTTCGATTTTAGTCACAACAGCCGGATCAACATCGGCATCATATTCACGCGTAACGCGTAGATACTCAGACTCGTCTTCAGCAGCAGGAGCTGCTTTAGCGGCGGGGGCGTCCTCAACTTTTTTGGCTTGTTCAACAGGTGATGTCGGTACATTTGCCAATTGCTCGGATGTTGCCGGGGCAGCCGTTGTGGCCTCTGCGGCAGGCGCAGGAGCAGCTTTAGGCTTCAAGACAACTTTCGGAGCCGCTTCAGCCTTAGGAGCCTCCGCTTTTTCAGCCATTGCCATTTCCATCGGGTTCTCAGCCGCGCCAAGATCAACACCGACATTTTTCTGAGCTTCTGTCATGCCGTCAAGAACAGCATCGGCAATCAACTCACAGTAAAGCTGAATCGCGCGAGCCGCATCATCATTGCCAGGGATAGGCAAATCAGCAGAGGCTGGATCACAATTTGTATCTAAAATAGCGACAACAGGAATACCAAGGCGGCGCGCTTCTTTAATCGCGATGCCTTCTTTATTTGTGTCGATAACAAACATTAGATCAGGCTTTCCGCCCATATCCTTGATACCGCCAAGCGCTTTATCGAGCTTTTCAAGCTCACGTGTTAACTTGAGGTTTTCTTTCTTTGTCAGGCCAGTATCGGCATCTTCGGCTTGATCACCAAGTTTGGCTTCAAGCTCGCGCAAGCGAGAGATAGAGCCGGAAATTGTCTGCCAATTTGTCAGCATTCCGCCGAGCCAGCGGTGATTGACATAATATTGGGCGCAACGCTGCGCAGCAGCCGCAACAGGCTCAGAAGCCGCGCGCTTTGTGCCCACGAAAAGAATACGGCCGCCTTTAGAGGCCACTTCGCGCACTTGAACAAGCGCCTGGTGAAGCAAAGGAACTGTCTGTGATAGGTCCATAATATGGATGCCAGAGCGCGCACCAAAAATGTAGGGCGCCATTTTAGGGTTCCAGCGATGGGTCTGGTGACCAAAGTGTACGCCTGCCTCAAGCAATTGACGCATAGAAAATTCAGGTAGAGCCATGGATATCTCCTTGTTCCGGTTGGCCTGTATAGGGTGTGGAGATCAACTTAATGGCTGGTCCCACCGGAATGGATGAAAAGCTATATGCTAGACACCCTCACCTATACGCGAATTAAGCGCGCCGTATAACGCGGATTCGGCGGAATGCAAGGGGTTTGTTTTGTGTTTCCTCTCCCCTCGTAATCACCCGACTTGCTCGGGTGACCCATACGGCTGCCTCCAATAAATCGTCATAGTCTAGTTTTAGTTCCCTCCATTCAGGGTTATCTTCTTCAATAAGAGCAATCTTCCATTCGCAATCGCATCAACAATCAAACCATATCTTTCGAACCAAACCAGACGTGTAACCTTATGCTTCGCGGCGAAACTGTTATAATTGCATTATGATTTATGCTGCTCAATTCGTCCCGCGAGATTACTTGTCATGCCAATATAAACCATGCCGTTTTTTTTGGGAGCAAAGGATGTAAACGTAACCTTAGCGCATGAGGTCAGTTCACCATATGGGTTACCCGATCAAGTCGGGCAATGACGAATGAGGGGGAATATCGTTCATGCCGCAATCTCGGTTATCATCTCAACCGCTCTATGTGCTTTAATCGCTTTTTGGATTGAGGCGTCAATTCCCCATTTGCCCGGCAAGCGCCAATGCCCCTCTCGGCTGTCACCCAGCGGAGCGAGAATTTCGACGTAACCTTGGGTTTTGGCGGGGGCGGATTTTAGGGTTTCCAATGTTTTTTCAAGCTCATCCAATGTCTCAATCGTGGCGGAGCGTAAGCGGATTTGCAGCCCCTTGATATGAGCTGCCTCACCCGTGAGTTCGAGTGAGGTCACCGTGCTCGCGAAGAGGCCGATTTCACCTTCACGGTCTTTGGCCTCCGCCGTAAGTTCGATAAGGGCACCTGCTTCTAATATGCCGCGATTCACAGCAAGGAGTTCTTCGCCAAAGAAGACTTCAAACTCGCCCGTCGGGTCGGAAATATTGACCCAGGCAAAGCGTTTCCCGCGCTTACTCATACGCTCTTGGCGTTTACGCACCACACCGGCCAGGCGCACATTTCGCGCGCCCGCCTTGTAACGGTCTTCGAGATCGACGGCCATAATCGCCTTCTTACGTTCCAGCACAGGCAGGAAGGTTTCGAGCGGATGACCGCCGAGATAAAATCCTATCGCGCCAAGCTCATGGTCAAGCTGTTCGACATTACTCCAAGGCTGCGGATTGGGCAGCTCCGGCTCCGCCATGGTTTCAGGCGCGTCGCCAAAAAGACTATTCTGAGCGCTTTCTTTTTCCTGCGCCGCGCGGGAACCGACAGATTGCAAGGTGGAGGCCGAAGCCAGTGAGCGCGCGCGGTTCGGCTCAAGACAATCAAAGGCCCCGCCCCGTGCAAGGTTTTCAAAAGCGCGCTTATTGACTATCCGCGTATCGACACGGCGGGCAAAATCGAACAGGTCTTTATAAGGCCCGTTAATCTCGCGCTCTTCCACCACATGACGCATGGCTTCAACGCCAACATTTTTCAGTGCGCCCAGCGCATAAAGCACCGCGCCATCGGCCACATCAAAATCCGCCATGGAACGGTTCACGCAGGGCGGAGCAATGGTCATATCCATACGCTTGGCTTCTTGGAAAAACTGCGCGAGCTTTTCAACATTGGCGATATCAAGCGACATGATTGAGGCAATAAATTCTGTAGGATGCAGCGCTTTCAAGTAAGCGGTCTGGAAGGATATCATCGCATAGGCAGCGGCGTGGGATTTGTTAAAACCATAACCCGCAAATTCATTGACGAGGTCAAAAATTTCGTTGGAGAGTTTATTATCTACATTCATGCGCTCTGCTGCGCCCTCAACGAAACGCGAGCGCTGCCTGTCCATTTCGGCTTGGTCTTTCTTACCCATAGCACGGCGCAGAAGGTCCGCTTCGCCAAGCGAGTAACCGGACAGGACCTGCGCGATTTGCATGACCTGTTCCTGGTAGATGATAACGCCGTATGTCTCTTCGAGGATTTCTTTTAAGCTCTCATGCGGATATTCAATCTCGGCGCGGCCATATTTCCGGTCAATATACATCGGAATGTTTTTCATTGGGCCGGGACGATAAAGCGAAATAAGCGCGGTCAATTCTTCAATGCTGTCGGGTGCCATTTTGCGCAGCACATCCCGCATGCCTGAGCTTTCAAGCTGGAACACACCCGCAGATAAGCCATCCGCCAAAGGCTTATAGGCTTCAGGGGTCGCCGTGCTGACGGTATCAAGGTCAAGCTCTATGCCTTGCTTGGCAAGATATTTAATACAGCGGTCAATCACGGTCAGCGTTTTCAGGCCCAGAAAGTCAAATTTTACTAGCCCCGCCTTTTCCGCCCATTTCATTGTAAATTGAGTGGCAGGGATATCAGAACGCGGGTCACGATATAGCGGGACAAGCTCGGTCAGAGGGCGGTCGCCAATGACCACACCCGCCGCATGAGTCGAGGCGTTACGGTAAAGCCCTTCAAGGCTGAGCGCAGTTGTCAGCAGGCGGTTTACCGCAGGATCTTCCGCTTGAGCCTGCCGCAGACCTTTTTCCATCTTGATAGCTTCACCGAGCGTGACGGGATTGGCAGGATTGGACGGGACAAGTTTGGCGAGGCGGTCCACTTGGCCCAGAGGCATTTGCATCACGCGGCCAACATCACGCACAACAGCGCGGGCTTGGAGCGTCCCGAAGGTGATAATATGGGCCACTTGATCTTCGCCATATTTCTCTTGGACGTATTTAATCACTTCACCGCGGCGCTCCTGACAGAAGTCAATATCAAAGTCGGGCATGGAGACCCGTTCAGGGTTGAGGAAGCGCTCAAACAGCAACCCATATTTCAAAGGGTCAAGGTCGGTGATGAGGAGCGCCCACGCCACAACAGAGCCTGCACCGGAACCACGGCCTGGCCCCACGGGTATGCCCTGATCTTTGGCCCATTTAATAAAGTCCGAAACGATGAGGAAGTAACCCGGAAATCCCATCTGGCGGATAATGCCGATTTCAAAATCAAGCCGGTCATAATACTCTTTTTCGGGAGCTGATAGCTCAATGTTTTCAAGGCGGGCTTTCAAGCCATCGCGGGCCTGCTGGGCGAGGATGTCGCCCTCACTTAAAGAGCCGTCACCAAAATTGGGCAGGATAGGATCGCGCTTATGCGATTTAAATGAACACCGCATGGCAATATCCATAGTGTTTTCAATGGCTTCTGGGATATCCTTAAATAGCTGCGCCATCTCTTCCATAGATTTGAAATAATGTTGGCGCGTGAGTTTACGGCGGTCTTTCTCAAGAATATATGAGCCTTCATTCATCGCCAAAAGGGCGTCATGCGGCTCATATATATCGGGGTCAATGAAGTAAGGTTCGTTGGTTGCGACCAAGGGCAAGTCTTTGGCATAGGCCCAATCAATCAGGACTTTCTCGGCCTCTATCTCATGCGGGAGGTCATGGCGTTGCAGCTCCACATAAAGCCGCTTCGGATAGGTCGCCGCCAAATGGTCGAGCCATTTCTCCGCCTCTTCCAATCGTCCTTGGCAAATAAGTTTATTCAGCGCCCCATCAGGCCCGCCTGTGAGCGCAATCACGCCGTCCGCATGGTCCGCTAATCGCGCGGATTTCACATGAGGTAAGTCCGTGGCATCAACATCCAGAAAGGCCGCACTGGTCAGGGTCATGAGATGGCCATAGCCCTGCTCATTCTGAGCCAATAAAGCAATCGTGCCGTCAGGGTCTTTGCGCAATTGCCCCGGCTGGTCATCAATTTCCAAATCAAGGCTGAGCGTGAGGCCCATAATAGGCTGGACGCCCTCACCGCTCATAATGTCGGAGAACTCAAGCGCCCCGCACATATTATTCGTGTCCGTAAGCGCCAGCGCCGGCATGCGCATGGACCGCGCGCGTTTAGCGGTCTCTTTCATTTTGAGCGCGCCTTCAAGCATAGAATAAGGCGAGCGGGAGCGCAGATGCACAAACATTGGCGATTTTGCCACGAGCTTCTCCGCGTTAAATCGGGGGCTTTACCCTCCGAGAACCATCATCCACATGGTCACAACGCCGACGAATCCTGTCATGACCACCCCTGTGGTAACATCTAGTGCGATCTGTTTCATAGCATCCTCCAAAAATAAACTGTGCGTGAAACCCACGCAATACTGTATATGTTCATGTTTTGTTCTATACATAACTTATCCATATGTCAATAAGTGATTCGTTATTAGTCTGGACAGAGTGCAGCGCCCTGCGCAAAACGACCTTATGAAAAGCTTCTATTCACCGCGCACCGCCACCGCCGTTATCATCGCCAATATGGTCGGAACAGGTGTGTTCACTTCGCTTGGTTTTCAACTCGCCGATATTCAATCTGTCTTTGTCTTGATGATGCTTTGGATTGTCGGCGGTATCGCCTCGCTTTGCGGCGCGGCAACCTATGCGGAACTTGGCGCAGCTCTTCCCCGCTCCGGCGGTGAGTATAATTTCCTCGGGCGCATCTATCATCCCATAGCGGGGTTTATCTCAGGTTGGGTCTCGGCCCTCATTGGATTTGCCGCGCCAGTTGCCGCCGTCGCCCTCGCCTTTGGCAAATATAGCACGGCCGCAATGCCCGGCGATTACGAGCCGTGGGTCGGCAAGGCCCTCGCCTGCGCCCTTGTCATCATCGTTACCGTCATGCATAGCCGCAACCGCAAAGCCAGCGGGCGGTTTCAATATGGCTTTACCGCCGTGAAAGTCATTTTGATCTTGGCCTTCTGCCTCGCTGCCTTTATCTTTACCTCAGATCCGCAGCCGATCTCCGTCATGCCGCAAGAGGGTGATTGGGACATGCTGACCAGCGCCGCCTTTGGCGTCTCGCTCATCTATGTGGCCTATGCCTATATGGGGTGGAATGCCGCCACCTATATCTCGGGCGAGCTTGAGAACCCGCAGCGTGATCTGCCCCGCATCCTCATATCCGGCACAGGGTTGGTGATGGTGCTTTATGTTTTGCTCAATTACGTCTTCCTCTATGCTGCGCCGATGGCCGCGATGGAGGGACAAGTCGAGATTGGCTATATCGCCGCCAAAGGCATATTCGGAGACACAGGGGGGCGGATTGCGGGCGTCATGCTCTCGCTACTGCTGATTTCCACCGTCAGCGCCATGACCCTCGCAGGCCCGCGCGCCCTCCAAGCCATTGGTGAGGATTTCAAAGCGCTAAAGTTTTTGGGCAAGGTCAACACAGACGGCATCCCGCGAAACGCCATCTATTTCCAATCGGCCATCGCGCTGATCTATATCGTAACCTCGAGCTTTAAGGCGATTGTCGTCTTTGCAGGGGCCATGCTCGCCTTAAACAGCTTCCTAGCCATTCTCGGCGTCTTCGTCCTGCGCTACCGAGAACCCGACCTCCCCCGCCCTTATAAGACCTGGGGCTATCCCATCGTGCCGCTAGTCTATCTCGCGATTACAGGCTTTATGCTGGCATTTGTGGTGATGAATGAACCTGATAAGGCGCTGAAGGGTTTGGGGATTATTCTGGTGGGTGTTGTGTTTTATGCGGTTTCGGCGCGGTTGAGTACTGAAAACCAAAATGACAGTTATTGAAGTTTCACAACTGCGCCCAATATAAAGAAGACTTTTGATGAAGAATAAAAATACAATTTTCCTTGATGCTTTTAAATTCTCATTTGTAATTTCTACGTTTTTTATGCTCGTATTATTTATATTTAACTGGGGAAAGGAGGTGGATATAAAAATGTATCTGATAGCATATTTAGGAGCTCTTACTCTGTGTATTGTCTGTATTTATTTAGCAAAAATTGTGAACTTGGATTGAAAAATATGTCAAATAAGAGCTATATAAACGGTAGGAACACTACCGATTAAACGGCACCACTAATCCATCCCTTACCGTCAGAACCCTATCCATATATTTCGTCAGTTCCATATTATGGGTGGCGACGAGGGCTGAGACGCCTTCGAGGCGGGTGAGATCGAACAGGCTTTGAAAGACATTGCCTGAGGTTGTCGGGTCGAGGTTTCCTGTGGGCTCGTCCGCGAGCAGGACTTGCGGTTTATTGGCAATCGCGCGGGCAATGGCGACGCGTTGTTGTTCCCCGCCTGACATCTGGCTGGGTTTATGATGGCTTCGCTCTGACAGGCCCATAATACCGAGCAAACGCGCCGCTTCAGCTTCGGCGGCCTTATGACTTTTGCCTGCTATCATCTGCGGAATGGCGACATTATCCAGCGCGGAAAATTCCTTTTGCAGATGGTGGAATTGATAGACCACGCCAATGGTTTCGCGGCGAATGGCGGTCCGCTCATCATCAGGCAGTTTCAGGCATTCACGGCCATTGATAAAGACCTCACCCGCATTGGGTTTCTCAAGTAATCCCGCCGCGTGGAGCAAGGTTGATTTACCAGAACCCGAAGGCCCAATAAGCCCAACCATCTCGCCGGGATAGATATCAATATCCGCGCCTGTCATAACATGAAGCGTTTTCGGCCCCGATTTATAAGAACGGTGCAGATTGCGTACAGAGAGTATAGGGCGGCGAGAACTATTCATAACGCAGCGCATCTACAGGGTCGATTTTAGACGCTGTCCAAGCGGGGAAGAAGGTCGCCGCGGCAGAAATAACAAAGCCCCAAAAAGCAACGCCAAAGACTTCAGACCAGACGATCTTGGCTGGTATGCCGCCAGAGAGTTGATAAACATCAGCAGGGAAAAGTTCAGTGCCTGTCACAAATTCAATAGCAGACTGGATAGCGCCAATGTTTAAACAAAACAGGATACCCAGTATTAAACCTACCAATGTCCCTAATATCCCAATCATCGCGCCGGACATAAAGAATATGCGCAGGATACTGCCTTGCGTCGATCCAATTGTTCGCAAGATAGCAATGTCTTTGGACTTGTTCTTCACCAGCATAATCATTGAAGCGAGCACTGGAAACGCCGCAATAATCACCACAATCATGAAAATAAAGCGCATGGCGATTTGCTCCGTGCGCAAGGCTGTGGCCGTAGTGGCATTGCGGTCTTTCCAGTTTTGGATGAAGACGGGTTCCTTCGCCGCTTCAATCACAGGGCGTTCCATGCGTTCAATATCATCAGGGTCATCAAGCCTGAGCTGAATTTCGCCTGAGACGCGCCCGCCTTCAAAGAGCTGGGTGGCCTGGTGAAATTCCATATAAATGTAAGATAAGTCTGTCTGATAAAGGCCGACTTCAAAGATAGCCCCGATGGTATAAGTCTTTTTTACTGGAACTGGGCCACTGATCGTTTGGCGCGTGCGAGGCGAAAAAACGAGCAGACGATCGCCAACTGAAAGGCCTAACTGACTGGCCAGACCAACGCCAATGGCAATTTGGTTATCACTGCCGCGTCCCTGTCCAAAAAACTCCAAAGACCCCGCAAAAACGCTGTCAGCGATAAGCTCATAGCTTTGTAGGTTCTCAGGTGAAATGCCTATGACTTGCGCGAGAGCGAACTGCCCATTGGCTTGAACGCCAGTAAAGTCTTGCGTGAATTGAAATGATTTTTGCACGCCTTCAACTGTTGCCAAACGCTTTTCCAAAGCATCAACGCTTTCAGGCGTCGGCTGTGGACTACTGGAAGAGACATACATGTGCCCTTCGGAGCCAATGGTCAGGCGTATCATATCTTGGCGAAAGCCATTCATAATGGACATGATGATGATCATCGCGGCGATAGCGAGCATGATACAGGTGAAAGAAATAGCCGCAATAAGGCCAACGCCGCCTTGGGTTTTCTTGGCGCGCAGATACCGCATGGCAATCATGCGCTCGACCATGCCGAAAGGCTTATTCTGCCCGCCAGTAAAGGCTTTTATGTCAGCCCCAGAGATATTTGAATGCGCGTTCAATTAAACGTCCGCATATTCATTTATGATAAAGTTTACGGCAGCTTCAGGCGCCATATTTTGCTTCTCGCCTGAGCTACGGGTTTTGACTTCGACAACGCCTTCTTTTAGCCCGCGCGGCCCAATGACGAGTTGATAAGGCAGGCCAATTAAATCCATACGCGCAAATTTCTGTCCGCCGCGATCATTTTTATCATCATAAAGCGGGTCAATGCCGGCCGCAGACAGCTTTGCGTAGAGATCTTCACATGCCGCATCCGCCGCCTCATCGCCAACTTTTAGATTGATAATGCCTGCCCCGAATGGCGTGACGGATTTCGGCCAGACAATGCCGTTCTCATCATGACTAGCTTCGATAATGCCGCCGACTAAGCGCGAGACACCCACGCCATATGAACCCATATGGATATTCGTGTTTTTCCCGTCTGGCCCCTGCACTTGGGCTTTCATGGGCTCGGAGTATTTATCCCCGAAGTAGAAAATATGACCGACTTCGATGCCCCGCGCCGAAAGCTGCTTATCGGCTGGCACTTTCGCAAATTCGTCCGCGTCATGCATTTCATCTGTCGCCGCATAGAGCGCTGTGCGACTATCGACGATGCTCTGCAAATCACCATCCGCAACCGACCCCGGAGGCGCCATGTCGACGAGGTCTTTATGACAAAAAACTTCGCTCTCACCTGTCTCGGCAAGGATAAGGAATTCATGGGATAGATCGCCGCCAATCGGCCCTGTATCGGCGCGCATCGGCACAGCTTTCAACCCCATACGAGCATATGTATTGAGATAAGCGACGAATTGACGGTTATAAGAATCGCGGGCAGATTCTGCATCAATATCAAAACTATAGGCGTCTTTCATTAGGAACTCACGGCCGCGCATCACGCCGAAACGCGGGCGGCGTTCATCACGAAACTTCCACTGAATATGGTAAAGGCATTGCGGTAAGTCTTTGTAAGTCCTCACATAAGTGCGGAACATATCCGTAATCATGTCTTCATTGGTTGGGCCGTAAAGCAGCTCTCTATCGCCGCGATCTGTAATGCGGAGCATCTCTGGCCCGTAGGCATCATAGCGCCCTGTTTCTTTCCAATGATTGGCTGATTGTATTGTTGGCATCAGCATCTCAACCGCGCCGATTTTGTTTTGTTCTTCGCGGACAATCTGCTCGATTTTCTTAAGCACCTTAAAGCCGAGCGGAAGCCAGATATAAATCCCCGCGCTATCTTGCTTCACCATCCCCGCGCGCAGCATATAGCGGTGTGAAGCGATGGTCGCGTCAGAGGGCGTCTCTTTAAGAAGAGGTAGAAAATAGCGTGACAAACGCATGATGAGAATCCGTGGTTGTTTGGATATGGCTTAGCGGGTTGTGCGCTAGGCCACAAGTTCGCGTGTGAGGAGATGGACGTTTATTTAAGAGCGAAGATTATTCCGCCAGCTTATCAATATTAATCCACTCGGCAATCATATCCCAGTTGAGGGCGCCGCTCCAAATAACCGTACAGACAACAAGCCAGATGATGGTCGCAAAAATAGTCGTAATTTTCACCTTGCGCTTCATATTACTTTCAACAGGCGCGCCGGGTTCTGACCCGCGGACTATCTCGCCTTCTTCCGCTTGGCCGCGAATGCCCATGGGCAGGACAGCAAAAAGCGTCAGCCACCAGATGAGCAGATAAACGACGAAAAGCGAGAATGGAGACATGGGCTCTACCTAATGCGGTTCTTTAGGCGTTTCCATGAGTTCAATTAGCACACCACCTGCATCGCCGGGGTGCAGGAACACGACAGGCGTACCATGCGCGCCAATACGCGGTTCGTTCAAAACGCGCATACCTTTATCTGCCATAGCGATACTGGCGGCATGTATGTCTTTGACTTCAAAACAGATATGATGCTGTCCACCTTTGGGGTTCTTTTCGAGGAATTTCGTAATGGGGGATGTGTCGCCATAAGGCTGGATGAGCTCAACTTGCCCGCTGGGAAGGTTTACGAAAGCAAATGTCACGCCTTGGGGCGGCAGGTCGGCGGGCTCGGTAGTATCCGTCACGCCAAAGACATTATGGTACATCTCTATCGCTTTGTGAATATCAGGAACAGCAATTCCGACGTGGTTTAACGGACCGAGGAATGTTTCATATGTCATTTTATTTTACCTTATGGGCGATGATTTCAATGTGACTGCGTTTGCCTGTTTGCTCTTTGACATAGCGTTTAATCTTAGACATCAGCCGTTCTTCGACAAGATCTTCATCGCGGCGTGAGTTGTTTGACATCGCCTCATAAACCTCTTCAGCTTTGTCAGCAACGCCGTCAATAAGGTCTTCAATAAAGCTCCCGTCGAGTCCTTCAGCAAAACCGGATATGCGCGGCTCTGGCCCGCTGACGATGTGGCCTTTATTGTTGAAAACAAGGCTAACACTGACATGACCCGCATAAGCCATTTTCTTGCGGAGGCGCAGGCCTTCGTCGCGGTCAGAAACAATGGTGTTCCCGTCCTGATGTAAGCGTCCTGAGGGCACGATATCAATCACTTCGACGCCCTTCTCTGAAAGGCTGAACATTTCGCCATTGCGCGGCGCTACCGCGTATTTTGGGCCGAGTGTTCGCGCGAGTTTGGCATGTTCCAGCAAGTGACGCCTTTCGCCGTGGACTGGAATAGCAATAAGGGGCCGCGCCCATTCATACATTTGCTCAAGCTCACCGCGGCAAGGATGACCTGAAACATGTATAGGCCGCATCTTTTCAGTGATGATTTCGACGCCGTCGTCAGCCAGCGCATTTTGTAGCGCGAATATACCCTTCTCGTTACCGGGAATAATTTTAGACGAGAAGATGACAACATCGCCTTTGTGGAAACGCACATTTCTATGCTCGCCCGCCGCGATACGTGAGAGCGCGGCGCGAGGCTCGCCTTGGCTGCCTGTGCAGAGGTAAAGCACATGGGCGGCAGGCATGGAGCGCGCATCGTCTTCATCGATCATATGGCCGACATCTTTAAGCAATCCGATAGACTTCGCCGCCGCCGTCATGCGTTTCATCGAACGCCCTACTAGGCAAACTGAGCGGTCATTAGCTTTGGCCGCCATCATCACGGATTCGAGCCGCGCCACATTCGACGCGAACGAAGCCACAGCCACGCCCTTCCCTGCATATTCGCCGACCAGTTTAATTAGCTCATCGCGGACGCCATCCTCACTCCCGGCATAGCCCGGCGAGAAAACATTGGTACTGTCGCAGACCATGGCGAGAATGCCTTCATCGCCCAGCGCTCTGAGGGCTTTGGCATCGACAGGCTCGCCAATTTGCGGGGCCTCATCGATTTTCCAATCGCCTGTGTGTAAAATTGTGCCTAGTTCTGTGCGGATAGCCAGAGCATTGGGCTCTGCAATAGAATGGGTCATTGTGATGAGTTCAAAATCAAACGGGCCGAGGCTGAACTTACCTTTCAGTTCGACTTCATGAAGCTCGACCAAATCCAACAGCCCGAATTCTGATAGGCGGTCTTTAACCAAATACATTGTAAAAGGTGTCGCATAGACAGGGCATTCTAGCTGCGGCCAGAGGCGGCCGAGTGCCCCCATATGATCTTCATGGGCATGGGTCAGCACAATGCCGAGCAAGTCTTTCTTGATGGACAGAATAAACTCAATATCTGGCATGATAATTTCAATGCCAGGGGTGTCCGCACCGCCAAAGGTCACGCCTATATCGACGATAACCCATTTACGGTTATTGGGCGGGCCAAAGCCAAAGAGATTGAGGTTCATCCCAATCTCGCCGCACCCACCAAGCGGCAGGAATATCAGCTCATTTTTATTTTTCTGTGCCATTAAAGCGCTCTCATCTTCTTCATTTATTAAGGCGCCAAATCTCGTACAGACCATCAATGGTCAGGTTTGAATCGTAATGCTGTATCGTCTCGGATGCGTCTTTGAATAAAGATGCGACGCCGCCCGTTCCTATGACCGTAAACTCGCGGCCATCCTCTTCTATTATTTTACGCACTAAACCGTCGATTAGACCTATATAGCCCCAGAAAATTCCGGATTGCATAGCCCCGACGGTATCCGTTCCAACAACCTTATCCGGCTTGCGAATTTCGATGCGCGGCAGTTGTGCTGCGGCTTCATGCAAGGCTCTTACAGAGAGGTTTATACCAGGCGCAATGATGCCGCCTTCAAAATGCTTATCTTCTGACACGACATCAAAGGTCGTTGCCGTGCCGCTATCGATGATAATTAGATTACCCTTATAGCATTCCGTCGCGCCCAGCGCCGTAACGAGCCTGTCAGCTCCGACTTCTTTGGGGTTAACATTGCGGATGCCAATGCCGATTTTCACGCCCTCTTCACCGATGATAATCGGATCTACCTTTAAGTGCCGCCTTGCGAGGTTACGCATATTAAACAGCGATTGCGGGACTACGGTTGAAATCACGCAGGCTTCAACATCGGTAAATTTAAAGCCCTGCATTTCCATAAGCTGATGAAACCAGACCGCATATTCATCAGCTGTACGCGCCGCGTCTGTAGCAATGCGCCATTCGACAACCCAATCTTTGCCATCATGAATGGCGAAAAGTGTGTTTGTATTTCCTGTATCTATGGCGAGAAGCATTAGTCGTCCTGTGAAGTCCCGAAGAAGACGTCTCCGGCATGTATGTCTCTTATCGTGCCATTGCTAAGCTTCACGCGCAACGCCCCATTTGTGTCAAGGCCAAGGGCTTCACCTTGGAACGTTTCATTTGGTAGGCGCACGGTGACAGGTCCCGGGACGTTATGTGCGCGCGCCGTCCAAGCCTCGCCAATGGGTTTAAACCCTTTAGACATCAACATATGACGCCAGTGGTCAAATCGGTTTGCAAGAATGGCGAGTACAGCCTCTGCGCCTGTCATAATGGGTTCAGGCCCGCTTAAGTCATCAGGCAGGATATGAGCCAACATATGGGTTGCCGGAAACTCTGTGCCTTCAGGGTGATGAGTCAGGTTTAGACCAATACCAATGACCATCCATTTCTGATGATGCGCCATATTCAGTTGCGTCTGTCCGCTTTCCAATATTATGCCGGATGTTTTCAGCCCGCCCAGCAAGACGTCATTCGGCCATTTGAGGCTGATAACATCTTTGGGGACATAATGCTCTAGAGTCTCCGCAACAGCCAAAGCTGCGACAAAACTCATTTGGGCTAATTGGTGTGTGTTTCCGTCATGAGGATAAAGGCCAGAGCAAAGCAGATTGCCTGCTTTGGATGCCCACTCGCGGCCTCTACGGCCCCGTCCTGCGGTTTGATGATCTGCCCTTATCCAGAGCGGGCCAAAATCGCCTTGCTCTGCTAATCGCTTAGCCTGCGCATTGGTCGAGTCGACTGCCTCTAAAGAGATAAATCTCAAGCTAAAAGAGGCTCGCAGCGGCTTGAGAAATCAGGCTTTGCGCGGGGATAGAGACCATCGGCAAGAGCAATAGCGGGAATACAAGCAGAGCTGTAATTACGGCCAGACCACGAAGCGTTTTGGGAGCTTGAACAAATTCATTCTCATTTTCATCACCCCACATGATTTTAACAAGGCGAAGATAATAGAAGGCGCCGATGACTGACGCGACAAGCGCCAGAACAACAAGCCATGTCAGGCCCGCATCCATAGCCGGCACAAAGGCAAAGAATTTACCAAAGAAGCCGAGTAACGGCGGGATGCCCATCACAGAGAACATGAAGATCGTCAGGATAATCGCAAGGCCGCGGTTCGATTTGGACAGTCCTGCAAGGTCTGAGATTTGCTCGACCATTCCGTTACGAATACGCATTTGCAAAATACAGGCAAAGATACCGATGACTGTGATCGTATAAATACTCATGAAAATCAACATGCCTTTCACGCCCGCTTGCGTCCCTGCAGATAGCGCGACAAGCGCGTAGCCCATATTGGCAATTGAGGAATAAGCCATCAGGCGCTTGATATTGGTTTGCGTCAAAGCGCCTATCGCGCCGACAAACATAGACATGACGGCGAGGACGATAATAACCTGTTGCCACTGTGTTGTGATATCGCCAAATGGCCCCACTAAGAGACGGGCAATCAATGCCATGGCTGCAAATTTAGGTGCCGCCGCAAAGAAACCTGTGACAGGCGTCGGTGAGCCTTCGTAAACATCAGGCGTCCACATATGGAACGGCGCGGCGGAGATTTTAAAGGCCAAGCCGCAAAGTAAGAAAACCATACCAGCAATGATACCGGGCGTTGCGCCATTTGTTGCAATGACATCTGCAATCCGCGCAAATTCTAGCGAGCCTGTGAAGCCATATATGAGTGATGCACCATAGAGCAATAGGCCTGATGATAGCGCACCGAGCACAAAGTATTTAAGGCCTGATTCTGAGGCCCGCAAGCTATCGCGGTTAAAGGCCGCCATAATATAAAGCGCCAAAGACTGCATTTCGATGCCGATATACAGCGCTAGCAATGTATTGGCCGACACCATGATAGACATGCCAAGCGTGCAATAGAGCACGAGCACTGAGAATTCAAAACGGTCAAGCTTCTCTGCTTGAAAGAAGCTTTTGGAGAACATGAGCGCCGCCGCCGCGGACATGCCGAGGAAGAAATTCATGTAATGACTATAGCTATCAACAATCAGCGCGCCTTTAAAGGCTGAGCCTGTGGGCTGACCGAGGATAAAGCCAATCAGCGCATAGAGGACTAAGACGCCAACGGCGAAATAACGCACCCCGATAGAGATATCTTTCTTGGCGAAAGCCCCCGTGGAGAGAAGCTGGGAGGCGAAGAACGCCAAAACAAGCTGCGGGGCAAATAATGAGATAGTCTGCAACATAGCCTTAATTCCCTGCCACGGCTGTTGCGGCATTAAAGTTCGCAATCAGGTTTTCAACAGATGCTGATGTGATGTCTGTGATGAGTGACGGATAAACGCCGAGCACAATTGTCAGAATGGCGAGCGGGGCGAGGATAAGAACCTCACGTCGGTTCATATCCAAGATATCGTCGAGCTTCTGATTTGTCTGCTCGCCGAAAATCACTTCGCGGTATAGATGAAGCGCGTACATGGCTGACAAAATCATACCAAGCGCGGCGCCCGCCGCAATCCAAGGGCTAACTTGATAAGCGCCTACCATGGTCAGGATTTCGCCGACAAAACCTGATGTCCCCGGGAGGCCGACATTGGCCATCGTAAAGAGCATGAGGAAGGCCGCGTAAACAGGCATGCGTTTGACTAACCCGCCATAAAACGCAATTTCGCGCGTATGCATACGGTCATAGATCACGCCAACACAGAAGAAGAGCGCGCCTGAGATAATCCCGTGTGAGAGCATCTGGTAAATACCGCCCTGAATACCTTGGAGGTTGAAAGCGAAGATACCCATCGTCACAAATCCCATATGGGCAACGGAGGAATAGGCAATCAGCTTTTTAATATCGTTTTGGCGGTAAGCGACGAGAGAGGTGTAGATAATCGCAATGACGGACATCCAGAAAATCAGCGGCGCAAGTTCTAGCGAGGCGTTCGGAAACATTGTCAGAGAGAAACGCAGGAAGCCATAACCGCCGAGCTTTAGCAGGATACCCGCAAGGATAACGGAGCCCGCTGTCGGCGCTTCTACGTGGGCATCTGGTAGCCATGTATGAACCGGCCACATCGGCATCTTCACCGCAAAGGAGGCAAAGAAGGCCAACCAGAGCCAAGTCTGCACACCGCCCGGAATTTTCAGCTCGTTGATAAGCGTTTCCATATTCGTCGTCGGCGCGCCGAGTTGTTGTCCGCTGAAGTTATAAATCCAGATAATGGCCGCGAGCATAAGTACGGAACCGAGCAGCGTATAAAGGAAGAATTTATAAGACGCATAAACACGGTTCTTTCCGCCCCAAACACCAATAATAATAAACATTGGAATAAGGACGGCTTCGAAGAAGAGATAGAAAAGGATCAAGTCGAGCGCCACAAATGTGCCGATCATGAGCGTTTCCAAAATCAGGAACGCCACCATATATTCGACCATACGGGTCTTAATCGATGTCTCACTTGCGAAAATACAGAGCGGGGTCAGAAACGCCGTTAGCAAAACAAAGAGAATAGAAATACCGTCCACGCCCAAGCGGTAATCAATACCACCGCCAAGCCAAGGTGTATCTTCGACAAATTGGAAACCCGCTTTGGCGGAATCAAAATCAATCGTAAGCGCTAGCGCCAATACAAAGACGACCAATGAGACGGCTAAGGCGACGCGCGGCGCATTTTTTTCCATCTGCGCACGCCCATCTTCGCCGGCAAATTTCGTCACGACCATCAATATGGCCGCCCCGATTAGCGGGAAAAAGGTAATAATGCTGAGAATGGGCAGACCTTCAAACATGATCTATCCTCCTACCGTGCGGAACACTAAGGCGATAATCACCGCGACGCCCAACAGCATGACAAAGGCGTAATGATAGAGATAGCCTGATTGTATTTTAGACAAGCGCTTGGCCGCGCCCGCGGCAAAAGCCGCAACGCCGTTCGGGCCAAGACCATCAATGATTTTTTGATCGCCAATCTTCCAGAAGATATCACCAAGCTTACGCGCGCCTTTCACAACAGTCGCGTCATAGAGCTCATCTATATACCACTTATTGAGCAGGAAATTATAAAGCGGAGAGCCGCCTGTTTCTTCGATATTGCGGATATGCTTAGCCGCGCCCTCACCGCGCATATACATTATGATCGCTATAATAAAGCCTGATACGGACATCACCAAAGGCAAGAGCAGGACCCAGAACGGATAGCCATGAACCAAATTAAAAAGCCAGCCAAAAGGCCCGCCATGTTTTACGGCATCGTGACCATCATGTGCCGTTTCCGCCGCCGCCATTAAATGCTCTGAGGCAATAGCTGCGCGGTCTGCGCCATACTTACTGGGTAAAGCGCCATGCCAAAAATCGCCGGCATTGCCCATAAATTTGGAATAGAACACAAAGCCCGCGGCGATTGCACCGACAGATAACAGCCCAAGCGGCACGAGCATATTCATCGGGCTCTCATGAGCATGATCCAATGTGTGCTTGTCCCCGCGATACTCGCCGTGGAATGTCATAAAGATAAGACGCCAGCTATAGAAGGCTGTCATCAACGCGGCAACAAGTCCAATCCAGAAGGCAAAGGCTCCTGCACCAGATCCTGCGATACCTGCAGAGTAGGCCGCTTCGATAATGGCGTCTTTGGAGAAGAAGCCTGCAAAACCAATTTTTGTGCCCGGAATACCAATACCCGTAATGGCGAGCGTACCAATAATCATCGCGGCATATGTGAGAGGCACTTTCTTCCGAATGCCGCCCATTTTGCGCATATCTTGCTCATGATGCATGGCATGAATAACCGAGCCTGCGCATAAGAAGAGAAGCGCTTTAAAGAACGCATGTGTAAAGAGATGGAACATGGCCGCGCTGTAAGCGCCGACACCTGCGGCGAAGAACATATAGCCGAGCTGCGAACAGGTTGAATAGGCAATGACGCGCTTAATATCATTTTGAACCAGAGCCACCGTCGCGGCGAACAGAGCGGTGAACGCGCCCATGGCTGTGATGAAGCCTGATGTAATAGGCGCGGCCTCATAGATCGCTGAGGCGCGGCAAACAAGGAAGACACCTGCTGTGACCATAGTCGCGGCGTGAATGAGCGCTGACACGGGGGTCGGACCTTCCATCGCGTCGGGGAGCCAAACGTGCAGCACAAATTGCGCAGACTTACCCATAGCGCCAATGAATAGAAGTGCCGCAATCAATTCCATCGCGTTAAATTCCATGCCGAGGAATGGTAGGCGGCGGTCACTATTCTCAGCAATCGCATTAAAGACTGTGTCGAAATTGACGGAGCCGAAGACGAGGAAGACCGTCATAACACCGAGGGCTAAGCCGACATCGCCTACGCGGTTCGTCACAAAGGCTTTGATAGACGCCGCATTGGCTGTGTCTTTTTTGAAGTAATAGCCAATCAAAAGATAGGAGGCGAGGCCAACCCCTTCCCAGCCAAAGAAGAGCTGAATGAAGTTATCAGACGTCACCAACATCAACATGGCGAAGGTAAAAAGCGAGAGATAAGAGAAAAAGCGCGGCTTAAACTCATCATCGCTCATATAGCCCCAGCTATAGAGATGGACGAGCGCAGAGACTGAGTTCACGACCACAAGCATAACCGCTGTCAGCGTGTCGATTTTAAAAGCCCAATTGGCCTTCATATCGCCGACATCCATCCAGCGCAGAACTTTTATGCTCTGCTCCTCATGGCCGACGCCGACTTTAAACAGCGCGACCCATGAAAGAATGGCGGAGAGGAAGAGTAATCCTGTTGTGATCACCATAGACGGCTTTTCAGGCAGGAACTGACGCCCGAAGCGAGTCCCTAAAAGACCTGCGATGATAGCGCCTAAGAGCGGCGCGAATACTATAGCGTGATACACAGCCCTAGCCCTTCATCAAATCAATGTCTTCAACGGCGATGTTTCCGCGATTACGGAAATAGACGACGAGGATAGCGAGGCCCACAGCCGCCTCAGCGGCGGCCACAGTGAGAATAAACAAAGCAAAGATTTGTCCCGCCATTGGATTATTCCCCGGCAGGTCAGCCATATGGGTTGAGAAGGCCACGAAATTGATGTTCACGGCGAGCAAGATTAGCTCGACACACATCAAGATAATAATGACGTTTTTGCGGTTTACGAATATCCCGAAAACGCCAATCGTGAAAAGGATAGCCGCAACGGTGAGGTAATGTGAAAGTCCGATAATCATTATCCAATCCTCACCCTATGCCTTGGCCCGGTTCGATATCGACCATTTCCATACCTGTTTCTTTTGTTCGCGCCATCTGCGCTGTCGCGTCTTGTTTGCGAACGCCATCACGTTCACGCAATGTCAGAACAATCGCGCCAATCATGGCCACGAGAAGCACGAAACCGGCCGCTTCGAATATACCTGCATAATCTGTGTAAAGAACCTGTCCGAACGCTTCGAGGTTTGACACGCCTGTTTCGCGCACGACAACCGTTTTGGTTTCGCCTGCAACATAAGCTGCGCCGACCATAATCATTTCAAGGAGCAAAACGATAGCCACCAAGGCGCCAATAGGAAGGTAGCTTAGAAAGCCTTGCTTCATCTCAACAAAATCAACATCGAGCATCATGACGACGAAGAGGAACAGAACCGCGACCGCGCCGACATAAACCATAACAAGCAACAACGCTAAAAACTCTGCTCCCATAAGAATGAAGAGTCCCGCAGCACTGAAAAACGTCAGGATAAGATACATGACCGAATGGACAGGGTTGCGCGCCGCTACGACCATAAAGGCCGCCGCAACAGCGACAAACGCCAGTAAGTAAAATGATATAACCGTCAACACGATCCTAGTCCCTTCTTAACTTACCGCGCTAACGGTAAGGCGCATCCAATGCTAAATTCTTGGCAATTTCCCGTTCCCAGCGATCACCGTTCTCGAGAAGTTTGTATTTGTCATAATAAAGCTCTTCGCGTGTCTCCGTTGCGAACTCGTAATTTGGCCCCTCGACAATCGCGTCAACGGGACAGGCCTCTTGGCACAGCCCGCAATAAATACATTTGACCATATCAATATCGTAGCGCGTGGTGCGGCGTGAACCATCATCGCGCGGCTCGGCTTCGATTGTAATGGCTTGCGCAGGACAGATAGCTTCGCAAAGCTTACAGGCAATGCAGCGCTCTTCGCCTGACGGGTAACGACGCAGGGCATGTTCACCGCGGAATCGGGGGCTAAGCGGCCCCTTCTCGAACGGATAGTTGATGGTCACTTTGGGGCGGAAGAAATATTTCATCGCCAGCCAAAACGCGCCAACGAATTCTAACAGCAGCGCGCCTCGAATAACTTGTTTGATACGGGTAAACATCTAGGCACTTCCCCCTAGGAAGACTACGAATGTCGAGACGATAACCACCGCCGCTAATGATGTTGGCAGAAACACTTTCCAGCCCAGACGCATTAGCTGGTCATAACGGTAACGCGGGACAATCGCTTTCACCATCGCGAACATGAAGAACATAAATAAGCACTTCAAGATGAACCAGAAGACGGGCGGAATAAACTGAACGCCAATATCAATCGGGGCGTGCCATCCGCCGAGGAAAAGAATGGTGAACATCGCGCACATCAACGTCATGTTTAGATATTCACCGAACATAAATAGTAGATATGGCGTGGAGGAATATTCAACCATGAAGCCTGCAACCAGTTCTGATTCAGCTTCGGGCAAGTCAAAGGGAGGACGGTTCGTTTCAGCGAGCGCCGAGATAAAGAACATAACGCCCATATAGAACATGATGGGGAACAAAATCAGTCCCAAAATACCATATTCACCTACGGGATTAAGGCGGAACATATTCCAGTTAAAGAACCCGCCTGCTTGTGTATCAACAATCGTCGTCAGGTTCATAGAGCCTGAAAGAAAAATCACGGTTAGAATGATGAAACCAATAGAGACTTCATAAGAAATCATTTGCGCCGCAGAGCGCAGCGCTCCCATAAAAGGATATTTGGAGTTAGAGGCCCAGCCCCCAATCATAATCCCATAAACACCTAGTGAGCTAATCGCAAGAACGTAGAGAACCCCGACATTAACGTCAGACATGACCCACCCCGGGGCAATAGGCACCACGGCCCAAGCTAAAAACGCCATAACCAGCGTTATAATAGGCGCAAGTATGAAGAGGCCTTTGTCAGAACCCGACGGAATGATGATTTCTTTGAAGACGAACTTCAGAAGGTCCGCGAAGGATTGCAAGAGGCCCCATGGGCCAACCACGTTAGGACCACGGCGCATTTGCACAGCCGCCCAAACCTTACGGTCCATAAGAATAAGAAACGCCAAAATAACAGACAGGATGAGGACAAATGCCCCGACTTGCGCAAACTTAAGGCCAAACCAAGCGAGTGGCGAAAGGTCAGACCAGAACTGGATGAGAGACATCGTCATTATTCTGCCGCCTCTTGAATAGTTTCGCCGTCCTTAAGCGCGGAACACTCGGCCATGACATCAGACGCCCGCAAAATCGGGTTTGTCATGTAAAAATCAATCACCGCATTTTCAAATGGCACGTCTTTGACAGCGCCGCTTGCGCCCATAGTGCTTAAATCGAATTCGGCAGCGCTTTCAGAGCCAGGCGCATAGCCTAGTCCTGCAAATGTTGGATGGTCAGCAAAGAGTGTCTCGCGCAGTGTGCCAATATTATCATAAGGCAAGACGCGGTTCAGGTGACCTGAAAGCGCGCGAATAATTGCCCAATCTTCTTTGGCCTCACCTTTCGGCGCAACGGCTTTCGAGCCCATTTGAACGCGGCCTTCAAGGTTTACATAGAGTCCGTCTTTTTCAGAATAAGCTGCGCCTGGCAGAATAACATCCGCAACATGCGCACCTGCATCACCGTGACTGCCTTGGTAAATCACAAAAGCATTTTTGAGTTTGGCCGTTTCGAGTTCATCCGCGCCTAAGAGGTAAACCGTTTTCACAGCGCCTTGCTCGGCGGCATCTAAAATTTCATCTGTGGCAAGACCACCTTCACCCGGAAGGAAACCCATATCCAAACCGGCAACACGAGAGGCCACTGTATGGAGAATATTCAGGCCATTCCAGCCCTCACTGACAAGATTCACACTCTTCATTAAACCACTGATAGAATTAAGTATTTGCGGCGTATCAGAACGATTGAGCGCACCCGCCCCTAAGATAATCGCAGGCTTTTTAGCGGCTTTGAATTTTTTCGCAAAGCCTTTGGTGGCGTTAGTCAGAGCCGCAATATCAGCAGGCGTTGTGCCAAGATGCTCATAGTCATAGGTCAGGTCTTCAGCTTCGCCAATGACGCCAATCTCCATGCCGCCTTCAATCCAGGCCTTACGCAAACGCGTGTTGACGAGAGACGCCTCAAGACGAGGGTTAGCGCCGATAATCAGAACCGCATCAGCGTCTTCAATTCCATCAATGGTAGAATTAAATAGATAAGATTGACGTGCGCCCGCACCTATGACCATGCCGTCCTGACGACAATCAATATTCTTAACGCCAAGGTTACCCATAAGGTCTTTTAGCGCCTTCATCGATTCAGCATCGCAGAGGTCGCCCGCAATCGCGGCAATTGTTTCAGGTTCCCCTGAAAGCTTCTCGGCCACTACAGCTAAAGCTTCATCCCACCCTGCCGCGCGGAGTTTTCCATTCTCGCGGATATAAGGTTTGTCCAAACGCTGACGCGCGAGGCCGTCCCAGTTAAAGCGGGCTTTATCTGTAATCCATTCTTCGTTCACGGCATCATTGATCGTTGGCATAACGCGCAGCACAGCACCGCGGCGGCTATCAACACGGATATTAGAGCCGACGGCGTCCATAACATCGATAGACTCGACATGCTCCAGCTCCCAAGGCCGCGCATTAAAGGCGTAAGGCTTAGAGGTCAGAGCGCCCACAGGGCAAAGGTCAATCACGTTCCCTGAAAGTTCAGATGTAAGCGATTGCTCAAGATATGTCGTAATTTCCGCATCTTCCCCGCGAGAGGCCAGACCGATTTCTTCAACGCCCGCGACTTCGGTCACGAAACGCACACAGCGCGTGCACTGAATACAGCGCGTCATGATGGTATTGACAAGAGGACCCATAAATTTGTCATCAACGGCGCGTTTGTTTTCTTCAAAGCGAGACGCATCACGGCCATAGGCCATGGCTTGATCTTGAAGGTCGCACTCACCGCCTTGGTCACAAATCGGGCAATCCAGCGGGTGATTAATCAGCAGGAATTCCATCACGCCTTCTCGCGCTTTTTTCACGGTTTCACTGTTTGTGCGGATATTAGCAGGTGTTCCGTCGCGGTTCGGGCGCAAATCTTTGACCTGCAGCGCACAAGAGGCTTGCGGCTTAGGCGCGCCGACCCATTCAACCAAGCACATGCGGCAATTACCCGCAACGCTAAGACGTTCATGGTAACAGAAACGCGGTATCTCAGCCCCTGCTGCCTCTTCACAAGCTTGCATCAGCGTATAATCCGCCGGCACTTCGTATTCAGTGCCATCAATATTGATTTTGCGTAGCTCGCTCATCTCTATGAGTCCTCAAACTTTTCTGCGGCTTCTGCAAAAGCGCTATCCGTTAAATCCAATCGACGGTCAATTCTCTCGATACGAACTCCGAATTTATCCAACCTATGGTGCGTTTCCGCTAAATCCACTTTTAATTCGCCGATACCACGTTCAACAGCGGTCATTCTCCGATTAAGGCTACCAACCTCATCTTTCACTCCCTTAACATCATCGCGGATTTCGCGAAGCATTCGCAGGGTTAAATCTTCAAACTTAGCCGCCACGATTTACTCCGCCGCCTGCACAAATATCGGCTTATTGGCGCGGTAATTATCTATGCGTTCTTCGATTTCGTGGCGGAAGTGGCGGATCAGGCCTTGAATGGGCCAAGCTGCCGCGTCTCCAAGGGCGCAGATAGTATGGCCTTCGACCTGCTTAGACACTTCAAGGAGCATATCGATTTCAGAGGTTTCCGCCTCGCCTTTGACCATGCGCTCCATAACGCGCCACATCCAACCTGTGCCTTCGCGGCAAGGCGTGCACTGCCCGCAGCTCTCATGCTTATAGAAATAGCTCAGCCGCGCGATGGCTTTGATAACGTCAGTAGATTTATCCATGACGATAACCGCCGCCGTGCCGAGGCCCGATTGATGTTCGCGCAAAGCGTCAAAATCCATCAAGACCGTATCGCAAATCTCTTTCGGGAGGAGCGGAACAGAAGAACCCCCCGGAATTACGCATTTAAGATTATCCCAGCCGCCGCGCACGCCGCCTGCATATTCTTCGAGCAGCGTCTTCATCGGAATGGAAAGCGCTTCTTCGATGTTGCAGGGCTTGCTGACATGGCCTGAGATAGAAAAGACCTTCGTGCCTTTATTATTATCACGGCCAAATTGCGTCCACCACCCCACACCTCGGCGCAAGATGGTTGGCACAACGGCGATAGACTCGACATTGTTCACAGTCGTCGGACATCCATATAGGCCTGCTCCCGCAGGGAATGGCGGCTTAAGACGTGGTTGACCCTTTTTACCTTCAAGCGATTCCAATAGAGCTGTCTCCTCACCACAAATATAGGCACCAGCACCATGATGCATATAGATATCAAAATCCCACCCCGTGCCGCAAGCATTCTTACCGACAAGACCTGCTGCATAGGCTTCTTTAATCGCGGCGTCCAAACGATTACGTTCTTGGATATATTCGCCCCGCACATAGATGTAGCAGGCATGAGCTTGCATCGCGAAAGACGCGACAAGGCAGCCTTCAATAAGCAAATGCGGATCATGACGAAGAATATCACGGTCTTTACAAGAGCCAGGCTCTGATTCATCAGCATTGACGACGAGATAATGCGGGCGATTGCCGACTTCTTTGGGCATGAAGGACCATTTAAGACCCGTCGGGAAACCCGCACCGCCGCGCCCGCGAAGGCCGGAAGCTTTAACCTGGTCAATAATCCAGTCTTTACCTTGGTCCAACATGGCAGATGTGCCAGTCCATGCGCCGCGCTGCCTTGCACCGTCAAGGCCGTGATCGCGCAGGCCGTAGAGGTTAGTGAAAATCCGGTCTTTATCTTGAAGTAGCTGAACCATTATGCCTTCACCTTCTTCTTCATGGCGCGAGGCTTACCGCCTTTCGCTAAAGTTTTTGCCTGCTTGACCCATTCATCGCGCTTGATACGGCCCGGAATGGAATCAATGATGCCTTCGACCATTTTTACATCGGCAGCTTTCCATGCACCGATTTGGCGGAAATAATAAATACCTTTTGCATTTAGATCCCCTTCAAATTTGGGCCCTATCCCTTTGATTTTCTTAAGGTCATCCGGCGTTCCGTCAGTCGGGCCATCTGTGTAAATCACTTTAGGCTTGGGTTTAGGTGTTGGTCTCGCAGCCTTGGGTGTGCTTTCAAGAGATTTAGGAGCTGTGCCTTTCTTAGTGGCGCGGACTTGCTTGGGGTCATGACCGCCATGGCTGACAACTTGCGCTTTCTGAGAGGCATTAGGCAGGCTCTTAATGGGCTTAACCTTGCCTGTCGTCGTCAGTGCCATTGCGCCGCCTATGGGCTCAGAACTGAAACGGCCATTTTTTGGACCTTGCGGCGGTTTTTTGCCTGCTACCAAATCATCAAGGACAGCTTCAAGGCTCTCTGCCGTCAGGTCTTCATAGTAATGATCGCCATCGCCATTTGAAATTTGCACCATCGGAGCGTTGGAACATGAGCCTAAACATTCAACTTCAAGCCATGAGAGCTTTCCATCCGCAGAGATAGAGCGTTGCGGCCCAATTTTGCGTGTGAGCATCTCTTTCAGATCATCAGACCCGCGCAGCCAACACGGCGTTGTTCCGCACATCTGCACATAATGCGTTCCAACGGGTTCCAAATTAAACATCGTGTAAAAGGTCGCGACTTCGTAAACACGGATATAGGCCATATCAAGCATATCGCCGAGCTCACGCAGAGCGAGTTCTGGAAGCCATCCGCCCGCATCCTTTTGCGTGATCCACATAGCTGGAATAAGCGCCGAGCGTTGGCGGTCTTTGGGGTATTTTTTAACCCAAGTGCCGATGTCCTTCTTGGCTTTTGCGGAAAGCTCGAAAGTCTCGGGCTGTCTTATGGCGAGGCGGCGGGCACTCATCGGTCGATCTCCCCGAACACGATGTCGAGCGAGCCTAGGATCGCGGAGACGTCGGCGAGCATATGCCCTTTATTGAGGTAATCCATCGCCGCCAAATGCGGGAAGCCTGGTGCGCGGATGTGGCAGCGATAAGGCTTATTCGTGCCGTCCGCGACGAGGTACACCCCAAACTCGCCTTTTGGCGCTTCGACGCAGGTATAGACTTCGCCAGCCGGGACGTGGAAGCCCTCGGTATAAAGCTTAAAGTGATGGATGAGCGCTTCCATGCTTTGCTTCATCTCGGCGCGGCGTGGCGGCGAGACTTTTTTGTCTTCGGTCATCACGGGACCTTCAGGCATCATCTCGAGGCACTGGCGCATGATTTTAACGGACTCATACATTTCTTCGACGCGGCAAAGATAACGGTCATAGCAATCCCCGTTTTTACCGAGCGGGATTTGAAATTCGAGTTCGGAGTAAACCTCATAAGGCTGATTACGGCGCAAATC